>QQTW01000235.1_pt1 | contig 33484 bp, 32 predicted proteins | sample 1904831 | NCBI WGS metagenome assembly QQTW01 (sample SAMN09435610, study PRJNA476489) | Subsurface metagenome, whole genome shotgun sequencing project.
GAAACAGGCTCAAACATTAGGATTTGAGCTTGTTGCTACATCCTCCACTCAAATTGTTTCTTAGGAGAGGGGTATATTCTTTACATAAAAGACTTATTGCTTTTTATAAATCTAAGATCGCTTCTTTTTTCTGACCTTTGTCTTTGCGGATATGCCCTCTTTGTATATATGCATCAATGTATTCAGGCTTTAATTTAATAACTTGATTGTAGTTTGACAAGGCTCCTCGATTGTCTCCTTTTTTATTAAAAACGTAACCTCTGCTGAAATAACCATTAATACAGCTAGGATCTATCTTGATGACTCGATTGAGATCGCTAATAGCATTTTCATAATTTTCAATCGTTGTGTATAGCTCTCCACGATATAAAAATGGAACAGCATCACGAGTATTAATCTTGAGAGAATGTTTTAAAAGTAGGGGAAGAGGGAAGAAAGCTCACAAGGTTTAAGCTGAAATTTGTAAATACCAGCATCTTGTAAGCAAATGAGTAAAGCATATCCTAGCAATCTCACATGGGAACAAGGGGAATTAATCAGGGGAGAGTTGCCATTAGAAAAACTTGGTGATCGTCCACGAACCATAGCTTTATTTATGGTAATGAATGCAATTTTTTACGTGCTGTGCGAAGGATGTACGTGGAGAGGACTATCAGGGGACTTCCCACCTTGGCAAACAGTTTATGGCTATTTCTGGCGATGGAGTAAAGAGGGGAGTGGTTAAAGCTCCACGATAAACTGTATCAGTGGGTTCGGGTGGCGGAAGGACGAGAACCTAGTCATTCGGCGACGTTAGTGGATAGTCAATCGGTAGAAACCGCCACCATGATATCAAAGGAAGTAGGTTATGATGCGGGTAAAAAGGTTCATGAGCGTAAACGCCATCTAAGTGTAGATTTGCCGGGGCTATTCTTGCGAGTCTTAGTGATATCGGCGTCTTCCCGAACGCACGGGAGCAAAACTTGTTCTCCAACAAGTTCATAATAGCAAGCCTCAAGTCAAGCGATTAAATACGGTTTGGATGGACGGATGTTATCGGCGAGAAGAGTTTGGGCGATGAGTGATGGATCGGTTTCGCCTTGTGGTAGAAATCGTGTTCAGGTCTTTGCAGAAAAAAAGTTTTATAGTTTTACCAAAGTGTCGTGTTGTAGAGAGAACTTTTGGCTGGCTCTACTAAGTACAATCGCATTCATTACAAAAAATATCAATACTTATTACCTTGGCGCTCGCAAATCATCTTACTCATCATCAAATCCCCAATCGTCATCATCTGATACTGGATTAGGCGACTTGTAAGGCGGTGTTAGCACTCGGTAGTCAGCATCGTATACAGACTCAGTTTTTCTTTCTCCAGAATCAGGCTCCCGGTAACTGTAAGAATAAACCGAGCCTTGACGTTTGCTGCTTTTTGGTTCGCTGCTTACTTCGTAACTTCTAGAATCTTGAGGATAGGAATCAGCGTTATTGTTCTCGGAGTCTTGGCTATTGTCTTCATATTGCCAATCCTCATCATTGATAGGATTTTCTAACCACTCATCAGTGCTATTACTGCTATCTTGAATTGGTTGCTTGGTAAAAGTGTTAGAGGATGCTTGAGGACGAGGTGGCGGTTTAACTTGGCGTTTTTTGCTAGGTTTGGGTTGAGCAAAATAATTTGCTAGGTTAAATAAACTAGCGATCGCCAATGATGTACCCCCACCCGCCGCTAAACTAATTACAATCCACACGGCTAACGGCAAAGCTGGAGTTGTTAAGCCCAAAAATACTAAGGGAAGAACGGGAGACCAATTTTGCACTAATAATAGCGCCAGTCCTCCTAGAATTGCTAATAGCAAAATGATTTGCATACATTAGTTGCGTGTTAGGTGAAACGAAAATAGTTTTACGTTGCAAAAATATTTACAACCTAGAACTACATTCTATTGTGCCTTTAAGTACGTCCTTGCCACCGTTCAATGGGAATACAATCGATGTCCAACTGATCTAAAGCGCGGGCAACTACAAAATCTACCAAGTCTTCAATGGTCTGAGGGTGATGATACCATGCCGGAATTGCTGGAACTATTCTTGCTCCAGCCTGTGCTAAGGCGGTCAAATTTTGCAGGTGAATTAAGCTAAAAGGAGTTTCGCGCGGTACTATTACAAGTTTACGCCCTTCCTTTAACTGTACATCTGCCGCTCGTTCTAGTAAGTCTGAGCTTAAACCCGCCGCTAACTTAGCGGCGGTACTCATACTACAAGGCATAACTATCATTCCTAGGGCGCGAAAAGAGCCACTAGCAATATTTGCACCCACATCACTCCAAGGATGACAAGTTAGCTTACCTAAGCTTTCAACTCCGGCTTGCTGTCGCCAGAATTGTTCTTGCCCGATGGGATCTACTGGCATCCTAATATCTTGCTCTGATTGCCAAACTATATAGGTAGACTTAGAGGCAACAAGTTCGATACTGTATCCCGCAGCCAACAGAAATTTGACGGCGCGGACAGCATAAATCAGTCCAGAAGCACCAGTAACGCCCAAAATCAAAGGTAAATTTGGCACAGATAGGGAATCTAATTGAGTAAGGTTAGACACTTAAAGTAAAACATAGGGAACTATAGCTCATCGTCAGTGTAAGGTTCTAAGTTATCCTCGCTCAATGGCTCGCGATCGCTAACAGCGTTAAAAGTGTCGTTACCTGCTTGGCGATCGCTATTATTACTATTGACCGTGACTAAATCAATTTGCTGGCGGTAATAGTCAACGCTTTTAACTTGAACTTCTACGCGATCGCCTAAACGGTAAGAGGCGCGATTTTTTCGCCCAAACAACGCTTGTAATCTGGCTCTGTACTCGTACCAATCATCTTTAAGCGAACTAACATGAACTAACCCTTCAACTTGTAATTGTCTACCATTTTCTGCTGGTAAGGCAATTTCGACAAAAAAGCCGTAAGACTGGACTCCAGTAATTAAACCTTCAAAAACATCACCAGTACGCTGCTTCATAATTTGGGCTTTTTGCAGCCCTAGCAAGTCTTCCTCCGCGTCTTGAACCTCTTTTTCGCGATCGCTCATGGGGATAATTACTCGTCCTAAATCTGCTTCTAGTTCTTGATGAATCTCTGTAGGCAGCACATTCCAACTAATATTACCCCGCGCGGAACTATGACGAAGATTAACACCTTCTTTGGCGCGGGTAGTACGGCGATCGCGTCCTTGTTCAAATATGGTGTGCAATACCCTTTGAATCAGCAAATCGCCGTAACGTCGTAAGGGGAAAGTACAACGGGTGTAGTAATCTAAACCTAAACCAAAGTGAGGCAGAGCTTGCAAGCTATAAGTAGCGTTTTTGAGCGTTGCTTGCAGTAAATAATTTAATACTTGCTCCGATGGCAAGGTCGCATATTGCTCTAAAAAACGTTGAAAATCAATTGGTGTAACTGAATTATCAGTAAGTGCTATTTGCGCTCCTAAATTATGTGCTAGTTTAATCATTTCCTCCACGTCTTCGACATCAGGGGCTGATTGGGAGCGATAAATTGCTGGAACGCCCAGGGCTTGTAAGTGACTTGCAACTACTTGATTTGCTAATAAAACAAATTCTGTCACCATTAACCCCATTGCTGGCGACGATTGATCGTTTTCTGTTGATGTAACTATTACCGCCCCTAACATCCCTTCATCTTGGTAATAATTGAGGCGGGGTGGTAACTTGAGTTCAAAACTGCCTCGTTGTAAGCGTTGATCTCTAACTAACTTGCTTAATGTTAAAAGTTGGTCTAGCTGACTATTTACTTCGTCTTCGGGGCTGAGGGATTGTTTGGCGTTTACTTGGCGATTTACATTTATTACCGTAGGCTGAATTTCAAATTCAACTATTTGTCCGCTTGTCCCATCAATAGTAATCAAAACAGAGATGCAGAGGCGATCGCGCTCCGGTAGCAAAGCACAGGACTCTAAGACCGCCTCTGGTAACATTGGTAGCACTGTGTCGCCCAAATAAACGGCGCTACCTCGTTTTAAACCCTCTCGGTCTAAGGTAACTAATTCTGGGGTAATGTAATGAGCAACATCGGCGATATGGACTCCAAGTTGCCAGTGTCCAGCCGGAGTTTGTGCTAAAGAAAAAGCATTTTCAATGATTGTTGATTCTACCCCTGATTCTTCTCCAATGGTCAAAGTAAAGAGCGATCGCAAATCCATCCTGCCTTTGATCTCATCTTTACTCACAGATTTGGGTAAGCTTTGGGCAGCAAGATCGACTACTGGAGAAAAAACTCTTGGTAAATCGTGCTTACAACAAACTAAATCAATATCTGCGGCGGCTTCCGCATCGCTACCGAGAATTTGAACTACTTTACCAATGGGCGGAAATTGAGCTAAAGGGTAGCGTTGAATTTCGACATGAACTAAATGATTGATTGCTGATTCTAGATTGTGTTCGCCGTTTGGTTGCAAATCAATTTCAAACAATAAGCGATCGTCTAGAGGAACTGCACGCATTGCGCCGTTATTTGCCTGCTTAATCCGTGCCAGCAAGCTGTGATTAGAGCGCTCGACAATTAACTTTACTTCTCCTTCAGGACTGCGGCGGCGGCTGCCTTCTTTGGTAAGTTTGACCAAAACGCGATCGCCATTCCAACCTGTACTGAGATGACTTTCGCGAATATATATGTCTTCCACTCCTTCCCCTTGTTGAATGGCAAAGCAAAAGCCCTTACTTGAACAGCGCAATTTTGCTTCAATCAAATCTTCTTCGTATACTCGGCGGTATTTGCCGCGCTCTTTGGCAACAATGCCAACTTTTTCTAATACATCCAAGGCGATATGTAGTTTTTCGATGGACTGCTCCTCAGAGCAATCAAGTTTTTTCTCTAAGACTTTAGCTGCAAGTAATTTATCATTTGTAAAATTTGCGAGTAGTGTAGCGATTGAAAAAAGTTCCATGTAGCGAACCGCCCTCCGGTGGAAAATTATGATTACTGCAACAAGTGCGATTTAATATTGCTGCTACTCCGTAGACATTTCAACTAGCATCGCGCGATTTGTTACTTTCTTTGCCAAGGTTTAACTCAAGAAGTCGCCCTATACTTGATTTTGTAATAGTAAGGGTGCGATCGATTCCTTAGCCTTTAATCGGGTATCTGAAGTAAACTTGCTCAAGTCGCCCTATCTTTATATTTATTCTAAGGTCGAGCGGACTCATCAATAAACATCTAGGATAAGAAAGTAGTGCCTAAATGTCTGATTTGATAAAGTAGCCATGCGATCGCACTTTAAGTGTATTATCTCAGTTTTTGACTACAGGCGATCGCATTCTACACGCAAAACTAAAGGACGCTAGACAAGTAAAGATTATTATTTTTGCAAATTGTTATATGTTGGCTCAATTTCAAGCACTTTATCCTACCGCAAGTCTCTTATCGCAATTACTGACTATTTATCAAGGTAGATTTATAGTTCAAGTATCCGTTCAAATTGAAAATGTTACCCGTGCTACAGGTATAGCCGCCGCCGAAACTGTAGAACTTGCTGAAGACAGAGCAAGACTAAGAGCGATCGCGCTTATTTCTCCTCCTGAAATTACCCCTTCTCTACCAATACACGCAACATCATCCCAAGAGGACGTTGTTCCTATTATTTCCGAATTAACCGCTCCAATCAGCGTTACAAACTTAAGCAATTCAGAACGTAGCTTTGCGCCTACCCCTAACCTGGTAGAAGATTATCCAGAATTTGCTTCTATTAGTTCAAAAGATTACTCTGCGCCACCGGAGCTTAATTCTGACCCGGTAGAAGACTTTGGGATTGAACCTATTACCCCAGCTACTAATAATCCCGTTACTGCCTTTAACAACGTTACCCCCTTTGTGCCGCGTACCTTCGTACCGGAGTCTCAGGTAAACGATTCCACTGAGCCAATAGACTTATCTGATACATTGATTGCGATTGAAACTGAGCTAAGAAACTTGCGCTGGACAGCCGAGCAAGAACGAAAATATATCAACCGCATTTACAAAAAAGCATCGCGCGATTTGCTGAGTACGGCACAACTATTTGAATTTTTGAACTACTTGCAAGTATTTGCTCAAACTGGCAAAGAACTTGAACGTTTGGGGTGGAATAATCAACAGGGTCAAGATTATCTGATGGAAAACTATCAAGTGCGATCGCGCCAATACTTAAGCTACCAACAATTAAAAGATTTTTTCCAGCATTTGCAAGCAACGAGCTAAAAAATGAATCCTCTTAATTTCCAGCAAGAGGATTCATTCTCACAAGAATTTTAGCCTACTACGGCCATGGGTCGGCTACCCGCAGCGTGACGGTTGATTACTTGGTCAATCAGACCATAATCTTTAGCTTCCGATGGAGACATAAAAAAGTCTCGTTCGGTGTCTTCTTGAATTTTCTCAATCGGTTGACCCGTATGTTCGGCTAAATGCTCGTTTAGCTTTCTTTTGTGGTAAAGAATTTCTTTTGCCTGAATTTCGATATCCGTAGCTTGTCCTTGCGCTCCCCCCAGGGGTTGGTGGATCATAATCCGCGAATTGGGTAAACTCATCCGCTTGCCTTTTGTCCCCGCACTCAGCAAAAAAGCGCCCATACTTGCAGCAAGACCAGTACAGATAGTGCAAACATCAGGGCGAATGTGTTTAATAGTATCGAAAATACCCATACCTGCCGTTACCGAACCGCCAGGAGAATTGATGTAGAGGAAAATATCTTTTTCTGCGTCCTCGGCATCTAAAAACAGTAGTTGAGCAACGATCAAATTAGCCAAGTTGGAATCAACTTTTTGCCCTAAAAACACTATCCGTTCTCTTAACAGGCGGGAATAAATATCAAAAGCGCGTTCTCCGCGACCAGATTGCTCAATAACGATAGGAATCACTTAACTAAACGTCCTTTATTTTTAGAATATTATTTAATTTTAGCGATTATTTAGAGTCTCTCTGGCTAAAAGTTTAGTCTCTACTTACTTGAGGACTGGGACTAGCTTTAACTATGGGCTGGCTGGGTGGTATTCTTTCAATAGCAATTAGCGATTCTATAATTGATTTGACTACAGGAGCGGCGGTAGTAGAGCCAAAAGCGATGCCTTTTGGTTCATCTATTACAACTAACACTACGTAACGCGGAGCCTCGACAGGAAAAATACTGACAAAGCTAGTAATTTTCGCCTCACTAGAATAGCCGCCTGTAGGACTTGCTTTTTGAGCAGTGCCAGTTTTTCCTGCCAATCGATAGCCAGGAATTTGAGCAGCTTTGCCTGTACCTTCTTGCACCACCTTTTCCATCATTTTGACTACCTGCTGGGTAGTTTTGAGCGAAAAAAGTTGCTTTGCTGCGGGTAAAGGTGGTTGCCAGTGACTTTTTCCTTTCGCGTCTACAAGTCCGGCGACAACATGAGGAGTTACTAATTTACCGCCATTGGCCAAAGCGGCGGTAAGTTGAACTAGCTTAATTGGCGTTAAAGAAAATCCTTGCCCAAAGGAAGTAGTAGCGCTTTCAATTGGATAAGAAATGAACTGATTGCGGTCTTTAATTTGACCTGCCGTTTCAAAAGGTAAATCTATTCCTAAAGGCTGATTTAATTGTAATTTCTCCAACCATTTGTAGTATTCAACAGGTTTCATACGTTGCATAATTTGCACCATGCCAACGTTGCTAGAATACTGCAAAATTCCGGCGACGGAGAGCGAGTAACGATTTTCTTTTTCCGCGTTTTTGATGGGCCAGCCGCCCACAGTTATCACATCAGGGTCGCCGAATACGCTATCTGGTTGAATTACACCACTATCTAGAGCGATCGCTACATTTATGGGCTTAAAAGTCGATCCGGGTTCGTAAAGGTCGGATAACGCCCAATTTTTAAATAATTTAAAATCTGCTTTGGAATAGATATTGGGATCGTAGGAAGGATAGGAAACCATTGTCAGTATGGCTCCATCTTTGGCATCCATAACGATCGCGCTACCACGTTTGGCTCCAAACTTTTGTAATTGTTCTTTAAGTCTGAGCCTTGAAGCTCTTTGCAAGCGAGTGTCGATAGTTAGCTGTAACCTGAGGTCGTCTACGAGTAAAAATCCGGCGGGAGAGCGATCGCTCATTAACGGACGATTGCGATGAGCCGGCCCATAACGACTGAGCTTAACTGTTTTTATAGAGCGTTCTAACCACTTTTGTTGACTGTACTCTACTCCTGCTTGACCGCTACGATCAAGATTGACGTAACCAACTACATCTCCAACTAAATCTTTTTGGGGGTAAAAACGCGAGTATTCCTCAATTAGCTCTAACCCATCCAATCGCAGGTTACTAATTTTTTTTGCAACTTCTTCACCCAATACTGGCGCTAACCGCAGCCCCGTATCACGGCTGTTAAATTTGTTTTCCAAGTCTGCGGCAGGACGTTGGAGTAAGCTACTTAACTTCTTGGCGACTTCTGCGGCGGATTTTTTAAATAATTTAGGATGAGCATACAGAGTATAAACTGGTCTGTCGATGGCTAAAACATTGTTAGAACGATCTATCACCGGGCGACGAGGAATAAACGGACGCAAAGAAATGATCTGCTGTTTTTTTGCCTTACTTGATAGCTCTGCTCCGTGCAGCACTTGCAACCGAAATAACTGCACCCCTAACCCCATCGCTACAGCCACTAAAAACCCCCAAATCAGCCACAGCCGAACCGAAAACAATGGCGGTTTTAAATAGATATCACGCTTTGCTTGCGATCGCAATTTCTGCCGCTTTGTACGATGGTTCTGGGGGCGATCGCCCCCAGAACGACTAGAGGGTGGTGGAGTTGGCATTGTGACAAAATAGCGAGGAGGTCAGCGTAGTAGGAGCCTTTATCTGGCATCAGGTTAGCCTTAATATTACCCGAATGCAATCTTAATTTACTTTTAATAGCCCGCAGGAATATCAATTTTTGGTTGAACCTCTGGTTTAATCAACGCGGGATTATTTTTGGGGTTAAATGCTTTCAATATAATTGCGTCTGCCGGATTTGGGGATACTAGCTCTGTAGATGCCTGCTCCGCTTCCGAGGCTAGTTGATTTTTCAGCACTTCATTAGTAGCGGTTAATTGCCTTTCTCGACGTTGCAAGTTTTCTAGCTGACGAAATTGCTGACTCCATTGTTGTTGTAAATAAACCGTAGAACTATAAGTTATTAACGTTCCGGCAATCAGCAGTAAGGTAGCGATGCTGGCACGACGCTGCCACAAGCTCAAGCGTAAAAACCAAAGCGGCAACGATCGCGATTGTAAAGAAGTTGGGGAAGCTAGTCTATGAGGCTTGATCGTAGTTACTTGGCGATCGCGCCCAGCACCAAGAAGTTGAGTTTTACCAGAAAGCGGTTTAGGCTTAGAAATAACTGAGGCATTGGCAACAACACGCATAAATAAGCTCTCAAAATTGATTTAGCTATAGTAATTTACTCTCGGTTATTTTAGAAGTTTAATTGATGAAGAAGAAATAATTACAGAATTTTTTGATATTTAGTCTTGCTAGTTAATTATTTGAGCTAACGACCGTCTCAAACCCCTCTACCACATTTTTTCGTTAAAGTTCTACCTAGAGAAGTAGGCTATAAAATTAAAAAATGTTAATTTTTTTAGAAATATTGGATTCAGCAATAATTTGATTCTTGCCGCTTGAGAGCATTACCTCTTTGCTCTGGCTGATTTTCTTCAAGGTTAGGAAGTAGCAAACAAAGACAATTGTTTTTGTTTAACAAAAGTGAACAAATGCGGTATCTTAATCAACAAGCGGCGCAATCATGTTATGCCGCCATTGGCGAAAGAGGAGTTATGAAAATAAAAGTCATTGGTATTGCTTTGGTATTCGGTTTATTGGCAAGCCTAGGAGCTTGCAGTCAAACTGGTGGAGATGGTGCAAGCCCATCACCAGCAGAATCTCCCGCAACATCCCCCACAACTTCACCCTAAAAGAAGGTAAACAACTTCAAAAACCTGTGGTGAGACTTTCTCCTGCAAAAAACTGCTCCAGCAAGTTGATCCAGGTAAATAATCCTAAATTCAACAAACTTTTGGCAGCTATTTGTAGGAGAATTATTTTAATATCGTAAAAACGTAAGTTCGCTTTCGCGCAATGCTGCTACTGCAATTTAGTACTTCTCACTACTGCCGAAAAGCAAGACTAGCATTAGGTTATAAAAAAATATCTTATCAAGTAAGCAATCTAACTCCTGGGTTGCACATCCTCAAACTGAAACCATTAACTGGGCTAACAACTGTACCTGTATTATTACCCCAAGAAACAGGATTGGTAGAGGCGGTGGCCGATTCTACCAATATTTTTAAGTTTTTAGAAAATTATTGCCCAAAGCCCGCGCTATTTTTGCCCGACGAGGCCCAGCAAAGCGAAGCGAATATGCTGGAAGATTGGTTAGATGAAAGTATTGGCACGGCAACTAGGTTTGTGTATTACCACTTTCGCGCCAGGGAGGGTAAATCAATCAATCCAACAGTATTTAGCCAAATGTTGATTCAAGTCGTACAAAAACAGTATGGCATTACTGACGCTACAGCCGAACTTGCCAAGCAAAGAATAGACATTGCCATAACAGAATTATCGCGGCGTTGGGAGCAAAGTAATTATTTAATTGGTGAATTATTAAGCGTTGCTGACTTAACTGCCGCCGCCTTGCTGAGTCCTCTAGCTTTAATTCCCGCCTATCAGCAACAGTACCCTCTGTTATTTGAGCAGATTAAGCAAATTCATTTAGTTTGCTCGGAACCATTACCGCCGGGAATCGCTAGAGGTTAAATTAGCTCTTACGCAAAATAAGAAATTAAGGTATGTTAGGCAAACGCCAACAATTATTTATGTTTGGCTTAGGTACAAGCTTAATTATGGGGTCAACTATATTTCTCCCAAAAATTGCCTTATCATTGCCACCAATAACAGAGATTCCAGAAGAAGTATTGCGGACGGAAATTATTACGACAGCGCGATCGCCCATTGATGGCAAACTTTTAACGGCGGCCCAGTACGCCGAAGTGCAAATTCAACTCCAAGACTCGCCGCCGTTAAAACTAAGTCCTAAAGTGAGGGAAACTGTTTTTCTTTTGCGTTTGCGCCAGCTAATTCGCACTTTTGCCCCATTTCTGCCAATCTAAGCACCACAAGTTTTAGGCAAAACAGAGTTCTATTGCTTTGACAGGCGATGGAACATATAGGTATAAATATGACGATAAGAACTAAATTTATATGCAAGCAGGTAGCTCCATGTCTATAACCATAGCCCCCGAACAGGTAGAGCGGATTGTTTGGAATCAGCACCAAGATCCCTTTGAAGTGCTGGGCGCTCACGCCACTGAGCAAGATGGCAAAATGGTTTGGGTAGTGAGAGCCTACTTACCGAGTGCTGATAGTGCTTGGGTTGTACTGCCAGAAGAACGTTTAGAATACCAAATGTATCCGGTGCATAACCCGCATTTTTTTGAATGCACGATTGATAGCTTGGAATTATCAAATTATCAACTGCGCCTAAAAGAGGGCGAAGTCGAACGGGTAATTTACGACCCTTACGCCTTTCGTTCGCCACGAATCACAGATTTTGACTTGCATTTGTTTTCTGAAGGCAATCATCACCGTATATATGAAAAGTTAGGCGCTCACGCTACCCAAATCAACGGCGTTAAAGGTGTATATTTCGCAGTTTGGGCCCCCAACGCCCGTAATGTCTCTTTGCTAGGAGACTTTAATTATTGGGATGGGCGCAAAAATCAAATGCGTAAAGGTGCTACCGGAGTTTGGGAATTATTTATTCCCGAAGTCAAAGTTGGCGACAGTTATAAATACGAAATTAAAAATCAAGACGGGCATATTTACGAAAAGTCAGATCCTTACGGTTTTCAGCAAGAGATCCGCCCCAAAACTGCCTCAATAGTTGCCGATTTAGATACTTATCAATGGAGTGATTCGCAGTGGATGGAAAAGCGCCGCCATAGCGACCCATTGACGCAGCCGATCTCTGTTTACGAACTACATTTAGGTTCTTGGCTACATGGAGCCTCAGAAACCCCGGCTACAGCACCTAATGGAGAAATTGAGCCAGTAGTTACCGTGTCTGAACTTAAACCAGGGGCGCGATTTCTGACCTACCGAGAACTTAGCGATCGCTTGATCCCCTACGTTCTTGAACTAGGGTACACTCATATAGAAATGCTCCCCATTGCCGAGCATCCTTTTGATGGCTCTTGGGGGTATCAGGTAACAGGTTACTACGCCCCTACTTCGCGCTATGGTAGCCCGGAAGACTTCATGTATTTCGTTGACCAGTGCCACAAAAACAACATTGGCGTGTTAGTCGATTGGGTTCCCGGTCACTTTCCTAAAGATGGGCATGGATTAGCATTTTTTGATGGCTCCCACCTTTACGAACACGTAGATCCCCGTAAAGGCGAACATAAAGAATGGGGTACTTTAGTATTCAACTACAACCGCCACGAAGTTAGAAACTTTTTGGTTGCTAATGCCTTGTTTTGGTTTGACAAATATCATATTGACGGAATTCGCGTCGATGCGGTCGCGTCGATGCTTTACCTCGATTACTGTCGCGAACCCGGCGAATGGCTACCCAACCAATACGGCGGTAGAGAAAACCTAGAAGCGGCGGACTTTCTGCGCCAAACAAATCATCTAATTTTCAGCTACTTTCCGGGCGTATTATCTATCGCGGAAGAATCGACCTCATGGCCGATGGTATCTTGGCCGACTTACATGGGGGGCCTAGGCTTTAACTTAAAGTGGAATATGGGTTGGATGCACGATATGCTGGACTACTTCAGCATGGATCCTTGGTTTCGCCAGTTTCACCAAAACAATATTACTTTTAGTATGTGGTACAACCACAGCGAAAACTTTATGCTGGCGTTGTCTCACGATGAGGTCGTGCATGGCAAAAGTCATATCATTGGCAAAATTCCTGGCGACACTTGGCAAAAACTAGCCAATATGCGCTGTTTGTTTAGCTATATGTTTGCTCATCCCGGCAAGAAAACTCTATTTATGGGGATGGAGTTCGGGCAATGGAGCGAGTGGAATGTGTGGGGCGATTTGGAATGGCATTTATTGGAACACCCGCCGCACCAGCAATTAAAGCAATTTATGGGCGATCTCAACCGGATTTATCGGCAAGAGCGCGCTTTACATACTCAAGATTTTGCCGAACCAGGTTTTGAGTGGATAGATTGCAGCGATAACCGTCATAGTGTGGTGGCGTTTATCCGTCGCGCTAAAGATTCGGAGGAGTTTTTGATTGCTGTGTGCAACTTTACTCCTCAACCTCATGCCCACTATCGCATTGGCGTACCAGAGCGGGGGTTTTATACCGAGCTAATCAACAGCGATGCACGAGAATACGGCGGTAGCAATATGGGTAATTTAGGCGGGAAGTGGGCGGAGGAATGGTCTTGCCATAATCGAGCTTACTCGCTGGATTTGTGTTTGCCGCCTTTGGGAGTTTTGATTTTGAAACTCGATCTCAACAAAACTGCCTCAATGCAGCAATGACAATAGTTACTTTTTATGGTACAAGCGATCGCCTGTACCATAAATTTTTGTAGGTAGTATTTAGTCCTACTTTTTGTTGGGGCGGACACTGCGTCTATTGGCACGAATTTCGGTTTCTTGGCGACGGCGATCGCGCCAGGAGACGGCGGTTAAGTAAATAATTCCTCCGCTCACAACTACCAGCAAACCAAAAGCTGATACAGCCAAGATCGGTAAAATAGTCGTTTCTTCCACGTTACTTACAATCCATTACGACCCCAAACAACCATAGCAATCGACCATGTAAACAAAACTAATAATGAAACCCAACCCAGTGTCAAAATTTCCATACCAGTAAGCTCGAAACTAAAATTACAAAACAACTCTGAACTTTATAATACTTCCAACGGAGTCCTGAAAAGCGGCACGGGTGCGATCGGTAGAAGTCCAAATGCTTAAAAACCATTGTCCTACAAAGTTTCTAAGTAACGGAGCAAATCAGCCATTTCTTTGGTATTCGGCTGAAATTGGGGCATTGGTGGAGTTTCTCCACTTACAACTTGATGAATCAAGCCATAACGAGATTTGTGCTTAGAAACTCGCTGTAAGCTTGGCCCGACGCTGCCATCTCCTTGCCAACCATGACAGCCTGCACAATTCATCTGAAAAATTGCCTGACCTCGTTTCGTGTCTCCCGCAAGTGCTAGAACGTCCTTGATATATGGATCGGACACTTGGATTCTATGAATACCAAATACCCATAGCAGCAGCGTCAACAGCACCGCCACCGCTAACAAAATTAGCTGCTGAATAATTGCGTCAGGTTTGGAAAGCTGTTTGTCCAAGTTTACAAGTTGTATCAGAATTACAAAAATATTTGATCTCCCTACACATAGCTTAAAAGTTCTTGCAGGTGTAAGCAAGTAAAATAATTGTTTTAACTCAACAATTCTCAACTTTCAATTACTTACTTAGATAAAGTACCTCAACTACAGCGCCCGATCGCATGGCAGGTTTTTTAAAATTTTGACCATCATAGTTCCTAATAAAATTGTCATTTTGCTGAAAATTGATCACAAACTTAAAACCATGCTGAAATAATTACTACACATAAAAATCTAGACGAGCTAACTTATTAGCTGGCGATCACCAAAGTTATACAGCATTAAGTATCTACGCCATTAGCATAAAAATAAATATAAGTCATTGCTCAAGTCAATTCTTTACATTAACTGACAAAAGACTATTTAATTTGTTCTAAGTAGGTATTGAAAACAAGGTGAGAATAGCCATTTGCAAAATTCCTAACCAAAAGATTTTTAAGTAGTAGTTGCTTGGGAAGACAGTCACTCAATATTTGATGGTACATTTCATTGCCATACCAATAGATGTTTAATTTCAAAATTAGACCCAGCTATTTCTCAGTAAAATATTTTATTTCTAATCTTTTACAACTTGGCTAAAGCATCTATTAATTAGTAACGAACTGTAACAAACCTCAATCAAGCCTAAAATTGCTTATTCGTCGGGCAGAAAATGCTGAGAAAAGCCCCGTACAGGTTTGGGACTTGCCATTGTTAAAAAATGTGTCGAAGTATAGGGCGGTCAAATTTCTGTGCAAAGTGAAATCGGCGTAGGTAAAGTATTTACGGTGATGCCTTTACAGAACTTTTTGAACAACTAGCCAATAGGGTAAATCTAATTAATGGCGCTGATTATTCAGGAATATCTAGCTGTCGTGCTGTAGATGTCAACAGAGCAAAACCTAAGTTGCTTGCAGGGAACGATTGCTATGCAAATTTGCTTCTTAGTTAAAGTTCAGCAAATAAATTTTCGCGCTCGGTGTTAGTTCTTGCTAAATGACGGGAACAATAGCAACAAGCACCACTGATTCAGTCTATTGTCACGCCGTTGAGACTATCCTATGCCAGTAACATCTTTTCACGCAGACACTACTAAAGGCGATCGCCATTCATCCTTAGAATTTGTCGCTACAGAAAGTTCTGGGGGCGGATTCTCCGTCCCAGAAACTTTTCAAGACGATGACAGCGTCCTGGAAGCCGAACCCCTGGTAAATGAACTGCTTGGGGATATATCTATTGAGCCAACCGCCCACCCCCCGCAAAATGCCAATCGTCGCTCTACAGACTTAGTACGTCTATATTTGCAAGAAATTGGTAAGGTTGATTTATTAGCTAGAGATGAAGAAGTTGCCGAAGCTCAAAAAGTTCAACGTTACTTAAAAATGCGGCTTCTTTGCTCCCAAGCGGCTCAAAGCGGCGATGAAATCCTTGTACCTTTTACATGCTTAATTGAAGTTCAAGAGCGTTTGACGAGCGAACTCGGACACCGCCCTTCTTTAGAGCGCTGGGCTAAAAATGCCCAGATAGAAGTAACCGCCCTTAAGCCCATACTCTCCGCAGGTAAAAAGCGCTGGGCGGAAATTGCTGGCTTGACAGTAGCAGAATTAGAGCAGGTTCAAACCCAAGGTGTTCGCGCCAAAGAACACATGATCCAAGCCAATCTCCGCTTGGTAGTGTCTGTAGCCAAAAAATACCAAAATCGCGGCTTAGAACTTTTAGATTTGGTGCAAGAAGGAACTCTCGGTTTAGAAAGAGCCGTTGAGAAGTTTGATCCTACTAAAGGCTACCGTTTTAGCACTTACGCTTACTGGTGGATTCGCCAAGGAATAACTAGAGCGATCGCAACTCAAAGCCGTACTATCCGCTTACCTGTCCATATTACCGAAAAGCTCAACAAAATTAAAAAAGCCCAACGCAAAATTGCCCAAGAGCAAGGACGTACCGCCACGATTGAAGAAATCGCTAAGGAATTAGAAATGACTCCCAAGCAATTGCGGGACGTTTTGTTGCGAATCCCGCGCTCAGTGTCTTTAGAAACTAAAGTAGGTAAGGACAAAGATACAGAACTTGGCGACTTACTCGAAACTGACACCATATCGCCGGAAGACGTGCTAATGCGCGAATCTTTGCAGCGTGATTTACACTATCTATTAACCGATCTTAGCGATCGCGAACGAGATGTAATTTTGATGCGTTTTGGCTTAGGTGATGGTCATGCTTACTCCCTCGCTGAAATCGGACGAGCTTTAGACCTTTCGCGCGAACGAGTGCGACAAATTGAATCAAAAGCCTTACAAAAGTTGCGTCAACCCAAGCGCCGCAATCGCGTCCGTGATTATTTCGACTCCCTTAGCTAAATTGAAAAAAGCACGAGAGCAATTCTCGTGCTTTCACTGATAAAAAACTAATACTAATTATTATCTATAAAATTTTTGCCAATTTACCGTATTTTTACTAGGTATATTATCTTTAACGCTGTTCTATACTCGCATAACAACAGGATAAAGGAGGCGTAAACCTTTTTCCTGTACTACTTCTTTGCAGGCGTTCGCGGGACTCTTGCCTAACTTGACCCGTCATTGCGGCTTCTTGTAAGGTCACAAAAGCATTTAAGTCTTCGTCGTTGTACTGAGTAGTCAACAATTTTCGCAGTTGTTCTTCTGCTTCAATTGTTAGATAACCAGCCAATAGAATTTTTTGTACTAGGTCACTAATCGAAGCCATATCTTAAACCTCAGCAAACACATTTAACTCTGGGAATTTTTTGGGTTACAAATCTATTAAGCTTCAACTCCTGTAAGAGTTAAAGCTAGTAGCACTCGCTCTTTGGGGATGGTCAAATCCTAAATATAGATTTGGCATCTTTTTGTATGACGTTAAAAGGGTTAATAAAGTTTCTGTAAAGTTTATATAAAAATAGCATGAAGGCAAAGATTCCGATATGGGCTGTAAAAACTAGCGCTCAATTGCTAATATTTTTGTGACCCAAGCTTATGACGGAAAGTTCTGGGGGCGGATTTTCCGTCCCAGAAACTTTTCAAGACACTGAGCTAACAAATTAAGCACCTACACTAATTGAGAATATGCAAACACCTACAAAAAATAATCTGTTGAAAGGAGTAAATTTATACTTAGTTGGGATGATGGGTTCGGGAAAAACGACGGTAGGGAGTTTAATTGCTACCGAGTTAGGCTACAGATTTTTAGATACTGATGCCGTAATTGAGCAAGGGACTAAGCGCTCGATTAATCAATTATTTGCTGAAGTTGGAGAAACAGAGTTTAGGCAAATAGAGACTAAAGTTTTAGCCGAGGTATGCGCTTATACAAATTTAGCGATCGCAACTGGCGGCGGAATTGTCACCCAACAAACAAACTGGAGTTACCTGCATTACGGCTTAATTGTCTGGCTAGATGTGCCGATACAGGTACTTTACGAGCGTTTAAAAGCAGATGATACTAGACCTTTATTACAAACAACCGATCTTTTAGAGACACTGCAAAGGATCTTTCAGAAACGCCAAAAACTGTATGAGCAAGCCGATTTACACATTCGCGTCAGCGAAGCCCAAACCGCTACCGAGATAGCCAATAGAGTAATAGAGCTTATTCCCAGCGTCCTAAAATTAGATTTATCGCCGCCTAACGCAGCAAAGTTGTAAATTCATAGCATTAGAGAGCCGAGAAAACTGTAACTTGTGACATTGAAGTGCGATCGCATCCTCCATTAAACTGCATGGGATACTTTAAAGCAGATTATGGACAACGATCGCGAATACATTGGGGAAGTTGAAGCCACTCGCGTCCGAGTGCTGAGTGAAGCTTTGCCTTACATTCAACAATTTTCGGGGCGAATTGTCGTCGTCAAATATGGTGGCGCAGCCATGAAAGACAGCGCTCTCAAAGACCGAGTAGTTAGAGACGTAGTATTTTTAGCTTGTGTAGGATTGCGCCCAGTAATAGTTCATGGCGGCGGGCCAGAAATCAATAGTTGGCTAGACAAGCTGGGAATTGAACCCCAATTTAACAATGGGCTGCGAGTGACCGATGCGCCCACAATGGATGTAGTAGAAATGGTTTTAGTTGGTCGAGTTAATAAAGAAATTGTTTCTTTAATCAACCAAGCTGGAGGCTCGGCGGTAGGTTTATGTGGCAAAGATGGCAATTTAATCAAAGCTCGCCCTGAAGGTCGTGAAGGGATAGGATTTGTCGGGGAAGTCAACACTATGGACGTGCGAATTTTAGAATCTTTGCTTAAAGATGGCTATATTCCTGTTGTTTCTAGCGTAGCGGCGGACGAAAATGGTCAAGCTTACAACATTAACGCCGATACGGTAGCCGGAGAAATTGCCGCCGCTTTGGGAGCAGAGAAGTTAATTTTGCTCACCGATACCGCCGGAATTTTAGAAGACTATAAAGATCCCTCAACTTTGCTTTATAAGTTAGACATCCAACAAGCCCGCGAACTAATCGCTCAAGGCGTTGTCAGTGGGGGGATGATTCCCAAAGTAAATTGTTGCGTGCGAAGTTTGGCTCAAGGAGTAAAAGCCGCCCACATTATTGATGGACGCATCCCTCACGCCTTGCTGCTAGAAATTTTTACCGATAGTGGGATTGGCTCAATGATTGTCGCCTCGGAGTTTTTAAGTTAGCAACACGACTAATAATTTCTACGTCTGATAATTGTCTGATTGCGCTCTACTGCTCGGTAGCGCCTTTGAGGCTGAATGATGATTGTGGGATTAATTAACGTAGAATTCCTGATTGTCGGATTAATTAAAACTCCATCAGTTAAGGTTGTTCTAGGATCTATTACCCTAGTTACCGAGCTTGGATAGTAATTAGGGTAGGCATAAAAATTATTAGGAGCAATAATTACTGGGGCAGGAATGGGGCTACCGTAAATAATTGAACTATTAACAGGTGTGGAAATGGGGCTAGTGTAAATAATTGAATTATTAACGGGTGTGCGCTCAACAGTGCTGCGGTTTTCAATTATGACAATTTGGGCAGCGATTGGCGCGGCGATTGCTAGGGTGAGGAGCGCACTAAACCCGGCACTGCAAGCGATCGCGCTACATAGCTTAAAATTATTAGAGTTAAATTGGGGGCGTTGGGTATTCATATTTTTGTCTAAATTAGGCTTGAACAAAGCTTTAACTCAATTCTAATAGTTTCTCTAATTGGCAAAGTAGCGTGAGTAGATGGCAAAATCGAGAAAGACGAGTTAGATTCAGCGCCCAAAGTGACAGAAAGAACCGAAATTGCTAAAAAAGAATACATCGAAGGAGTAGCAGCTTTTGAACGCGGACAGTATAGAGAATCCGTACAATGTTTAGAGAAAGCCAGCGCCCTAGTTAACCGTGATTCGGGTTTTGGCGGAAAAGTCTTAATTTGGCTCGTAACAGCCTACGAAGCCACCGGACAACAAGCAGAAGCGATCGCCTTATGCGAACAAATTAAAAAACATCCTGACGCGGAAACAAGCAAGCAGGGAAAGCGGTTGCTATACATTATGCAAGCACCCCAGCTAAAAAGACCTAGTGAATGGCTAACCCAAATTCCCGATTTAGCGGCGATTTCTGATAATACTAACCAAGCTCGTTTGAGTAGTAATAATTCACCGCGCACACCGCCCAAACCCCTCGCTGCGCCAGAACCTATAGATTTGAGTCAGGTAAATACCAAAGATAATCAATTTATTTGGGTATCGTTACTAATTATTGGCTTAACAATTGGCTTACTGTGGGGCAGTGCTTAAAGAGTGCGAAGCCTGTAACCGGGCGCGCTTGCGCTATCGCCTCTTTTAAAGCTGATGATGAAAAAAATTCCCGATTTTTTAAGGGTCGCCAACATGAATAATAAATTTTTTATGCCGAAAATTAGGACTTTGATTCAGCGTAGTCGCATAGTTTGGGTGATGCTTTTCACCTCGCTTTTACTTTCAAGTTGCGTTAAATATGACGCAAGTATAAATTTTAATCGTCCCAGTCATGGTGAAATAGTCCAGCATGTTAAGCTAGGACGCTTAACAAGTTTTAGCGGCGATTCAGCGACGCAATGGTTAAATAGTATCGAACAGCGTGCTAAACACCTGCAAGGCAGAGTCAAGCACCTCTCCGCCGAAGAAATTACTGTCACAATTCCCTTTGATAACGGCGCTGAACTAGAACAAAAATTTAATCAGTTTTTTAGTCCCGTAGAGTCGATTGCAGCTTCCAAAGCTACCGAAGAACTACCAGCGATTGACTCAAAACTAAATTTGACTCAAAACAATTTATTGCTGCTGTTACGCAATCACTTAAGTTATGACTTAGATTTGCGGAGTCTTTCTTTAATTGCCAATAACAGTAATGTTTTAGTTAGTCCCGGCTCGGTATTCGATTTAGAATTTAGTCTAAATACTCCTTGGGGGGGGCGCAGCATCGAGAAATCAGCAAACTCTATCCATCCAGAAACTTTTGCTAATGGACGACAAATGTTGTGGAAACTACAACCTGGGCAATTGAACCATATAGAGGTAGTGTTTTGGATGCCGGACTTTTTAGGGATTGGGACAGTATTTATTTGTCTATTTGTGGCGTTGGGGATTTTCTTAAGATATAGTTTTATGCCTGATCCCCAAACCCTTTTAGCTTCCCCCATTGCTCAAAACCAGTAAGCTAGGGAGACAAACGTTCAATTAGCCATTTATTATCTTCTTGAAGACGATAAAGCAAGCGATCGTGCAAGCGGCTAGGTCTTCCTTGCCAAAACTCAATTTCTATCGGTACAACTCGAAAGCCTCCCCAATGAGGGGGACGAGGAATAATTTGCTGTTCGTATTGAACTATTAACTCCTCTTGGCGTTGTTCTAAAACATCCCTACTATTGACTATTTGACTTTGGTTTGATACCCATGCGCCCAATTGACTGTTGATCGGGCGACTATGGAAATATTCGTCAGATTCTTGGGGGGAGACTTGGCAAACTTTCCCCTCAATCCGAACTTGGCGTTCTAATTGCGCCCACCAAAAAACCAAAGCCGCTTGAGGATTAGTGGCTAATTCTTGCCCTTTATGGCTGAGATAATTGGTATAAAATACAAAACCGCGATCGCTAAAGTCTTTAAGCAACACCATTCGCGCCGACGGCCTCCCCTCAATTGTAGAAGTAGCAAGGGTCATAGCATTGGGTTCAGGCAATTGAGCATTTAATGCTTGGTCAAACCAAGTTTTAAATTGTTTAAAGGGATCAGTAGCTAAATCTATTTCCCTTAATCCTGCTTTCGTGTAATCTTGGCGAAGATTGGCTACGCTTGTGTCCATCTGGGGCTGCTTTTCATAGGAGTCTTCATAGTATAGGTTACTTGAAATGCGCCGCTTGGCATCTTTTCAACGTTGGATAATTATTGGGTTTGGCGCTCCGGTGGTGGCGCTCAACGTTTGGGTGCTATCGCAAGTAGTTAGCTATTTTGACCATTTATTCACCGTATTAACGGTAGCGGCAATTCTGGCTTTTTTGCTAAATTACCCAGTCAAATTTTTTGAAAAGGCGCGGATTACTCACACTCAAGCTGTAATTATTGTTTTGCTTGTCAGTGTAACGCTTTTAGTCGTGCTAGCTTTTACAATTGTGCCGTTAATTTTCGACCAATTGCAAGAACTATTGCTAGGAATTCCGGCCTGGCTAGAAATGAGTCAAGACAATTTGGCATGGGTGGATAAATGGGCAAGAGCTAGACGCTTACCTTTAGATTTGACAGGCTTTAGCAATCGCATTACTACCCGTGTGGAAAGCCAGGTACAAGCAATAGCCGGATCAGCCTTTGGACTAGCTTTAGGAACGCTGTCGGGGCTTGTAGACACCGCGCTTGTGGTGGTACTAGCTTTTTATATGCTGCTGTACGGTGAAGTTGTTTGGAAAGGTCTAATTGATTTATTGCCTTCTCCCTTCGGCGCGGCTTTTAGTGCTTCTTTGCAGCTAAATTTTCACAATTTTTTTGTTACGCAGTTAATCCTCGGACTATTTATGTTTGTGGCTTTAACGCCGATATTTCTGGCTTTGAAGCTGCCTTTTGCTTTACTATTTGCGCTATTTATTGGCTCTGCGGAGTTGATTCCATTTATTGGCGCAACTTTAGGGATTGGATTAGTTACGCTGTTAGTTTTGGTGCAAAACTGGTGGTTAGCTGTGCAAGTGGCATTATTTGCGATCGCTGTGCAACAGGTTAAAGATAATATTCTCGCTCCTAGACTCATGGGCAATTTTACCGGACTTAACCCGATTTGGATTTTTGTAGCTTTGTTGATAGGAGCAGAAATAGCAGGGTTTTTGGGCGCTCTAGTTGCTGTACCCGTTGCTGGCACTATCAAAGGCACCATTGACTATATTCGCGCCCAGCCAGCTAATAACGTTGTCTCTACTACAATTATTGGCGATAATTCACCAAACGGCGATCGCTAATTGGGCAAAAATGTTCTATAACTTAAAGCTAATTGCTCGAACTTCTAAAAATTTGCTCTGCGGCTAAATACAGTTATGAATACCGATCAACTGTTTGCAAGTATTGCCCTATTAATCGATCTTGCCCAAAAAGGCGAAATAGATCCTTGGGATGTACAGGTAATTGAAGTTATTGATCGCTATTTAATTAAACTCCTCGCCAACCAAGAAACCGCACCCCCAGCTTACGAAACAGATTTGTCGCAGTCAGGACAAGCTTTTTTATCAGCATCGATGCTAGTGCTATTTAAGGCTAATACTCTGAGCGTAGAATTGAATCCTGTGGAGCAAGAGGAATTGTTAGCCTTGCAAGAAGCGATCCTTGATCAATCTAGAACTCACTATGATCGCCACCTTAGCCGCCGCACCGCCGCCTTACCACCCCAGAAACGCGCCGTTACTCTGATTGAATTAATCGCCCAGTTGCAACTAATGGCAGTTCAAAAAAGCCTGAGTGAACAAGAACAGGACGGGCCCAATCGTCGCCGCCAGGTACGTCCAGCTTCTCGCGCTCAACTTACTCGCGCTACTTTAGAACTTGCTCATCAAGAAAATTTGACAGAAGTAGCAGGAAAATTAGACCGAGTTTTGACAGACTACTCTCAGCAGTTTCAGGGGCAAAGTTGGTTAAATTTAGATCAACTTGTAAGTTTGTGGCATCAACAAACTAACTCCTTACCTTTGCTTGATAGTAGCCAGTGTGATTTAGCAAAGGGCGATCGCATTAGTGTATTTTGGGCTTTGCTGCTGCTCTCGGCTCAATCCAAAGTAGAGTTAGAGCAAGAGGAATTTTATCAAGAAATAAAAATTCGTACCTTAACCATACCAGGAGTTAGCGATCGCCAAGATACTGAAAGTTTTTATGAAAAATCCAAAATCCGAGTAGATTGATATACAGGTCAATAAGTAAACTGCCGCAGTTCTAGTAAAATATCTTTCTACCCTTTGGTAATTGCGATTTTTTTTGTAATTGCGTACAACTATTTAACATCCCAAAAAGTGCTGATTTTGTGAGACTAGTAATTTTTTTAATGTGCGATCGCCCAATAGTAGCCATCTAAGGCTGAAATTGACAGATGATGGAATTTTTAAGCAACCACAATAAAATGGCATTAACGGAGGAGTGAAACTTTATGAAAGCCATGATTTTAGCGGCTGGTAAAGGTACTCGCATACGCCCGATTACTTATACAATGCCTAAACCAATGATTCCCATCCTGCAAAAGCCAGTGATGGAATTTCTGTTAGAACTATTGCGCCAGCACGGTTTCGATCAAATTGTGGTCAACGTCAGTCACTTAGCAAACGAAATTGAAAGCTATTTCCGCGACGGTCAACATTTTGGAGTACAAATTGCCTACTCTTTTGAAGGCAGAATTGTAGATGGGGAACTGGTCGGCGAAGCAATAGGCTCGGCGGGAGGAATGCGGCGAATCCAAGACTTTTCACCGTTTTTTGACGATACTTTTGTAGTTTTATGCGGCGATGCGTTGATTGACCTAGATTTGACAGAGGCGGTTAAGTGGCATAAATCTAAAGGTGCGATCGCTACTGTTGTGATGAAATCTGTACCAAAAGAGCAAGTATCTAGCTACGGTGTAGTTGTAACCGACGAAGACGGACGGATTAAAGCTTTTCAAGAAAAGCCATCGGTTGAAGAAGCTTTGAGTACAAACATTAATACGGGAATATATATTTTTGAACCAGAGGTTTTAAATTACATCCCGTCTGGTCAAGAATACGACATTGGCAGCCAGTTGTTTCCCAAATTAGTTGAAATAGCCGCACCTTTTTACGGCATCTCAATGGATTTCCAATGGGTAGATATTGGTAAAGTTCCCGACTATTGGCAAGCAATTCAAGACGTGCTAATGGGCAAAATTAAAAATGTCAAAATTCCCGGAAATAGAGTTAGAGAAGGCATTTACACCGGGTTAAACGTTGCAGTAAATTGGGACAAAGTAGATATTACAGGCCCCGTTTATATTGGTGGGATGACCCATATTGAAGATGGAGCCAAAATAGTTGGGCCGACAATGATTGGGCCTAATTGCTGGATTTGTGGCGATGCTACGGTAGAAAACAGCGTAATTTTTGAATATGCTCGTCTTGGCCCTGGTGTTCGTTTAGTCGATAAGTTAGTATTTGGGCGTTATTGCGTAGACAAGACTGGAGCTACCATTGATGTGCAAGCGGCGGCGTTAGATTGGTTGATTACTGATACGAGACAAGCACCGCCATCGGAGACACCTTCAGAGCGTCAAGTTATTGCTGATTTGTTGGATAGTCATTAGCAACCAATGAGACGTTGCATTGCAACGTCTCTACAGCAATGCGACCCGCCTCTAGTTACTCAAATAAGTGTACCTACTCAAAGATTGTTCGTAAGTTTGCAACAATCTTTGCGCTTCAAGTAGAGTAATCCGCTTTTCTTGCAAAGCTTGTTCGGTACGCTTGCGGATATTTTCGATTAAATCTTCAGCATCGTACTGGACATAACTAACAACTTCCGTCATCGTATCGCCTTTAACTACGTGTTCAATTTCGTAGCTTTTGGGAGTCAATTGGATGTGTACGGCATTCGTGTCGCCAAACAGGTTATGTAAATTGCCCATAATTTCTTGATAAGCGCCACCTAAAAACATTGCTAAATAATAAGGTTCAGAAGGATTAAAAGAATGCAACTCTAAAACTGACTTCACATCTCTTAAATCGATAAAACGGTCAATTTTGCCATCGCTATCGCAAGTTAAATCGGCTAAAATCCCGCGCTGAGTGGGTTCTTCGTCTAAACGATGAATAGGCATAATTGGAAAAAGCTGATCTATCGCCCAACAATCCGGCGCTGACTGAAAAACCGACAGATTGATGTAGTAAATGGATGCCATGATTTTTTCCAAATCTTCCAAGTCATCCGGTACATAGTCTTGTTGCCGAGTAATTGCCAAAATCTTCTCGCAACACGCCCAATAGATCCGCTCTACTCTAGCTCTCTCCGTCAAGCGCAAAATTCCTAGGTTAAAGCGACTAATAGCTTCTTCCTTAAACTGGGTAACATCGTGAAAAGTCTCTTGAAAGTTCTCGACATTAATAGATTGATAAGTTTCCCACAAATTCCAAACAATTGGCGGTTCACCTTCAGTCGGGGGTTCTGGCTGTCCTGACGGCACATCGCAGGTACTCAAAACGTCAAAAATCAGTACAGATTGGTGAGATGCGATCGCTCTGCCACTTTCGCTAATCAAGGTCGGTACAGGCAATTGACGTTCGGCGCAAGTATCTTTCAATTCCGCCACAATATCGTTAGCGTAGTTCTGCATATTGTAGTTTTTTGAAGCGTAGAAATTGGTTTGCGAACCGTCGTAATCTACCCCCAAGCCGCCGCCTACATCTAGATACTTCATGTTTGCGCCCAAAGTTGCCAATTCTACATAAATCTGGCTAGCTTCGCGGATTGCGTCTTTAACAACATTAATTGCCGAAATTTGCGAACCAATATGAAAATGTAACAACTGCAAAGAATCTAGTAAATCTGCCGCTTTCAGTTGCTCTACAGCTTGGATAATTTCGGGAATAGTTAGCCCAAACTTAGCTCTGTCGCCACTAGAACCGCCCCAGCGCCCCACCCCTTGAGTGCTTAGTTTTGCCCGAATGCCCAAAATTGGCTTAATTCCTAACTGACGACTAGCAGCAATAACTAAATCTACTTCCTCTATCTGCTCCAAAACAATAATCGCCGTTTGTCCGAGTCTTTGGGATAACATCGCCGTTTCAACGTATTCTCGGTCTTTGTAGCCATTGCAAATTAGCAATGCTCCGGGGGTATCGAGCAGCGCCAGAGCAATCATTAGTTCGGGTTTTGAGCCAGCTTCTAAGCCAAATTGATGAGGTTTGCCAAAACGTACCAAGTCTTCAATTAAGTGGCGTTGTTGGTTGCATTTAACCGGAAAAACACCCTTATAAACTCCAGGATAATTATATCGGGCGATCGCTTTAGCAAAGCAAGCATTCAACCGCTCGATCCTATCTTCCAAAATATCGGAAAAGCGAATTAGTAACGGTAGTCCTAAATTACGCTGTTTGAGAGCATTAACCAATTCAAACAGATCCAACGAACCACCGCGATCGCCTTTAGGAGAAACGGTGATATTACCAACGGCGTTAATAGAAAAGTAAGGCTCTCCCCACCCTTCAATCCGATACAAGTCTTCGCTATCTTCAATCTTCCACGACTTCTGATGTTGGGTTTTAACCAAAGCTACCGATGTTTTTTCCTGTGCCGATTCCGGGTTTTCGGTGGTAGCTTTTTTTTCTATTGCTGATGTGGCGGTTGACTCAACACCCATTTTTTGCTGGCCTCAATTATCACCTGACGAATAGCCAGTTTAACGCATCTCATAAAGAAGGAGACTTTCTAAGATAATCTAATTTAGGCAATTGAGTTATTAATTTTGGAGAAATCGTTTTGGAAAGGACATTTATCGCCATTAAGCCTGATGGAGTTCAACGAGGATTAATCGGCGAAATTTTTTGCCGTTTTGAAACTAAAGGTTTTACTTTAGTTGGCTTAAAATTTGTGCAGGCCAGCCGCGAATTAGCAGAACAACATTATGCTGTTCACCGCGAACGACCATTTTTTGGCAGTTTAGTTGAATTTATCACTTCTGCCCCCGTAGTAGCGATGGTTTGGGAAGGTGACGGTGTTGTGGCTGCCGCTAGAAAAATGATTGGCGCTACCAACCCTCTAGTATCCGAGCCAGGGACGATTAGAGGTGATTTAGGCGTAAACATTGGACGCAACCTCATTCATGGTTCTGATGCCGTAGAAACGGCGCAAAGCGAGATTGCTTTGTGGTTTAAGGAAGATGAATTAGTCAATTGGCAACCGGCGCTCAACAGTTGGATTCGCGAATAAATAAAGCCCGCCTAGGCGGGCTAAAACTATTTTTATTTAGAAACGGGGTCTTTTTCTACTTCTACTGTTGGGGATGAGGTCAAAATCCGCTTTGAGAAACCCCAGGCAAAAATCAGGGCGATCGCGCTAATCATTACCCATTCTGGCGGAATCAAAGCTGAGTCAAACACTCTTAGTAGCAAGCGCAAGCCTACTAACGCCACCGTGATGTACCCAGCATCTTCTAAATGCTCAAATTCATCAAGCCAGCGAATAAATAAACCCGCCATAAAGCGCAAGGTAATAATCCCAATGGTTGCACCTGTCAAAACTAACCAAGTTTCCTGAGAAACTGCGATCGCTGTCGTCACGCTATCTAAGGAAAAAGCCAAGTCTGTAAAGGCGATTACGGGGATTGCTTGCCACAAAGAAGCAAAGCCTGGAGCTTGATGCTCATTGCCATCCGCGTCCTTCGAGGAGGTAAAATACTGCCATGCCAGCCACAGCAAGTAAGCCGAGCCTAATAGTTCAAATTGCCAAAATTTTGTTACCCAAGTCGCCGTCAAAATCAGGCTAATTCGCAGTACGTAAGCGACTACTAAGCCAATATTGAGGGCTTGATTCTGAAGTTTGGGATCTTCTAGTCGTTGAGCAAGCGCCGCCAGGGCGATCGCATTATCTGCCGATAACACTGCCTCTAAAAACGACAAGATAATTAAAACAAACGCAGCTTCTATCCCTGCATGGTAGGGAGAATTTAAAATTTGGTCGAGCATTAACGATTTCTATATAGTGCTAAATAACTGGCGATCACTACCATCTTTTAGCTTAACTCTTGTACGACCAATTCAAAAATCTGATCATGCGATCGCACTATGCTAATCTTTTTGCCTCTACTCACCTTGGAACCCCACTATTGATTGTTATTTTTTATTGACTCATCTTTTTAATCTCAGTAAAAATACTGTTGTTATTACAAAATAAATAGGTTAGATTCCTAATTAGTTTTTTGAAAAGCTAATTTAAAAGCCATAATAAGTAGTTAACTCGGAATCAGGAATACGAAGGATTGATTGGGATAGTATAAATTTAAAAATAACTATTTTATTCAGTTGTTTGATGGCAACTGTAGGTTTTATTTAACAATAGATGACAAACTTTAAAAAACAAGAAAAAACTAATCACTTGTTTGCCAATAGATGAGTAAAACAAGTGTAAATAATAATTCTAAATTATGGTAGATAGTAGTCAAGCTGAACTAATAATTGAAGCCGGACGTACCGAAAAACAGTATTGGCAAGACTTGTGGAAATATCGAGAGTTATTTTATTTTCTAGCTTGGCGCGATATTTTAGTTAGGTATAAGCAAACAGCTATTGGGATATTTTGGGCATTAATCCGACCGTTTTTAACAATGGTAGTATTTACAATTGTATTTGGTAACTTAGCTAAACTACCGTCTAGTGCGCCCTATCCTATTTTAGTATTTGCAGCGATGCTACCCTGGCAATTTTTCTCTAATGCGCTGACAGAGTGTAGCAATAGCTTAATAAATAACGCTAACTTAGTTTCTAAAATCTATTTTCCGCGCTTGATTGTCCCCACAAGTTCGGTAATTGTTAGCTTTGTAGATTTTCTTATTTCTGGAATGATCTTGTTGGCGCTGATGGCATGGTACAACTTTGTTCCTAGTTGGCGAATTTTGACCTTGCCAGCCTTTATTGTTATTGCTTTTGCGGCTTCAATGGGTGCGGGGTTGTGGTTAGCAGCATTGAATGTCAAATACCGCGATTTTCGATATATTGTGCCATTTATCGCCCAATTTGGTTTATATATTTCTCCAGTAGGTTTTAGTAGTAGTATTGTGCCAGAAAAATGGCGTTTGCTGTATTCAATCAATCCAATGGTGGGAGTAATTGATGGCTTTCGCTGGGCAATTTTAGGTGGAGAAGCCGAAATATATTTACCAGGGTTTATACTTTCTACTGGATTAGTAGTATTGTTATTCATTAGTGGAATTTGGTATTTCCGCAAAACCGAACGCTCCTTTGCTGATGTGATTTAAGCGACAAATACAAAAATGTCAGATACAGTAATTCGAGTTGAAAATTTAAGCAAAAAATATATTTTAGGTCAGCAAAAGCAGGAGCGTTACACGGCATTACGAGACGTACTAGCTAATACAGCAAAGTCTATTAGTCGTCAGGTATTGAATCCTTTTGCCAAAAAAGCACCGCTCCCAGACTTAGAAGAATTTTGGGCATTAAAAGATGTATCATTTGAAATTAAACAAGGCGATCGCGTCGGAATTATTGGTAGAAATGGCGCAGGAAAATCAACCCTACTAAAAATTCTCAGCCGCATTACTGAACCTACAACAGGGCGCATTTCAATTAAAGGGCGCGTAGCAAGTTTATTAGAAGTAGGCACAGGATTTCACCCCGAATTAACCGGACGAGAAAATATTTATCTCAACGGTTCTATTTTGGGAATGAGCAAGTTTGAAATTAAAAAAAAGTTTGAGGAAATAGTTGCTTTTGCCGAAGTAGAAAAGTTTTTAGATACACCCGTAAAACGCTATTCGTCTGGTATGTATGTACGTCTTGCTTTTGCTGTAGCAGCATACTTAGAACCAGAAATTTTAATTATTGATGAAGTATTAGCAGTAGGTGATGCTCAATTTCAAAAAAAATGTTTGGGTAAGATGGAAGATGTAAGCAAAGAAGGTAGGACGGTATTATTTGTAAGTCATTCTATGGCGGTGGTTGAAAAACTTTGTCAACGCGGCATTGTTTTAAGTTATGGAGAAGTGCAATTTGTAGGTAGCCAAACTGAAAGCATAACTAGATATTTAAGTTTTAAGCCTAGTAGTAAAAATTCACTGAAAGAACGTAAAGATCGTCACGGTTCGGGAGAAGTAAAAGTTATAGCAATTGAAATTAGAGATGAAGAAGGTAATACTTTAGATACTGTGACTTCCGGTCAAAATATAGATATTTACTTGCATTATGAAACTCAGTCAAATGTTAATCTTTCAAGAACAATTGCTAGTATAGCGATCGCAACTCAGTTAGAAATTCCTGTTTTTCTTCAGCACAACCGCCTAACTAGAGACGAATTTGGCATACTACCTAGAAAGGGTGCTTTTGTCTGCCGAATTAGTCGATTACCTCTACCCGCAGCCAATTATCAAGTTACTTATTCTTTGATTCAGGATAGTAGTTATTTAGATAGTATAAATAACGCCATAGAATTAGCAGTAACAGATGGAGATTTTTATGGTTCTGGTGAAATTCCACCTATTTCCCATGGCGTTTGCCTTGTAGATGCTAGATGGCGAATTGAAGCTAGTAAGAAAGAAGATTTAAGTAAAATGTATAATTGAAATTATGAAAAACAAAGTTTTAAATCCACTCAAAAAATTTTACAGGCATTATTTTATAGCTCCACAATATTCTTCCCCAATGGAGGTAGAACAAGCAGAACACACTTTTTATATTAATTATTTACGCCCAGAAATGACAGTTTTTGACGTAGGCGCAAATATTGGCGAAATGTCTTTGTTATTCTCTCGTTTTGTTAGTTCATCAGGTCAAGTACATTCTTTTGAAGCAAGTAGCTCAATGTTTAAAAAATTGAGTAAAGTCTGTCAAATAACCAACCGGGAGCAAATTGTTTTAAATCATAAAGTCGTAGCAGAGCGAGAAACAATATTAAAATTTCATGTTTACGACGATCTTCACTCAGGCGGGAGTTCTTTAGCTCAAAGACCTCTAGACAAGTATGGTATCGATGTAAAACCAACTCATGTAGAAGAAGTTGAGGCTATAACTATTGATGGATACTGCCAACAGCATAACATTGAGGAAATCGATCTAATTAAAATTGATGTAGAAGGCGCAGAATATCAAGTATTGCTAGGTGCTAGAAAAATGTTGGAAAGCAAAAAGATTCGTTGTTGTACTTTTGAATTTGGCGGTACTACCTTTAATATGGGTAATGCTCCCCAGGAAATTGAAGATTACTTAAAACAACTTGGATATCAACTCCGCAATATAGTCAAGGGCGATCCCGTTTTTCCGGGGGCAAAAGATATGACAGCTAGTTTTTCTATGCACATAACACAACCAGAATAATGCAGAAAATTCTGTGGATATTGAAGCGAAATATAAGAAGTTTTCTGTCCTTTCCTCAGCAGTTACTTTCGGCACAAAACAATTTGATAGCGTGGCAGAGATTTTGGCATAGTTATGAGAGCTATAAACAACTGGCAACTCAAGAAGAAAAACCAGAAATTAAATATCTTTATCCTTGTTTAGGAGATGATACTGTTGAAACTTTAATTGAACCAACCTATTTTTACCAAGACACCTGGGCTTTTGAAAAAATTGTTAATCAGCGCCCATCACAACATATTGATGTAGGTTCCCACCACACATTTGTAGCGATGCTTTCTAAGGTATTGCCAGTAATGATGGTAGATATCCGTCCCTTATCTTTGCCCTTGGAATCATTGAAGTTTAAACAAGGATCTATTTTAGATTTGCCTTTTGCTGATGAAAGTGTAGAATCTTTGTCAAGTCTTTGTGTAGTCGAGCATATTGGTTTAGGACGTTATGGCGATCCCCTCGATCCCAAAGGAACTGAAAAAGCGATCGCTGAATTAAAAAGAGTAATTAAACCCAACGGTAATCTATATTTATCTTTACCACTTGATGATGATAATAGAATATATTTTAATGCTCATAGAGCTTTCACTGAAGAATACATTTTAAAATTAGTTTATCCTTTCAAAGTAATTGATTCTCAATATATTTATAGCCGAGAATTTGGCAGCGAAAAGAAGACTGGTTTTGGGACAGGTTGTTATCATCTCAGATATTTACAATGATTTCTATTTATCCTAAAGCGGAATTTATCTTTGAATGCCCCAACGATCAAATGATTTTAAATCCAACTAACGTAGTTATTCCTGGAATGCGTTGTTTAGCTAGCGCCACTTGTCCTACTTGTGCCAATAATTACTACATCGATCTGCCCGTAGGTCAAGGTCTTTGGAGTCCAATTGTTCTTAACCAAGCGACCGCAGAGATTTACGACCCCTTAGAAATGACTTGGTTTAGTAAGCCATTGCAGGAAGGATTTACGAATCCCGTGACTTCAGAAATTGTGCCAGTTGTGCATAAGTTTTTTGATGCGGAACGAATTGTGATCGTCAACTGTTTAGACTTTCTTTATGGTCACTCTTTACTAAAATTACTCAATGTACAGCAACATTTAGATAATTCGCCGGAATTAGGCTGTTGCGTCCTTGTACCCACCCAGCTAGTGCATTTAGTCCCCGATGGCGTTGCAGAGATTTGGGAGTTTCCTGTCGCAATTAAAGACGGCTGGAAATGGTATCCATCTTTAGCTCGTTGGATAAACCAACAACTTACTCAACGCCAGGAGTGTTTTTTAAGTCCAGCTTACTCTCACCCCAGCAATCAAGATTACGACCTAGATCGTTTTGTCCGTAATTTACCCGACATATCCGCTCAAATTCAGTCTAAGCAGCCAATTATCTTGTTTAGTTACCGGGAAGAACGATTATGGGGGCGAAATTTAGCGGCGCAACAGCGAAATTTACAAAAGCTATATCAACAACTAAGCCTGCTGTTTCCCGACATGATTTTTGTTTTAGTTGGATTTGGCAAGCAAAATCAAATAAGGCAAACTGAAGCTCAAA
>QQTW01000236.1_pt1 | contig 33482 bp, 42 predicted proteins | sample 1904831 | NCBI WGS metagenome assembly QQTW01 (sample SAMN09435610, study PRJNA476489) | Subsurface metagenome, whole genome shotgun sequencing project.
GATGTTCAGAATGAGTTATCATCCCCGATTCGATTGCAACTCCGACATTTCCGTATGCATGTAGCCGATACTATAAAAGATGGATTGGCTGTTATCGGTACGTTTGTAATACTTTCTGCTCTTACGGGTGCTTTTGGGCAATGTCCGCGAGTGCAAAACGCACAAAATAATCAACCGATACCCACTGCTGCACTCCAATTCAATATGCAACCGAACCAATAGGTCGATGTATCGGATATGACTAGTTATCGGATGCAGACTTGAGTCCGCATCCGATAATGGTTAAAGTGATTCGACTGGTACTTTCATTCCTGCAAGTACGATTTTTGTGATTGTTTCGTTATCGAACCTTGACAGGGAGCGATTTAATTGTTGGAATTCACTCCATTTTTCCATACTGTAGCTGTGGTCGGGGTTAAACCCACACACTTGACAAAATTGGTCAAAGTCGTTATTCCAAGCGAAACTTCCGATAGCGATACATATGGCTTGAATTTGTTCGGGATTCATAGTGCGACGCGATATATTGCGTGGGTTCCGTGAATTGCACAAGCCATTGTATTGACCCGATCGAACCGAATTATTTTTATGAAAGTTGGCATAATTGAATCAAATATTCCACTTTGCGTTGCATTGCGGGCAGCACTTCGATGTCACAACCCAACTGCTTGATATAGACTTTCTTTACGTGTGATGCATATGACCAATGCAGAACGAGTGCGATACCATCAACGGATCGTGTAGCGTCTCCGTTGGCGTAGCCGCCCCAAAGGGGCTAGGAGAATGGTTACTCATAGCATCGCACTTGGTATTCCGGTACATATTACGCCTGTGACTGTGACAGGGAATAGATATCCCATATATTTGTACATTTCTCGTTTCGATATCACTGGTATACTATTACACAAACCTCGCATTGTTATAAGTGCATGGTTTTACAAATGTCACCTTGGATAGTGTTGGGTAATATTTGCGGGTGTGATGGATTTGAGCAGTTCGGCGTTACCTTTTTGTTTGGTGCGGACTGCCCAATCGACGGGCTCTTCATTATTGTTATCGGTTGCGTTGACATTCGCCCCTTTTGATATCAATAGTTTGATAATCTCTTCGTTTGCAAATGATGCAGCATAATGAAGGGGGGTTGCCCTAATCTTTGTGGTAGTAGATATATTAGCACCCCTTTGCACTAGGATTTCGACCAATTGTTGATTTTTGGTTTTGATTGCAAGATGCAAAGGGGATTCCCCTTGGTCGTTTTGCTTGTTTATTGAAGCTTTATCCGCAAGCAATTCGACCATGTGATACAAATATTCATTAGTATCGCTTGATTGTTTTCCCCTTATTTGGGCTTCGATCCAACCAAGGGATGTCATTCCGACAAATCCGATTACAAATATTTTGATGACACCTTTTAAAAGCGATAATTTTCCTTTTTTTTCCTGCGACATATGCCATATACTGGTAAATTATATATGCATATATTAAGTGATAATGCTGAATGTTAATCATAAATATTGTGTGAATTTTTGGTGTAGCAAACGTTATACTTGACTCAATTTTAAGTGATGGTGAAAATGAGTAGTTTTGTAATAGTCAATTTGGATAAAAACCAATATTTGTATGGTTTGGTTTTTGGGGAATCGCTATCATTGATGAGTGTTGATACCACACATTTGACGTGACGGGCATACCATTTATTGATGGTCGATTTTAACTTAATTTGTTCTAATAATTACTTGAATGATTCGTCATTATACCAATTTAATATGAAGCTGCATAGAAAAGGGCTTCTAGGATAAAGTTATAAGAAGAGACAGACATAACCTGTTCAAGCGTGAGTTGGTTAAAAAGTTCCTGAATGCGATCGCGTAAAGCTTGCAGGGAAGAAAAGAGTTCGTTTTTGAGAGGTTGTTTAAGAAATTGCCAAAGTCGCTCAATTGGGTTAAGTTCTGGGGAGTGAGGTGGTTGAGCCAGAGGAATAACGTTCTCTGGCCAACGAATCGCTGAAGTCATATGAGCAGAAGCTTGATCAATCTGCAAAATTGCATAATCCTCTCCTAACTGCTGGGACAGCCAGTCTAAAAACTCCTGAAAATACTCTCCATTGAGCTGGGGGTACTCGTGTAGAAAATGGTCTCCTGTCAAAGGTTCAATAGCACCATAAATCCAAAAATTCTCCCGCCCCCATTTCACGGATACATTGGGTTTTACCCCTGGGGCAGTGATGACTTTGCCTGTCACGGTCTTCATTCCTACCCTAGTTTCGTCCTGACATAAGTAACGAATGCGCTTCCCTTGTGCTAGCAACGACTCCAGGCTCAGTAACAAAGGACCAAGTTTTTTTTAAACTCACATACCATCTGCTCGTCCTGCTTATAGCTTTTGGGACGTGGAACCTTTAACTTCGCTCCCAATCGATACCTTACCGATCCATAGACCGTACCATAATCTATACAAAGCCCATGTTCTTTTTCCAACCACTCAACGATTGCACCGTAACTACTAAACCCTTCGCCTGTTTCTAACTCGTGTTTAAGGGCTGCGATCGCGTCATCGCTAATTTTTCGACTTGCCCCTGGTGCCTTCTTGATTTCCAATAAGCTTGAAAGTCCGCCCAAACGGTATTTCTGCAACCATCTTGTGACTGTTGAAGCGTCTCTACCTAAACGTTCCCCTATTTGCTGCTGCTCCTTTACCTGACCACTTTTGAGCCACCACAACATCTGAAGTTTTTCTTTTTGGTTTCCAGACCTAGCTGTCTGTAGACGTTTTTTCAATTCCTCCTCGCTCTCTGCGATCTCAATCTTGAATGGGCGGGTCATAGGGAGTTAAACTTATGGAGTTAGCAACTCCTCTATTATATGCAGCTTCATATTAAATTGGTATTAGTTGGTGCGTGGTCGGGAGATAGGACATCGGTTCTATCATTTGACGTTTTTTTGGATAATTGCGAATACAAAGATTGCGAAGATATATCGCAACAAATATTTTCATTGATAATGTTTGATGCTGCACGCCATCTCGAACAATACATCGAAAAATGCAAATTGGCTGTAATGCGTCAACAATGATTATCGACATGTCGGTGTAGTTTGTACAACTGCACCGATTATTTCTTTTTAATCGATTGGTGGAATAAATGATGAAGCCATTTCGATTATTTGTGATGGAATTGTTAGAGAATCATGCTCGCTTTGAGTGCAAGCGCATCTTCCAACTTCCAGGCTTTTCCATGTCAATATAATGTAATATCTGGTTGGTATATGTTGGGTTTCTACATGAGCAATTAATTCATCAAATTGACCCGACATCATCAAAGATGCGGTACTATCGGATGCGCGAAAATTTGTGATGCAACCGAAATCAACGTAGAAATCAGCGAACGTTCCTTCAAATTCTTCTTGATTCATGGCTTTTTAAATGAATATTTTGGTACGACGAAAATTGATTCAAATGTTCGATCATTTTTTGTTGTAGTACGTTTATCTCGTCACGACTGGGTTGCCCCGTCGATGCATTTTTAAACCAATGTATTGATAGGGTTTCCAAGTCATCAATAGTCATTTTCTTGACTGTATCGATTGCATTCTCCATTGGTGAGTGCAAAGGATGCGGTTGCAATTGAATCAACTTTAATCCATCCAAGAAGGTGCTTATCGACATGGACGAGTTGACTCGATTTATCAGTAGCATATGGGTGGCATCTTCTTCGTCCCCACCGAATGCCGATTGCCTCAACCCCGCTGCCTTGATTTCATTTGTGATTGCAGGGTGATTGAAGAATGGATGCCATGCATCGTGAAAATCGCATTGATAATCGGATAAGCCATCCGTCCATCGTGCCGTGGTGGCATTGTAGTACAAGCCAATGATGGGTAAAGCTTGCGAATGTATGTTGAAAAGTTCGCTCATTGTTGGTGGCATCGAAACTCTTAAAACATGTAGCATGGGAGTAATTGTGTAAGGATTCAATAATCATAAAACATGAAGGTATACCATTTTTCAATACCGTTACTTTGCAAATATTGATAACAATATTTGTTGTACAACTATCGTTAATGATATAATCCAAAAAGTTTTGCGTATGTGTTAGCCGTCCCGCATGATACTTTGTAAAAAAAGAGTCAATGAGTGGACTCTTGAACTGATATTAAAATGTTTTGGTTACCGAACAATTGGATGGTAGTCATTACAAGTTATATCGTCAATATTGATACATGGATTGACAGCACACGGAAGCCAATTGTTGTTGCTAAAATATTTGCAACTAGTACAGAACGACGGCAATGTATGAGTGGGTTTTGGGATAAATAGGGTGTTGTTATCCAGCAAATGTATGCCACGTTGAAGTGCTTCAATACGATTGAATTCGGTATCAACTAACGTTGAGTCGGTGTCATAATTACCACTAGACTGGATTGTATATTGGTGGTTATATTGAAATATACGATTCAACCTGGCTGCGGTATTATTCAACCTTTCACCCGATGCCATGTTTTGCAATCTATCGGCTACAATTTGTGCGATCTGGATGGGGGTGTATTCCAAGAAAGTGAATAGCCTTTGAACTGACTCGATATCGACACGGGTCTTGGGGATATTTCGGAGGATAACTTGCGATTCGGTATTGCCCCAACCAAGTAAAGAGCGCATATTACTTGCGAATTCGATAAGTGCGAAAATGGCGGATGAAATGCCGAACTTCGGGTAATCTTGGTATGGGGATACTTGATAAACCCGTGGCTGCAATAGATGGGTGAGGGACTCAATTAAACAAGGTTCTTTGTTACCCAACCATAGAATGCTTGCGCTCTCAATGTTGGGCATTACCAAACCCGCTCGTATGAGGTGTGTGGGGTGATAACTCATTTCCCAATTCATGGGTGCAAGCAATCGAAAGTTGCGTTGTCTGATTATGTTGTCCAAATTGTCTGTATATACTTGCCACGTATCAATCAATACGCGAATAGCATTAAATAAAGCTGCTTCGATTTGGGGTTCGCATAAATCAAATCCAGCTTTTCGGGCAACATACATCATTGTCATTACGGGGTGTTCGGTATAGGTTATATTCCTTATGCCGATACTTGGTCGCCACATGTAAAGACGGATGCGATTGTCGGGTTTGACTATTAAGGATACCCATTCTTTGACTACGAATACCCCTTTGTGATTTTTACCACGACGGGATATGTGTACTCGGTCGTGCGATGTATTGATGAATACCGTTCCCCATTTGTTAGTGAAGTACGGGGTATTGGTAGTTGCGGTTGTGTTGACTATTGTGGGTGCGTTCATGATAAATAGGGGTGCGACATTTATCATGGGTTTGTGTTAGCGATAGCCAAAGTATTGAACTTTTTACAATATTGATTAATTCGTTATATTGGGCTTTGTTACACTCGACATAAATCGACATAGCGACACCAGTGATACTTGCTAGTTACTGGATAATATACTTGACAACAACGTTTATCTTCCTTATGGACTTTGATGATTTTGCCACGTAAATTGTATGCGTTATTGTGGGGATTAGTGTTTGTTACGATATCACCTATATGGAGTCGCATCGGGTTGAGGGTATCGTTCAATTGTTTTTCGGTTTCGGTTTCCGTAAATAATGTTAATTGCACTCCAGACGCTATCGATGGAGGTTGATAATGTTTATTTGAAGCATTATCGATGGTTCTATTTATGGTTGTGGTTGAATGGTGATGCTGATTATTTTCTGGTTCCTCAGTTACTTCGATGGTATGGGGTTTAATTGATTCCGAAGTGTAGGTTTCTTTCCACTCGCGGTAAGCCGATTTTTCGAGAGGGGTAAGTTCGGTCCATACCCGTTCTTTTTCGGTAGGAGTCAAGTTTTTGATATATTCGCAGATGAGGGTGTATCGTTTGAATTTTATCCCATCTTTGATAGCACGTACATGTTCGTCGATTGTTGGTTGGTCGATAGCATAATACTCAATACCTTCTGTCACGGCCATATCGAGTAGTTCGCCGTAAGCCATGATTTCTGAAGGATTATCGTGCAATTGTGCCAACCGAGTATTACGGATAATCATGTATGCCGTGAATATGTTTTCGGCAGCAATAGGACGAGTTGCACCAAGGATTACCCACCACGATTTGTAAGCAATTAATCGTTTTATCTCCTCGGTTACTTTTTGTTCGATTTCATGTACTTGAAATAAGGTAGATTGCAACGAAAAAGCAAAAGTTTTGGCAGCATTGTCGATTTGCGTCCTAAATTCGCGGCGGATGCATTTATCGATTTGGGTGCGTGTTTCGATTGAATTGGCGTCAATATTTGTAAGTAGTAAGTAGCGCCAATAATGTTGTAGCGATGTTGTCCAGGTGGTATCGTCTGAGTTGAATACCAAGCCATCGTACCACTCTTCAGGCATTTGATACTTGAAGGCGAGTGCAAATTCGTTCTCGATATCAATAGGTTGCCGCTCGTTGTAGGCATTGATTGCTTTTATTTTGATAAACCGTACTTGCTTCTTCTGTACGTCTGTAAGTACTTCCTCGAATTTACGCTTTGCGTCATTTGCGAGTGACTTTTTGCCGGGAAATACGTATTGACAATGCGAACAGATTTTCTCGTATATCGCTACAATGCTTCCGCACTCAGGACACTGTTTGGTTGCGATTATTTCCTCTTCGGATTGCGGTCGATTAGAAGGACACAATTTCAATTTCTTAGAGGCGGTTGGCATTCCCAATCGTTTGATATTGCCACAAAAATCGAAGAACCAGCAATCATCTTTACCGGGTGATATACGCAATCCACGACCGCTAATTTGTACCCACAATGCACAGGACTTGATTGGGCGGCACACGAGTACGCTGGTGACGCTGGGTTCGTCGAATCCTTCGCAAAGTACGCCGACACTTGATATCAATTGAATTTTGCCACTGTTGAAATCGGCAAATATATTTTCGCGTTCGTTTTCGGGGGTTTTACCAACAATACATTGGGCAGTGATACCGACTAATTCAAATTGACGAGCCAGGTCGATTGCTTGTTTTACGGTTGCACAAAATGCGATGAGTTTGCGTTTAATATCGGGGTCTTGTTCGAGGTAAAGTTCGACTATTTTGCTATTTAGTATGGGGGTACAAACTTCAGCCATCGACTTTTCGGTATATTCACCACCACTCACTTTGAGTTTGGATTCGTCGATGAGGTCGGTAAAACCGAATTGGCGAGTGCGGCACAAATGACCCATCTCAATGAGTTGATTTGGGTATGGTGCTTGGACAATTATTTGGAAAAATTGGCAATACCCTTCACTCGATTTGGCACGCCACGGTGATGCCGACAAGCCGAGGAATTTGGTTTTACTTAATATCCAGATACCACCTGAGTACTTATCCATAATGTCACGCCATACTTTGAAGTACGAACCAGTATGTGCTTCATCGAGGATAACGAGGTCGATATCGTCGGGTAGTTCGCGGTTACGAATGGTTTGGAGCATGGCGATTTGCACGGGTTTGCTGTGGTCGGGTTTGTAGTATTTGCTCCAAATCACACCCGCTTCGATACCGAAATGTTTATCCAATTTATCGATAGTTTGACGCACCAATTTACCACGATGCACCACGAACATTACCCGCTTGCCTGCCAACACATAATCGGCGATTATTTTCGATGCAATAATTGTTTTGCCTGCACCTGTTGGAGCATACAGCATCACCGACGTTAAGCCCGATTCAAAATGTTGGTAGGTTTGGGATATCGCCAATTCTTGATAATCCCGAAGCGATAATGATGGTGTAGTGGTGGTATTCATGCCGTGGTGGATATCGAATAGCCGTAAATATACTTATTATTAACAAACTTTTGAAGGAAGTGCCAATAGTTTTATCGATTATTTTGAAATATATTTAAGCAAAAAAAAGAGAGAATTGTTTCTCTCCATATATTGCATTTATTCGATGTTGCTGACAACTTTGGAATTTTTATCGCACCAATTATTCAACCAAGTTTGTATCGAGTCATCTTGACAATGACCCTTTTTCCACACAAACTTTACCCATTTGCGTGATGTCAATAGATGGAACTCGTTTTGAATCCTCCGTAATGCTTTATTTTTGTGATGTCTCCTTTTGAGATTGATTATTGCCGATTGTGAGTCGGTTGTGATACGCAATCCATCGACATTACTCCATTGGTCGAGTGTTGCTTTTACCGCTTCTAAGATTGCATACGCCTCCATCGCGGTGGAATCATTTGGGTAGGGATGCGTCCCCGTTATTTGCAATTTGTATGGTGGCACGCTGCACCGAATCCATGCTGCCCATCCACCTGTACCGGATGCGTCGGTGTAAATTGTCACCCAGAGGCTATCCTCGTATGTTTTTTTGATTGGAGTCATATCAATATGAAGCAAAAAACTACGTTTGTGGGACGTAGTTGATGCGATTATTTTGGTTTACCGATTTTTCGATGCTGCTTTATATTGATATTGCATTGTAAGAGTCATGCGGTTTTCGTTTCAAACCAATTTTTGGCTATTTCAACCAAGGATTTGGGTGCTTTTTCGGAATATGTTGGAGGTTTACTCCCTCCAGTCCAGGATTGTTTATTCCACCATGATTGTTGTGATGCTACTTCCCCGTTGAAGGAGGTTTCCCCCAACCAGAAATATCTGAAGCTTGGGTGACAATTCGGGCTTGAGTAGTACTCAATTTGTTGGGGATTCACTTCTTCTACAACAAAGGTTTCTGTTGTTGTTATGCACGTCTTGCCTGGAGCCAAAATCTTTTTTACCATCCATTTTGGGTGGCTATTAAACTCTCCATTGAATTGATTGTATGAGAACATTGACCGAAGCGACGTTTCTTTTTCTTGATGAACTTTTCGGCTTCGGAGTCTGTGGCAAATGTTTGCACTTGCCACTCTTTTTCGGACAACCGATCGTTTTTGAAGAATATCGATTTCATTTTGTAATTTCCCTTATGTAAATCAACATTTTGAATATGGGTGGAGTTGAATTGCTACCCTTGAACCATTATTATCTTTGGCTTTGGGGAAGCCGACTCGCAACCAAGCTCGATACCATCTTGAACTCGGTTATTTCGGACAAGCCAGTATACACGAACTTGTATATTGGTTTACCATCGGGCATTTCACCCGTTCTGATACGTTCGGTCAGGGGTACAATGGGACGTACTCCCGCTTCAAGCAGCAGCGGCAAGAGTTCCGATTGCATCGATGTCGGTATTGACCAAACTAATGCTTCTAACTCGCCAAGTTGATGCTTCGATAGTATGTCCGTTTTCGTTTCATCCCATTCCTCGAAGCAAATCAAACCGTAGGCTTTTTTGAATAATTGCAGGTTTCCTTTTGTTAAGATTACATTGGTTTCGCTATACCCCAAAGCCTTGATATCAAGTATCATTTGAGGGTCGATATCGTGGCGTGAATTGATAATTGCTTGCATGATTTTTATATGATTTGTGATTATTTTATCGACTCGTCAATCGTATTGATACACTTTCCATGCGATCAACGAATCTTGAATGTTCATCTAATTGAAGCGCTATTCTTTGTTATGCCCAGGCGGATTGTAAGCGATTCCACAGGGACTCGATATTTTGACGTATCTCTGGTATTTGGATATTCTCCAAGTAGATGGGTACGAGTTCCCCGTAGAACTTCAAATTTATCGACCTCGACTTGCTATTTAGATTGTCTCCCGATAAAGCTGCGTTGACATAATCCCAACCATTGGATATTTTATCGACCGCCGATACCAATACAACTTGCTGGGCAATTAAAGGGTGTGCATTGCGGATTTTGTCGATATACGCCAGCTTTCGTTCCCATTTGGGTGGCTTGGGTTGCCCTGGAGGATAGTCACCTTCGGACACTTGCTCGACGATGGCACAAACATCCTCGTCGAATTTCATTAGGATATCAATTGCTTTTACGCTTGTATCCTCGATGCTATCGTGTAGAACGGCACTCGATAGCACTGTTTCATCCGTAATACCCCAGTGTAGCAATCGGGCTGCAACGTCGAAGATATGCGCTATGTAGGGCACTGTCAGGGTGGCATGGTCGCGTCGTTGATGGTTGTGAGCGTTCATTGCGAATGCGAGCGATGCCAAGGGCAACCCCTTCCAGGGGTATCGCACGACCATTGTTGGCAGTAGCTTGTTGTCGGCTACTGACTGTTGCTTGACTGGCAGGATGGATGTTTGAGCATCGACACCTTTTTCTTTGAGGGTATCGGCTGCATGTTGCAATATGTCAGCAGAAGCCGCGATGGGAGCGAATTCCAATGCTGAAATGAACGTTTGTTGAAATTTGTTTGAGAGTAGAGGGTTTTCCGTGTATTTTGGCATTTGGTTTTGCTCCAATGAATATTTGAATATTACAATATGGGTGGAAATGGTATCTTCCAAGTCTTGAAGATGTAGTCGATGCCGTTGTATCGATATTTTTTTAGATATCGAATACTTTGATGATGCCGCTGTTGATTTGCGATTGTTTGATGACAAATTCGGACGATTCTTCCCTGACGACAATGCCATCGGGGAATTCATGTATTACACCCAATTTACCGATTTTGATACAGATGTAATATATGTCATTGTTGCTGACATATACCCGCAATACTTTTACCCTTGTTTTCGAGTAGTTTGATGTACCTGGATGGCAACAAGGTGGATAAGTCAATCGTTGATATATATTTCGGTAAATATAAATCTCTTGATGTTTTACTAGCATAGTGCTATTCGATATTTTAATATTGTATTACATATTGAATACAAAAATAATGAGTAATATATTTATTTTGGTTGTGATACTAGCTATCGCATTATTGTTCGTCACGCTATTCAAACCGAGTAAACAGCAACTGCGAATCAAGCGTGCATCGAAGATAAAGAACCAAGCGAAGCAAATCAATATCAAGGTTGCCGATAATGTTTTGTCGGTGGTATTGAATATTATCCACACCAACCAAAATAATTTGCCAGCAGTGTTCGCATACCTTCGTAAAATTGAACCATTTGTATTTGAAGAACTTTTGCTCACTTGTTTCGAGCGACAAGGATTCAAAATTGTTTGTAATACTCGATATACGGGTGATGGTGGCATCGATGGTAAGGTTTACATTGACGGTGGCTTATATTTGATTCAAGCCAAGCGATATAGTGGAGATATTAAGTTATTGCACCTCCATGAATTTGCTGCTACGATTAAATCGAATCGGGGCGTGGGTGGGTATTTTATCCATACGGGTAAAACGGGTAAGGGATGTCGTAATTATCTTGACCAACACCCATATATTCAATTGATAAGTGGGCAACGTTTGATTAAATTCATTAAATTGAGTGCGCGGTAAAGATATCGAAATGAGTGCTACTGTATTATTAAGTGGTCTATTGATGGTAATGGAAAGAAAAAGTCGCAATATAATAAATTGTGACTTTTTTCCATTGACTGATGTTATTTATCGACCATTAAACTCGAACGACAAGTCATGTCCGTAATCAGCAATTTCTTGTTGCTTATTAATAAGATACTTCAACTCTTCATCCGTCATTGGTTTCGATTTGCTATCATTGTCCATTGCTTCTTGGGTACAGGAGTCGCAAAGATAGTTCGGATAATAATTTCATGTTGCGGGGACTTGTTCCACTTTATTGCAACCGATACAAGTGAAATTTTGTTGCAATTTATCCAATCTAAAATTGTGTAAACCTAATTCGTTCCACAGATAATCATTGTTGAGTATTTTCCAGTCGAGGTCGTCCATGTTGACTGGAATCACATGTTTTTTTTGATGTAGAATTGGCAATATTATGACATTTCCTTTGTCGAATGATACCGATTCGACTTCCCAACCTTGCATAACCATCGCTGCTTCGTCCGGTACTACAGTAGCCCTTAAGGTTGAATGGCTTTCGTTGATATGTATTTCGATTGTGGTGGCATCCTCTATTGACAAATCATACGAATGTACGAACCAAGTTTCATGGGCAACGATAACGGCATAGCCGCACCTTTGTAATAGGAGTGAATAAGCAATATCGTCGATTGATTTTAATTTGTTTTGGTCGAATTGTTGTGTGAGTGATGGCGATGGATTACCGACCAATTCTTGAAACAATTCGCGTAATTCGTCGTTATCGATCCAATCTACACAATTGTTTAAGTTGGATAATACTTGGCAAGGTAAAGTCATATTTTAACGCGATTGCGATATGGATTTAGGTATTGCAGCGTTAGATGAATGCCATTGTAATGCCATAATTGTTTCGGTTGACAATTAATATATAGACATACACAATGTTGAAGAATTATCAATTTTGGTTCTCGAATAAAAAATGAATACTTTTTGTGAATAACCATGATTTCCAAGGGTTGGCACGAGGAAACCAGGTAATTCGAGTTCATTACTTTGAGTGTATAGCTTTTACCGCAATGGGGTATCCATTTTGTGCTGCTTGGATTAAGGAGTCGAGACTTCCATCGAACGTGGGAACATGTTTTATTGACGCAGTGAGCTCCCCCGGATATGTCGTCCAAGGCATCATTTGGTCGGGATATTTGACTCCATTGCTATCAGTTGCAACCCCAAGAATCAACCATGCTTTGTTGGTTGGAGTGGGAACCACTTCATCGCTCACCAATTCGACTCCATGTTTACCTTCCACCATTTGGATTGAGGAGTAATTGCGAAACTCCGATAGCAATTTAAACGCCTGTAGCCCCAATTGAGTATCACCGTGGTGGTAGTAGTACTCACAATCATCTTTATGGATGTTGGGTTTGTACTCATGCTTGTGCAATCGCGTCCACGGTAACTTTGTTAGTTGCTGCCACGGATATTCATTCTTGTCGTTATATTGCCATCGCGATCCGTTGGTACGTTGCTCGATGGTTTGTAGGTGATTGGGGTTAAAATCCGCACACCATTTGAATGCGGAAACGATTGAATGTTTGTCTCGCTGTGCAATGAACCTGTCAATTTGCCCAAGGGTATCGGTGTTTGTTTGCTCGACGAACAACTTGATGTTGTCCAAGTGGTCGGTGAGGGTTTTGCTCAACGATGCGATTTCGTTGATGATGAGGGGTGCTGACTTGCTAAGTGCTAGAGCAGCGGCATCAATCGAGTGGTAGGGACCAAACAACATCCCCGATTTACCGTTTACCTCACCCATAATATGCCACCTTTGAATAGGTTCGATTTCGGTGCATGTACCACTATGCTGCCACCCCGATGGTGTTTTGACCATACCCATGCGGGTTGCGATCGCATGGGATATTACGCCATCGATAGCACCACACGCGATACCATTCTCGATTTCGCATGTTGAATACCCATCATCGTTTGTGATGTACTTTTCGCATTTGTAGCAGTTGGAGGACATCCAACTATCGAATTCGCTGCCGTTGCTGAATGGTCTAATACTTTTTTCGTTCATGTTATTTATTTTGTTTGTAATCCCGCCAAAGCATCTCTTTCTACATATTCATCCCAATAAGTAGTTGCTTCGATCCAAGCTTCATCTTTGGTTTTCCCGTAACCGACAATCCACTTTTCCGGAAAATTATTACCATTGATGTCGGTGGTATATAATCCTTTCGACCACTCGGCAACCCGTTGGATTTGGGGACGCAATCTGTGGGTGATTATGTAAGTCCACTCTTCACCCCCAGGACTTGCCCACGGATACATGCTTGTGGATATGGTTGCGTGCCCTGTCCGAAGTTCAAACCCAGCTTCGATAATTTGAACTTTTACTTGTTCGTTCATGCTGTAAATAACCGTTTCTAAAAATTTAGGTAAACCTAAGTCCACGGTGTAACTTAACGTCAAAAAAACTATTAACGCTTACGCTTGGATGTTGCTCGGTTTTGCAACTCAACAATATCCTTGACCAATAGTCCCCAGTTAGAGACACCAAAATAACTATGTCGAGACTTAATTATTCCAATGTTTTGACGTATCAAATTATTTAGTTTTGTCCACCCACTCCATATGTGTTTTCTAGATTTCACATCTAGATAAGCTTGCACGGAGTGCGGTAATCTTTCACTTAAATCCATTCCCCGTCGTGCGATTGCGATAGCCGCAGCTATATCGCTACTGACACCGTATTGACGGGAATACTTAGTTAAACCAATCAAACTTGTAAACGCTGGATTTCTAAAAACTAGTGTAATTCCACGATTACTAAGTATTGAGTTTAATTGTTTGAAAAATTCTGAATAATACCAGCTGGACAACATTCTTGCATAACGCTTACCTTTCTCTCTTAACTGTTCTTTTTTAACAGTAAAATTTAACTCCTCACAAACTACGGGACAAGCAAAAGTTTGAGCTAAAACTGCAATCTGCAAACAGACATCGACTAATTGTGCTTGTTGTTTTCCTGAAGGTAAATCTGGTTGTAATGGTATTTTACCACTAGCTTTTAAGTTGCCTTGGTAGTCAACATATGCCCATCCTATAGATGTTGGATTTAAATCTATACCTATTGCACCATACTGTAATGGTCTTGATACCTTTGTTACACTTGTTGGTGTAAATTGAACTGCAATTATCCATCGATTATCTTTTTTGTAAAAGTGCCAAGTCTTTGCACCATCAGTAGGTAATCGATTAATATTCCTATTAAAATTACCTATTTTAGTTTCAACGTATTTACCAAATCTAGCTTCTAAACAATAAGGTACTCGAAACTTTAAAATGTTTCCATCCCATTGAGATATAGAATTTCCAAACGTTTCATCTTTAGATCCAACAATAAATATATCGGAATTAGAGACTTTAACATGTATGGATGAAGACTTTAAATGTTGTATACGTTTTTTTAATTTATAAATATATCGTTTCTTATGATGGATATTAAATCTAACTAATTGCCAATTAGTTTTACGAGTTTTTAAATCGCAACTTAAGGGAAGTACGCATCCCGATCTAGAATATATCCAATTCTTTTTAGAATAGAACTTTGATGCGTGCTTTATTTTTTTTAGTTGCTTCTCTATCCATTGTTTCGCGCTTTTTAATTTTCCTTCCAACTGCTTAATATGTTTCTTTCTACATTCACTAGACGAATCTAACTTACCTCTAGCACAAGAGATTACTCCGTTAGCATGACGCTTATTAATTCCATATTTAGCCTGTAAGTGGCTATTGAACTGAGATTTATTGAAACTTTCGGGAGATTGCAATTTCTCAATAGTTTCGCAAACAGCATTTTTATATATGGGGGAAAAAGCATTTAGAAATAACTCGAACTCACTAAATCCAACTACTGTCATTTCTTCTAATGGAGTAGGGAGTCCTTTAATGTAGGTAAGAGTTGACATAATGCTCTATAAATGTTTGGGTTTCGACCTGATCAAATACTACTCAATATTTGCATGACAGTCAATCATTTTAACAAAAATTTCCCAGATTTTTGGATGATTATGGCTACGATTTACATACAACAAACACGCGTAAAAAACAATGATAATGGACAATACATCCTGGGAGATAAATTTTCCTTAAAACTAGTATCTTCTAAGGGAATTGAGAATTACCACTTGTGATCTTCTCCCCCAACCGAAGTGCGCGTATCGATGCTTACACATGAATATTTGTGCAGCTTCACCAATTGAAATTAATCTACCATATATTTTAAACTAGAATCTTGCACAAAAATCTCGGTTAATATCGAAATTAGTCCATCAGTTTGCAACCCATTGTGATGGTTTGAAGTATCACTTTGGTCATTGTATCGATGAAAAAATAACCATTCACCCGTATATTATTGTGGATGAATGATATTCAACTTTTTGCTAATGGGGCAATCGATATATTACTCAACGACTATTCCTGCATCCACAAGAATTTTGTGTGCTTGATTACCACTCATGGATGGTTGCTATTGAGAATTGTTACCGATAACGAACTTACCTTGCCAATCTTCAATATCATCGAGCGATCGCAAGTCATTTGTTGATTGCTGTGATGCCAAGCCGGGGGACGAATACCCCACAACATCGGTACGAAACTTGGTGTATGCTCGAATTGTTTGCACGCTTCTACGAAAAATCTCATTGGCATAGAATGCATCAATCGATTGTCATTACCCCATAGGTGGAAGTCATGCTCAATGGGAGTTACGTCCCACCGATAAATTTCACCATACCCCTGCGATCGCTTCTTGCCGATATGAGTAATTTTGGATAGCATTTCGGTAATGATCGCGACATTACCGACCCCAAACCAAATAATACAATTGGTGGAACGCAGCTGCAAAGCTAAATCAGTCGAAGCGTCCGTTTGTGGTTCAATATCGTAGTACGAGTGATAAACTGCACAAATATTTGGTACGTTATGCGGAGTTGGGTAGCTTTGCTGGGGAGCGGCATAACTATTTGAAGTGTTGGGTTGACGAACCGAATAAGCACGCGGATATTGAAGAGTTGGTGCATAATTACACGCTTTCGTTTAATCGAATTTTTTTAGTGTTGGATTATTGCCCAATGTCGAATGGCGGCATGAAGGGGCGGCATGAAGGGTTCGATAAGATATTGGTCGAGTTTACTTTGAATGGTAGTTGGGTCAATGGGTACGAGTCGAGGGTTGAAGATATTACGCCGCGACCGCCACTCATCGATGGCAGATTGTGCATAGCTCAATACGTTAGCTTTTGGCATTTCTTCAAACGAGACATTATTCAATATAGTGCGGGTTGCAAGGTTGTATCATCAAGTCGTGCAGTGGAATTGATGCGTGCCGAAATATCCAAAATGTTGGCTAATTACTGATTTATGTTGGGGCGCTATGCGATGCTACGGGCAACCCTCTCGAGGTATCGCTTACCGATTCAAAGATGCAGTATTTGTATTGGTGGTATCATTTTTTGCATACAGCTCGCACCGGAGTTTTGTCAATAATCGTTATATTTCTTAATGTTCGTTTGTATTACCTTGATGGTAAAATAGTTATATTCAATGCAAAAACGCACCATGCGTCGTTCAAACATTTGGTGCGTTTTTGTAAAACTTATATAAGTTATATAAGCAATCTTGGAGCTATCTTAACATGGATATCGCGCTTACAGCTCAGTTTTGTCAAAATTATTTTGAAAATGGTTCAAACGACGGTGCAGCAACGAATGTAGAAGTTATTCGTTCGTTGTTGGGGTTGGCGACGGGGGCGATGATGGCAGTGGGCGAGTCTTTCAAGCAAATCAAAGATGAGTTGGGTAGGGAATTTGGCGGCTGGCTGTACAGTAATGAGTTCGTTCCGAGCGATGCCAACAAGTTGATAAAGCTTTTTGATTATTTCGGTGATAATTTCGATGTGTTGAGTTCGGTTAGCCCATTGCAGTTGTTAAGGTTGCTTGTACCGAGTCAAAGTGTATCGCGCTCTGAGTTGGCTGATTTTATTGAAGAATGCAATGAAGCTGGTTGTGCGGTGAGTTGTGCTGACATTGATTCGATACAGAAGCAGTACAAAATCAAGCCCGTACCAACGATTCAGTCACCTGCCCCTCAAACACCAGCGCCAGCGCCCGATGAATCGAATGTTGATTTAGGGATGGTGGGGAATCAACAAGGTGGGGTGGGAATATTTCGATTGGAAGTCAAGGATTATCAGTTGGCAAATGAACTTGATACGCAATGGAGGGAATCAGGTTTTACTGCGAACCAATGGATAAGATTTATGTCGTCGAGCGTGCGTGTGGTGCAAGAGATATCGCAGGTGCTATTGGGACGCACCATCGCGGATGAATCGGAGTTGAACGAGTTACTGGTTGCATTGAAGGGTAACAAGGTGGAAGTTACTAAGAGTGATGTTTTCGTTTCTAACTCTCAAATTGAAGTTGCTAGTGGTGATGGGTTGCCGACTGCTGTCAGTGATTGTTTGAAAAAGATAAACGAATTGGATAGCAAGATTGCGTCTTGTACAGAGCCATTTGGAACTCATGCGATGATGCGAAGGGTATACAAGGATGAACGTGATGATGCAATAGCTTCGTTGAAGATGTTGGCAGTAGAACACGAGCTTGATATGGAAATGCTGCCATTGACCTTCATGAGTGGCTGTTGCTAGTTGAATAGCTTTAGACATTTTTAATGGTAAAAAAGATTTGATTTTATTTGACCGTGAGTGTCATGCATCGATAATTGATGGGGTAAAGTTGTCGGATAAAAAGTGGATGAGTTTCAAACACAATGATTTATACGATTTGGATAGCAAATTGTCCAAATATCAACACCAATACGAGAATATTTTTGTGGTGGTTGAGTCGGCATATTCGATGAGTGGAGACTTGACTCCATTGCAAGAATTGGTTGCTCTCAAGCAAAAGCATAACTTCCTGATTTATGTTCACGAAGCGCACACGTTTGGAATATACGGCAAAAATGGTGCTGGGTATTGTTGCCATTTGGGTGTAGCTGACCAAATTGATTTTATTGTGGCGACGCTATCGAAAGCAACGGCATCGATTGATGGGTTTATTGCATGTCGTGCCAAGTATATTCTATTGCTCCATTGGCGTGCGAATACTTATCTTTTCCAAGCGTGTTTGACACCTGAAGAGTCAAGGTTTACCACAATATTCGAGGCTTGAGAACCAATGGACTCGGCACGTCCGTAATTAGTGGTGATTATGACTACATGGACGAGGAAATCATATTCTTTCCTACGTTGTAATGTATGAATTGGGGGGGGGTTCGGCACGAATAATTTTTGTGCAACCCCCAGCACGGAAATGTATTTGATTGGTATTTTGATGATTGGCAGCTTTGTCTATGAATGTGCGTCTTTTTGATACACGGAGCTTCTTAACCAGTCGGGTAAGTCTCATTCTTCCGACCACAATATATTTCTTTTTTTGTCGTAGTTTTTGAAGCCAAGTTTTGACCAATATCTTCTCATCAGTTTTTTGCCTTGTTCTTCAGAATATTTCTCTCGCAAATCGTCGATAGGACAGGGATGACATCCAACAATTTGTCCTCAAGCAAAGTATTGTAAAAATATTGATAACCCCTTTAGCCCATAGCCACGTCCACGATGCTCTGGTTCGATAAATACTTTTTCGATGTAAAAAAGGTAACTGGCGAATGTATCAAACTCGTTGTCCAAGTCATTTTCTATTAGTAGAAAACTAGCTTTCCGAAGCAATGTCGCTATTTTTGTGATCTGCTATAAAATGTAAGTCTTTTGTATCATAAAGTCGGTCAAATCGATATGCGGAAATGTAGCCGACATTTTGGATATCGCATATATTTCCAATTTCCAATAAATCATATTTTTCTTTTGGAAGTAAATTGCTTACATCAACTTTTATTGGCACATGAAAATGAGTAATCGCAAAATCATCTTCCGAGTTCGATATATTCAAGCATGGCTCAATTTTCAAATGCATAGTTGTTCTCCCTGATACCCTTGCAATAAGTGTACAACGGAGAATCAATTATACATTATGTACGTTACAAAAATATTGTTTGAGTGTAGAGTTAAGTGGATAAGTGCTGGTTACCCTACTGCTTCGCAAGTCCGGTTCTGATACTCCTACGCTGCAACATGTGAATTAACGAGTTCGGCTAGTTGGTTGTGGTTGGGCAATAACGATTGTTCGACCAGCATAAAAGTGAACTCCATCAATTCTTGTTCGGTCAAATCAATGCGCTTCTTTTTGTTGTAATGATGTTCGAGATATTGTCTACCAAGGGATGCATTCCAACCCAAATACCCCATCAACTTGGTGCTTTGTGTTATCAATTGATTGAATATTTCGCTTTGTTGATTGGTGGTATTGTTGTTGATTTTACTTGAGATTGATGCTTCGATTGTGTCCCAGTTAATATTTTGATGGTCGTCCCATTTGAAGTTGATTTTCTGATAAGTTGCGGGGTCGTATATATTGCAAAACACGACTGTTTTGTCCCCTGGTTCGACTGAAATCGTTAGTGGTTTTTGCAATTGTTCCGTGGTCAAAGTATTGAGGGATAGCAGCAAACTTTTGGAGAAGTATGATTCTCGATCTGACCGAACAATATAGGGTGTGGGTGCGAGGATGGTGATATCGGTTTTTTGTGTTATCCCAAACTTTGTTTCGACTTGTTTGTTGCATTCTATTCCCGTGATAATGCCCGTAATTGCTTTGTGTTCGATGTAGATTTGTTTGTCATTTTCATCGAGCATATACTAACAATAATTGTTTTCCTTGCCCACGAATACATGTTGCGGTTTTGGTACATTGACGAATCCAAAGTTTATATCCATACTTGTAATTAATTGAGTGACTTAATAATTAATTATAAGCAATACGTCGGGATATTGTGAAGTGTTGGCAAACAATAAAACTATGATGAAAAATCGACTTTTATACTTGACGTTTCGATTTTTTGTGTTAGCAATAATCGATTCAATGGTTGACAAAATTTGTCGATTTTATTTGGTATGAGTGCGATAATGGATTGATATTATATGTATCAAGTTTATATAAAATTGATTATGTCGAGTAAACTTCGATTGGTAGTAAGTCTATTTTGTGGGCTTGGTGGATTAGATTTGGGGTTTGATGCGATAGGTGATTTTGAAGTTGCGGTGGCAATCGATAACGACCCCAAAGTATTATCAATTTATCGAATAAACTTTCCCAATACAATTACTTTGTGTCGAGATATTAAGCATGTGACAGCATCCGAAATTCGTGATTGCATCCGTGCCAAATATAAGGATTGGGATGGAGAGATTGCCGCAGTGATTGGTAGTCCACCCTGCCAAGGATTTAGTATTGGGGGGTTACAGAACGTGAATGATGCGCGTAGTTTGTTAGTGATAAGTTTTATCAATTTGGTAGTGGAACTCAATCCAACGTTGTTTGTAATGGAGAATGTGCCAGCAATCGAGTGGAAGAAGTATTTGCATATTACAGGCAATGTGAAAGCGAGAATTGAGGAACACTACAAATTATCGAAATGGCTGCTTGATGCCACTGATTATGGTGTGCCCCAAAAGCGAAGTCGTGCGATTTGGGTTGGTTCCAATCGACACGACTTTCTGCCACCACCATGTAGCGACAAAAAGTATACTGTCTTTGATGCGATCGCCGACTTGAGTGATATTCCGATTAATCCCCAAACGGACTTGTGGACTTTGACCAAACCGAGTAGTTATGCGTCATTTCTGCATGAAACGTTTCCATCGCAATGGATGCTATTGAACCGAATTGATGGTTGTCGTTCGACGGTGCATACTGAAGCGACGCAGCAAAAATATGCGGCTACTGTTCCTGGGGGGAAGGAGCCAACAACTTGGGCGCGTCGATTATCGCGTGATGGGTTTTGTCCGACATTGCGTGCAGGTTCGGGCAATCGAACGGCAGGACGACCGATACATTACGAACATGCGCGGGTGATAACGGTACGGGAAGCAGCCCGACTCCACAGTTTCCCCGATTGGTTCAGTTTTGGCGATAGCAAACTTGCGGCACACAAAGCAATCGGCAATAGCGTTCCCCCGTTGCTCGCTCGTGCTATTGCATCACACTTATGGAAGGAGCAGTATCATTTACCTTGTCCGTACTGATATGATCAATTCGACATCTTCCACTACTTCGATATCTTCTACCACTTCAATCGGTTCATCTTCGTATACCGGTTCATCCTCGTACACCGACACTTCGGGTTCGGGGTATGGTAATTTATTTCCCAATATCGCTTCTAAGTGCAGCGGCAATTCATTTGTTATTGCAATGCCCTTGGCAACCCTCTTGGGGTATCGCACCGCATAACCATGTATAGGTACGTTGGAGCTTGCCTACTTTATGAAAGTCGATAAGGGGACAATTAGTATTTGGCGTAAAGCAACTTATTTCCCGCAACTTACCGAAGTTCGCTGGTTGCAAATATGCAAGGCATTGACTGAAATGAGCCGTCGTCATGGTAGAAACGTGGAAATCGGACTTTTTGACTTGGTTGAGTTTTGCCCCCACGAATTGCGTGACTTCGATGTTTTTGATTACCAGTATGCTTCCGGTGATGCACGTAAAAAATCGAAATCGAGCGAGGAAGAAAAAACCTCGAACAAGTCCAAGAATACGGTTACAGCGTAGTTGTATTGAGTTTGTATATATCGAATGGGATTGTGTCTATTATATTTTTTAGGGGGGCATCACATGAAGTGACATGGTTATGCAAAAATCGATTGTTCAGTGCGATAGCGACCTATGGGGTTCGCTCAATTTGAGGCAGCAAAAGTATTTGGCGGCGATATACCGAGCCGACCAAGATGCGGAGAGTTACAACCGCACGGGGTGGAGGCCGGGGAGAACGTTACGTCGAGCGTCTGAGTGGAGGTGGTTGCCCTTTACGGGTGATGGAGGTTTGCGATTGTCGTTGGGTTTACAAAATTTAATTGACGAGGGTTCGGGTAATACGCTTGCGGCATTGTCGAGACGTAAGTTAATCGAACTTAGATCCGAATCCTCGATATTTGGGAGGGAACTGATTTTTGTCAAGATGACGACGTTGGGTCGAAAAGTGGCCCGTGCGGGGTTGGGGGAACCAGTGCCACCTAAGTTGCCACCGGGTACTTTGCGCGATTACCAGTGGCACGCGTTGCTGATGGTATACAATGCCGGCACCGGGTTGGAGGGGGATGAGGATTGTTGGATATACGGCAATATTGGCTGGAATACATGGCAGCGACTCTATAGGTACAAGTTCGGTGCTTTGGTGGAGGATAGTCCGGTTGAGGTATGTCGCAATGGGTTTACCTACCACGAACAGCGATTGTTTGTGACGGAGTACGGCAAGCGATTTGTATTGGAACAATGGGACAAATATCGAGAATTTTATCCCGACGAGCCATTGCACAAAAGCGTTGAATTGCGTTAAACCTCCAATCCTTTTTTTATTGGGGTGGCGGCAACTGGTTCTTTTCGTGCTTGTTCGGAATCCAATTTGGCTTTGATATCGTTCCAATTTTGCCTGTCCTCGGTGGTGGGGCGTGCAAACGTTGCTTGTTTAGTATCGCGGTCGATTACGGCAATGGGTTCTCTGGAATCAACTGGGCTAATGGTGGTTCGGTTTTCCAAGGCATCAATTTTTACTTTATACTTACTACCGATAGCGGTGATAGTGGCATTTTCTGGGTCGATTATTGCCTTGCCACTGTCTTTGGAGAGTGCGACAAGTTTTTCGGCAGCGGGAGCAATGGACGCGGCCCATTCCAATTGTTCGGGAGTCGAATGTACTTGGGTTGGTGTATCGCGGGCAATATTGATAGTTTGGGGTCTGGCAAATAGGGAGATATCTTGCTTAATATTTTCCCATTTTGCGATATCAACATCGGACATTTTGTTGAATATGGTGATGTCATTGGCGAGTGCGGCAATGGTAACGCGTGATTGTTTATCGACAATTTCGTACCGATCGATTGTGGGGTCGTCAGGCAATTCAGCCCAATCGATGTAAGCCTGTTCGACTTTAATTTGGTAATCACCACCGTCAATTATTTTGTCTCTGGTTTCAGGAATAAAATTGATTCGACATTGGTGTTCGGCATTTTCGTGGATGGTGCTGACAGTTGAATAGAGTTCGTTGCTCCAATTGCGAAAATCGACGGTATCGGGATTATTTTGCTTTTGGAGTTGGTCGTATTGTTGGGATAGTTCTTCGCTCGAAGTGATGCGATCCATTGCACTTGATTTGATTACGTTGGTCGCATTATCATTATTGATGATATCGACTAAATCAGAAACATTGACATTTTTGTTCCTGATTGCGTCTCTGACAATACCGACATCTTCATTTTGGGTAAGGGTGGATATGATGCTGCTATCGGTATAATCTGAATCTGCGAGATAGTTTAAGGTTTGTTCATTGTTGCTATCGAGTGCAACTTGTTGTATTTCGACGGGGATGGGATTGAAGAAGAATCGGTTATTTGCGGTTTCCACCCAATTTTCGATGGTATTGGGGTCATTGAGTATAGCGTTTTGTGTTACGGGATTTGCTAATACTTGCGAGACAATACCGGGACGTTCATTCTCTTGAAATATTTTTTTGAGTGTATCTATTTCGGCATTTGGATTGCTGGCAATATTGGCAGACATTTCTTCAAAGTATGCCAACTTTTCGTATTTTTCGGTGTAAGTATCATAAATACGAGTCAGAGTTGCCCCATCGGTTTCGGGGTTTGATGTTGCAGCATAATCATCAAGGAAATTGGATGCTTTTTCGGAGGAATCGACAATTTTTTGGGTGTAAGTTTGGACATTATTATCTATTTCAACAAAAGCCACCTTTTTCGTATCTTGTTCGTATGCGAAGAGGGTTATACCGTTTGAAGATACTAGTGCCAAATTTGTTCCATTGTATGATGTATCGACTGCTATTGGATTGAGTATATAACCTTTTTCGTCAGGATTGATTTCGCTTGGATTTTGTTTTGCTTGTAATCCTTCGATAAATTCTTGAACCTCAACGATTTTTTCGACTTTGGGAACAATCGCTTGGTACGAGTCGTACAGTTCTTTATTTTGATTTTCGATATTTTGAACAGAATTGTCTATACGATATTCATCTATCTTTTGGCTCAATTGGGGGTCATCTTTGAGTCTGGCATAGAGTGCAGCGAAAGTATCCCACCCATATCCATTGGCATTGTCTTGGATGTGTGCCGCAAATTTATCCGAAACTTTATCGTTATTTTCAAGGAGGGAAACTGCCAAATTTTTATTTCTCCACCCGGCAACTTGTGTTTCATCGACTTTTTTGATTATTTTGTCTTCGATTTTGCCGACAATATCCTCACTTGTGTTTCGGCTTTTCGCCAGCGCCAGTAGCACTTTCTCATCTTGGGTATTGTACCCAATCTCATACAATGCAGGCGATTTATTATCGTTGGTAACATAAAGTGTTTGAGGGTTTTCTTTTATCCAATCGTTGATAAGATTGGGGTCTTCTATCATCAAATAACCGAACACGTCATTTTCGTTAAATATTTTGTCAGCCATCCCCGGTTCGTTTTGGAATATCTTTTTGAGTGTTTCGGTGCTGCTGTTGGGATTGAGTGCGATCGCTTCGATGATTTCGGTATCTTTTGTATCCTTGCCCTTTTCTGTATTGTATATATTGGTAAGTACGTCGGGCATTGTATTGTAGTCGGTAGCAATGTTCAGTAATTCTTCAGGGTTCATCGTTTATAGGGGTACATTCGTTTACCTACTATATAAATATTTGTGTGAAGAGAATATTAACCGATGGTGGTCGAGATTATAGATACGGTGAATGCGGTGACGTGGGGTTGGGAGTTACAAGGTAAACCCTTCAAAGGGAAATTTCTGGTATTTTCCGCGATACTTTCTCATTGGGTGCAAACAAATAAAAAATAACCACGCGCAATTATGCAACGTGATTATTTTTTTACGGGTTGATTAAAACGTTAACGTTTCCCATACATGGTGGTACGAACGGTTCGATATTCAATCAATTTCGGTATCCAATTACCGGGAGGCTGCCCTTGCTTTGTGTTCGGTCAACTAGTTGTTTGGAAATCCAACACTGCGGTTACTTGTTGTCGTTTGAATGGATTCGATTCAAGCGAGACTTTCACATTCGCATCAAGCGCGAGGCTTGTTATTAACCGACCTTGAAATTTCATCATCACATGAAAACAGTTGCTACCACAACCATTTTCGCTTCGTAGTCGAATCATTGTTTTTGTGCGTCAGCACATGTAATTCCAAGGTTTTTGAAATGCTCACCCCGGTTTGAATCCCTTTGGTTTTGGTTTGGGCATGGGTTGTCGAAATTGGTTTATCAATATTTGAATGCCATTGCTCGATAGTTCGCAAGTCGTTTTGGGAGGGACAATATTGGGTACTCTTTTATCAATGAACGCGCTCATAATATGATACCAGGGTATAGTCGCAATGATATTGGTTGCGATTAATATCAAATGAATTGGTACTGCGATGATATGGGATTCGTCAAATGCGCTACTATACAATAACCAGCAATATGCCATCAATTTTTGGAGGATATTTTCTTTGCCGGGGGTGAATATGTAGGCAGCAGCAAGTTGTGATGTTGACATTTGAATATCAAAATATTGGGTAGCAATTTGACCGATTTGTTTTTTATATTCGTAATCGATATCTAGTTCGACAAATTTTTCGTTGTACAGGTGTTTGACATTGATATCGACCAATGCTGCGATAATATCGGTACGTTTGCGATGGGTGTTACAGATATCGAGCATTGTGCTATTGAACGTAGCTTTTCCATCGCAACATTTGAGATTGACTACATTGGCAAAATCCAATATTTCGGGGTTATTGAACGAATAGTACTGAGTACCCATTCCCCAGTCAAATCGAGGTTGAATGGCGATATCGAGTATTTCGAGAAATCGCTGTTTGAATAATGCCAACGATTGTTTGCGATTAATGCGATTGCTTACTTGATACACAACCGTTTTGATATCGGATTTATCGGGACAATCGACCCCGACCCCTGGGAAATGTCGCCAGTACGCAGTTTTTTGCATACCGCGTGCCAAACAAATTTCACCGAAGCAAGTACCGCAAACAGGCAAGCGATTGCGGTATGTTTCATAGTTGGCATCGGCTGGTTTGATTATGTCGCCATCGGCTAGGCTAAATGCAGTTACGGTCATGTTGAATGTTTGTATGCGTCCATTCACCGCGTGCGTGCATTTGCCTTTGTGTTGATGGTTAGCACTGGTTCGATGCTTTTATTCAGCAATATTTGGCATTGTACTTCGACAAATCGATACCATCCCCCGTCGAATTGAAGTCATCGAGTAAGTAGTTTTCCTCGACCATCTCTTTGAACTCCTTACGCGATTGCTGGAGGTTGCGAAATAGTTCAGATGTTGTAACTGTGAGTGACGTTTGTCTCCTTGGCAATACCCACGTTAATCGGTTGATGCCATAAGTATTATCGGTATCGAGTAGCACATATGCTATGAGTTCGTGGAAGTCGTGGTGGCTGAAAGTTTGGTGTGCGATTGCGCTAACAACTGTGTTGCCAACGATTAAATCGGCTTCTGCCCCACCGATCGAATTGCTAAGTTTGAAGGTGGGATTGGGGATTACGTGCCGATTATCGGGTTCCCATTGGTGAAAGCGTGCAATATAACCGATGAGTTCCTTGGTTTCATTGATTGTTGATACCCACTGGCTATCCCATTTCTTGGTGGTTTGCATCTTCGAGTTGCTCCTTACGGCACGAATGAATGGTTTAATAAATCCATGTTCTTTGCCAATGCGATAGGATATATCGAGGGCTGCTGCGATTACGCATTCGACCGCTTCACGAGTCATTGATGTACTGTCATTGTCGCCAATCCAACTTTCAAATATTCTATCCAATTTTGCATTTTGAATATAGGTCGATGCGTGGGTTTTTTCGAGCCAATTTTCTCTATTATCTAGATAACCTAAATGTTTGATTATTCCGTACACGGTTGCAGCTTTAATCAATCCGGTGTTTGTCGAATAAACGTTAATATGGTGGCAACCGGGTGGAAATATATTGGCTTGTTCGACAAGTTTATCGACTGTGTCGTTTTGCCTTTTTGCAAACCAGCTTTATCGATTGGATGGCTCCACCACGTTCCCTATATATATCGCTTTTTTGCTAACCAACTTTAGCGCGATGCCTTTGGCAACCCCCTTGGGGTATCGCCGACCATTATTTTGATTAATGGAGCCAATCAAGGCGATTGGTACTCTGTAATAGTTGTGACATTGTACAATGCCGAATCGAATTCTTGTGCGAATAATGCTTCGGCTTGGGTTTCATTTGGTGCGGTAATTACGACTGCATCTGCTGTTGGAGTCGGTTCAGCTAAATCGGTGGTTACAAATTTAATTAAATAGGGTATATTAATTGGTTCGTTATTCATGATGGTTGAATTAGTGATGTGGTTTGATATCAATATACACCATCGGTATCGGTATGAGGTAATATTGATGATGGAGATAATATTTGTTGAGTTATGCTATACGACGATATTGATAAATTTGTTGTAGAAGATATAGAACTGACGCTGTAAATTACGAATAATGAATCGATTCCCCAGCCATTTTTGTGGGGTAAAATTAAGTACCAACCATGCTTAGAATCGATGGTATTAACCGATTTAGTATGGGAGGTGCGAACCGAAATTGTGTCTTTGGACATTGGAATGTGTTTGTATTTGTCTTTTACGTTTGTCGAGCGTAATGGGTATCACTTTTGGACGGCATATGCATTGGTAAAAATAGAATGGTTTGTGTCGAATCCATTTTCTAATCGATGGAAGGAATTATTGAAAACAAACGATGGATTGGATTTGCGATTGGATTTTTTGGAAGAAACCAAAAAGGTAGAGTACAATCGTTCGTTTCTTTTTAAGATGTTGCATCGTTCCCAAATCGACGGGTTCATAAAAAAGATAGACCGTGCAATTTTTCAGATGTCGTTATCAAATAAACCTGCATCGCTAACATATCAGCAATTCGAGTCGAAGATAAGCAAGAATATCGTCAAAGATTTGATGAAAAAAAGGAGTGCTGCAAGTGATAGTAATACTGGCATCAACTTGGCAATACTTGAAGATAGTATACTTTTACATATATCAAGAAATAGTTTACCCGATAGTGAATTATATCGAGCATTCTTAAATAAAGAAGTATTATTAAAATCGTTTGAAGCAAGATACAACACGCTTTTATCGGAATTCGATTATTTAAATATTAACGGTAACGTGTAGGCGCGGGGTAAACATGCGTTATTCGCTTATTTATCAACTGCGGGTATTGACGATTGGGAAGAGACATTCAAATTGTACATGTTTTTACGTATATGCATTGAATTGAGTCATGGTCTTGAACCAAATGAAATGAATTTACCATATACTTTGAATTCCAGGGACAACGGTTGGGTATTGACGGAGGTTTTAGTTGAATCGTTCGATACGTTAATGTTGGCAGCCCAAAAGATTCGGTACTACTTATCGAGGGATTGGCATGGATTGAATGCGGGTGCGATATTGCCGATAGTAGATACGACTTTGAAAGTTGCTTGTGCGATTCTTGGTAACATTCCCAATCGTAGTGCCTTCGATTCGGTTGATAAATTGTTATCCCTTGCGGTGTTGGAGCAAAGGTATGTCGTTGATAGGTTGTCAACGATAGTAATTGGTAAAGTGGGGTGCAAAGAAATTTCCTATATGCCAACGACAGATGGAAGTGGTGATGTTTTGGTACAGTTGGTTGTATCCGAGGGCGATGGGATAAAGTATTGTATATTTGGTTGTTTGAATCCTTACAAGAAATCGATGGATTGGAGCTATTCGTCTAACGTTGAGGTGGTAGTCAAAATATTGAAGTTGCTATCGTTTATAGTGGCGTTGGGCTATCGAGATTTGGTCGTAGCGCGTCAATCATTCCAACAAACGTATGTCAAAAATATCCCCTCCAAAGATAAAGGTAAAGGTAATAAAAAGAGTAAATCGTCGCATGGAACCAAATCCAAACGAAATAATGGATTGACACCGATAATCCTTGTCCCGCGATTGACTTCACCAGTAATCGAAAATTCGTTTGCTGACCCCGACAGGTTTGCAACTGCGGTCAGGAAGGTGATGCCGCACCATCGGACAGCACATATTCGGATGTTGCCACCCGGACACAAGCGATCGCAATCTCAGGTTGAACTAGCATCGTCTTTATCGGTAATGCTGCCGGATGGATACACTTTTGTGCGTTCGAGTGTAGTGGGTGAAGGTACACCAGAGGAAGCTGCCAAGATGGTGACGTTTCAATCGCTATCGTTGCTTGAGTTGCTATTCGATGGGGATGAATAGATATACGTAAAAACACACGCAATATCAAATATTACGCGTGTCTGAATAGCAAAACTCGCAATTGGATAAATATCCAGTGCGTCTACATATATTAACATGTATATTTTGGTGGTAGTACAAGTGCATTTGTGCCATCGCATCTACCCTGCCTATTTGTTTCCATTGGCTCGATAGTGATTATCGTATTAGTCCCAATGTACGCCAACAAATTGAAGATACATTGTATTTGAGTTTTACCCCATAAAGTTTGCGTCAATCGATGACTTGTAGTATAGGGAGAAGTTCGCTGGCAATTGCCTCAAATTTGTCACCATCGGGGTATGGTGTTGTCCGGCGTTCGCCATCCTCGTTTATCCAAAATTGGGAGCTTTTGCCATAATGGAAAGTAAGTATGCATGTTCGCCACCAACCGCATACAACCAATCGTTTGCTTTCGCGGAAATATTGAATCCAGAAATCGACCTTTGGGTTGCGATAAAATTGATGGTTGGGGTCTTTGTATGGTCGATTGGTGGGGTGACAGCTTTCGGTATAAAACCCTTCAAACTCGATTTTTACCTCGTACTCGTTTATTTCGGTTGCAATATTGTACCTTGTGTTCGGATTATATTGTGTTGCAACCTTTATTACAGCCAATTCGGTTTCCAATGGTAATGTTTGTATCATGATTCAAGTATTGGGTAAAAAAGAAACTCACGATTGTGCGTGAGATTGAGAATTGTTAAATTTCGTTGGGTTTCATTTTTTCGATTTCACTCTCAAAGGCGACTTCGCCACTGATAGAATGTATCTCGCGGCAAGGACTGTTTTTGTCGTATACAATATAATACGAAATGGTGATTTCTTTTACACCATACATATCACCGTGTATATTGTACTTTTTGTCGTAATAGTAGCCAGTAACTATACCAAAATCACGAGATTCATCCTTGCGAATAACCCAATCGAAAAGATTGAATTTTGGCTTGGGAAGAGATTCTCTATTCTCCAAAATTAGTTCGAGTGCGTCAATATATTCCACTTTTCTTTCCTTCCAATTTTCAATAATGCATGTATTCAATCAACGCAATCGGTACAATATGCCCGATTGACTTTTTTGCAACTGTCGCAGTTCACCTCATGTAGGAGTTCACCGTTTCGCAACCCAATTGCAATTGCAGCATCGACTTTGTACTTTGCTATCCAACATTCGATACATATCGATTGCGATATGCTGCCGATTGTATATGGTTGTTGACATTTTTTGCATTTCATATAGGATTCCTTATTTACAAACCAGTTTTGTAAGCCCTGTTTATATATTTTACTTTTTATGATATCGAATAATATCTTATTCCGATTTTAGGGGATACATATGCTTGCTAATTTGCGAGTAAACCCATGCCTTGTGTTCAGGGTCGATGTTTTGTGTATACTCGATTTGCGCTTCGATTGGGCGGATAATAAGTCGCTTTATTGTCGTTATGCTGCGACTGATTCGCTTGGCATATGCTATTGTGAGTGGGGCAGTATTGATATTTATTGTGTAAGAACGAATATCGTCGGGCAATTTGTCATTAGTATTTGGGTCGAGAGGAAGTAATAATTGATTGTGGATTTGATTATGGGTTGAACCGCATCTTTCGAGGGAATCAACCTGTTGAAATAGTAATGTGAATGCTGTTCTTAATTCGTCGATTTTACCATATAAACTTTTGACTTCATCATGTAAACAAGCGATTTTGTTTTGCAACCCATCGCTTGATTGAACTGTTTGTATTGACAAATCGATGTTAAAATAATCGGCGATTTGAGAGTTACGTCCCATTGTAAAACGAATTGCTTCGATTACCGATTGGGGCATTGGTGGTGAATCGATTTTACTTTGTTGGTTTGCTATAGCGATGGCGATTCCTTCTTTTATGGCGTAAACTTTTTCGAGTAAGATTGCTTCATCGCTACCCCATTTTTTGATACACTGCGACATCAAGAGTAATGCGATGCCCTTGGCAACCCCTTTGGGGTATCGCTCCGTTCATAATCGATTGTGCTTGAAGTATTTCGATGAACGAATCTTGAAAATTATCGGTCAATTGGTTGGATAGCATTTGTTTTGTGGTTATTGTATGTGTTATAGAAAATGAATCGAGTATTAATACTAATCCAAAGTTTGATGTATGGGTTAATGGAACTCGATTGTTCGGCAATGCCGTAATATAAATTATTGTCGCACTTTAGTAATTTCTTGGGCGATTGTCGCAACGACAATAATGCCGACCATGTATAGTATCCAACCCCGATATAGCTATCGAATACTGCAATGTATAGCGGGTTATCCGAACCGAATGGTAATTTATCTCCGATATTTTTGGCTAACCAAATGCCATTTTGCTTTGGTACTTCGTAAAAACATTCGACTATTTCACCATGCCCTGTGTATACTCTTTCGTAATATTGAATTTTTGCCATTATGGTAATATTGACATACCACCAAAGTAATATTCTATACTCTAGTGGTACATTGGGATTGTGGTTCAGTTGGTTGGGAGCAACAAATGGGGGTAACCGGATAGTTCGTCTGGCGGGGAGCAAATTAAGGTGTAGTATCCTATGTATGGGTATGTTTGATATACCTTGTCGGCAATGACATGGGTTAATGCAACGCCATTACTGATGCAGGACTCGTCCAGATTGATGGTTTCCTCGGTATCGTATTTACCGCGTTGCTTGAAAGTGATTATTCTGATTTTGTGCTGAGTTTCTTTACCGGGGGTATGCGAGCAATTTCTGGGTGCAATGCGGTATTGGTTTGAAGGATGTTTGACCAAGACTGGCCAGCCAATATCTTCTTGCAATACGACAATAAAACCATTTTCACTTAACCAATCGCCTGTAATGCCGGGTAATTGCTTTTGTTTGGATAACTGTCGGAGTCGATCCCCGATATTGTAATATTCGCCATTGCACTCGCTTTCGGTCAATGGGATGGTGTCATCTGCGTAGAATTGTCCGCTATCTTTGAAATATATCAATTGCGCTTGCATAATAGTTTGGTTACTTCGATAGTTCGCACATACCGTGCATTTGCAAAGTGCCTTTGTGTCGATATATTTTAGATATTGACATTTTGGATATGATGCAATAATTGGAGTAGCACAACCCCTTAACCCTTGGCTTCTTGTTTTCTTTGCTGCTTTCTTTTTTCCTTCAATGAAAGTGCCTTATTCTTTCTGCTGACTCGAAGAGATCGGGGTAGAATTATCTTTCTTTTTTATCTTTTATATAGGGATATTTTATAAATATGCGTTTGAGTTATGCTGTTTAATATAATATTGTATCCCGAACGCATACCGATACTTTACTTGATATGTAAGCGTGCGTGTTGACGTGGCTTATAATCAATTGTAAATATAATTTTACCCATTGAATCGACGATAGTGGTATTTTGTTTTCTCCACAGCGGTGGTAACGAACACAAGTGGAATTGATTGTCATATTCCCGTTTGATTTCGATACCAGTCAACGCGGTCAATGCTTCCCAATTGTAGTTAAGCATCGAGTTGGAGTCTATGACCTGCTTGGGTAGTAAGACGTAATCGGCAAGGGAGAGGATTTCCTTATCGATACCGGAAT
>QQTW01000237.1_pt1 | contig 33448 bp, 25 predicted proteins | sample 1904831 | NCBI WGS metagenome assembly QQTW01 (sample SAMN09435610, study PRJNA476489) | Subsurface metagenome, whole genome shotgun sequencing project.
GTCGGGAACATCGCGAAACATTTCCGACCCATCCTCCGCAAGCTCACCGACCTCGAATCGAGGCAATCCGCCAAAGTGGCCCTCAAGGCACGTGAGGTCCTCATCCAGTGTGCTATGCCGTCGCTGGAGGAGCGCAGATCGCAAATGGAGCACATTCTACGTACTTCTGTTGTCGAGTCGCGCTACGGTGAGAGCGGCTGGGACCACAGAGAACCTGACTTTGATGTCATCAAGGAGGTTGTCGATTCACGATATACCGTTTTCGATGTGCTACCCCTCTTCTTCGGTCACGATGATCCTTGGGTATCCTTGGCCGCTTTGGAAGTTTACACTCGCCGTGCGTATCGCGCGTACCACATCAAATCGATCAACTACCACATCGACCAAGAGCCGCCGTTTGTGCTCTCTTGGGACTTTGTGCTGCGCAAGGTTGGGGACTCGGAGTTCGGTCTTCCCATCGAATCGTCGCACCCGTCGACTCCGGGCACCCCTGGTCTGCTTGGAAGTGACTCCTTCAGACGAGTCAACTCCATCAGCGACATGAGCTACCTGAACGATCGCGCCGAAGAGCAGCCCAGCCGGAGAGGTGCAGTCGTTCCTGTGCACTACATTGACGACACGGAGGAACTCTTGGTGAGAGCACTCGAAGCATTTCCTACCAACGAAGCCCGCAAGCAAGGAAAGTCGTCTGGTAGCAATGGGCTCATGGCAACCCTGACCGGCAAGCGACGACCGGCCACACCGAAGCCAGAGAACCCCGAAGAGCTGACTGGTGTCCTCAACATCGCGGTCCGAGATGCAGAGAGCTTGGAAGACAAAGAGATCCTCGCCCGTGTGACGCCGATAATCAACGACCACAAGGACGAGCTGCTTGCGAGGAGAATACGTCGCATAACTTTCATCTGTGGTCACAAGGATGGAACTTATCCAGGCTATTACACTTTCCGCGGCCCCACTTACGCTGAAGACCCCAGCATTCGTCACATCGAACCGGCTTTGGCGTTCCAGCTTGAGTTGCAGCGGCTGTCTAAATTTCACATCAAGCCAGTCTTCACCGAAAACCGCAACATTCACATTTACGAAGCTGTCGGTAAAGGTGCAGAGAACGACAAGAGGTACTTTACAAGAGCTGTGGTGCGGCCTGGTCGTCTTCGGGAAGATATTCCCACACCGGAATATATGATCTCTGAAGCTGATAGGCTCATGAATGACATCTTGGACGCCATGGAAATTATCGGTAACAACAATTCCGATATGAACCACATCTTCATCAACTTCTCCACTCCGTTCCCCTTGCAGCCACCGCAAGTAGAGGAGGCGCTCGGAGGCTTCCTTGAGCGCTTCGGCCGACGCATGTGGAGGCTCCGTGTCACCGGAGGGGAAATCCGTATCATCTGCACCGATGCGAACTCCGGTATTCTGTTCCCTCTCCGTGTGGTGATCACCAACACTTCTGGATTCATCATCAAAGTTGAGCTCTACATCGAGCGCAAATCTGACAAGGGCGGTGAATGGATTTTCCAGAGCACCGGAGACACGACAACCGGATCGATGCACTTGCGTCCTGTCTCTACGCCTTATCCGACCAAGGGAGCCCTTCAACCGAAAAGATATAAGGCCCACATCATGGGGACCCAATATGTGTACGATTTCCCCGAGCTTTTCCGGCAGGCTTTCGACAACAGCTGGAATGATGCGGTCGCCAAGGATCCTCACATGAAGGAGAAGCGGCCAAACCAAGGCGAATGCATGGAGTACAACGAGCTTGTGCTCGACGACAATGACAACCTCGCCGAAGTCAATCGAGAGCCAGGCGCCAACAATATCGGCATGATTGGCTGGCTCGTCACGGCTAAAACTCCAGAGTACCCTCGCGGCAGACGCTTCATCATCATTGCGAACGACGTCACTTTCAAGATCGGCTCGTTCGGTCCTGCTGAAGACAAGTACTTTCACAAATGCTCCGAACTGGCCAGAAAATACGGCATTCCGAGGATATACCTCTCTGCCAATTCCGGAGCGCGTATCGGCATGGCCGAGGAGCTCATCCCGCACTTTTCCGTCGCCTGGAAGGATCCCAGCAGACCAGAGGCCGGCTTCAAATACCTTTATCTCACTCCGGAGAAGAAGCAGCGCTTCGCAGACAACAACAGGCGCGATGTCTTGACGGAAGAAGTCAAAGAAGATGGCGAGGTGAGGCACAAAATTACCACCATCATAGGAGCCGAAGATGGTCTGGGTGTGGAGTGTTTGAAGGGTTCTGGATTGATTGCAGGTGAAACATCAAGAGCGTATGAGGACATATTCACCATTACTCTAGTTACCTGTCGCTCCGTTGGTATGCATTTCCAAACTTGCGTCAGCTCAAAGAGGACAACGCTTACTTTGCATAGGTATCGGTGCTTATTTGGTGCGTCTCGGCCAGCGCGCTATTCAGATTGAAGGACAACCAATCATTCTTACTGGTGCTCCCGCCATCAACAAACTTCTTGGTCGTGAGGTGTACACGTCGAATCTACAGCTCGGTGGAACTCAGATCATGTACAGGAATGGTGTCTCCCACATGACAGCCAACGACGACTTCGAGGGAGTCTCTAAAATCGTCAAGTGGATGTCCTTTGTGCCAGACAAGAAGAACAACTCAGCGCCCATCTCACCGTCCGTCGACACCTGGGACCGCGACATAACATACTATCCGCCACAGAAGCAACCCTACGACGTGAGGTGGTTGATTGCTGGCAAAGAGGACGAAGAAGGGTTCCAGTCTGGTCTTTTCGACAAGGGCTCCTTCGAAGAGGCTCTGGGCGGTTGGGCCAGGACAGTCGTCATAGGCCGTGCCCGTATCCACGGTATACCAATAGGTGTCATCGGCGTAGAAACACGCTCGGTGGAGAACGTGACTCCCGCGGACCCCGCCAATCCTGACTCCATTGAGCAAGTTGCCTCTGAAGCCGGTGGTGTCTGGTATCCCAACTCGGCGTTCAAGACCGCCCAGGCCATCAACGACTTCAACAAGGGAGAGCAGTTGCCACTTATGATTCTAGCCAACTGGAGAGGTTTCTCTGGAGGACAGAGAGACATGTACAATGAAGTGTTGAAGTACGGCTCTTTCATCGTCGATGCGCTTGTGAAATACGAACAGCCGGTCTTTGTGTACATTCCACCTTTTGGTGAACTCCGCGGTGGCTCATGGGTGAGTACAACCTCTTGTGAGATCAATGAAGTTGCATCTTGATTAACTCTGTATTTAGGTGGTTGTTGATCCAACTATCAACCCGCAGTACATGGAAATGTATGCGGACGAAGAAGCCCGTGGCGGTGTCCTCGAGCCGGAAGGCATCGTGGGCCTCAAGTTCCGCAAGGAGAAGCAGCTCGAGACCATGGCCCGCCTCGACGGACCATATGGCGAGCTCAAACGCCGCATGGCCGACCCCAATCTGACCCGGGAGCAACTCGCCGAAGTCAAGACGCAAATGACACAACGCGAGCAACTGCTACTTCCCCTATATTCGCAAATCGCGCTCCAATTCGCCGACCTGCACGACCGAGCAGGCCGCATGGAGGCCAAGGGCACGATCCGGCGCGCGCTGCGCTGGCAGAACGCGCGCCGCTTCTTCTACTGGCGCCTGCGCCGCCGTCTCAACGAGGAGCACGTCCTGCGCCGGCTGCGCGCCGCGCAGGAGCCCGCGCACGCTTCCCGCTCCGAACATCTGCAGATGCTGGCGTCGTGGTCGCAAGTGCCGGGTTACGACGAGGACGATATGAGCGTCGCGACCTGGCTTGAGGAGAATAAGAAGGAGATTACGGACCGGGTCGATGCGGCGACGAGTGAGGCTGTTGCGTTTGGTGTCGCGGAATTGCTGCATAAGGATAAAGATGCGGGCTTGAAGGGTGTGGCGCAGATGCTGAATATGCTGCCCGCGCAGGAGAGGGAGGAGGCGCTGCGGTATCTGAGCAAAGCGTGATGAGAGGGTAAAAGCATTTCATTGTTGTCTGTTTCACAGGCCCGTAATGGTTTGAGGTGTCTGCTTTCCTCGTGCTGATGCAATTTCTCTTCGTGTACAGCGTTTTGATTGATGGCGTACATCGTAGATGGTTTCATTCTTGCATGTTTTAGATACAGACTATGAAGGGAGAGCCTTCTGAATTTGCTTCAAGAGCCGTATACACAATTCATTAGCAATGCAACTCTTTTGCGCTCGTCTTATCTGACCTCAACATATCAGCCTAGTCGAAACCATCAAACGTTGATACCCATTTCAATCATCTCTAGTCGAGCCTCTGCGCAAAGTAAGCAGCAAGACTACCATGACCACGGGTATAAAGAGTCCGATTTCATTGAACATTAAGGGGTAAATTGTAAATATCTACGGCCTCACGACAAAAACACAGAAGCCTAGAAATATATAAGCAAGAACTTGGAATTTCACAATGGAGCATGGGGAGCAAAGGCTCGTGGAGTTAGCACTGAGGCGTGCGCATCACGTGAAAGCGTGCATCAGCTGATCACTTCGGGAAGACGACAAGGCTGAATCCACACAACCAACAACAGAGCAACAGAGATTTCTCAGTTTTCGCTGGTCTGTTGCCACGTCAGTCTACACTATGGTGCTATCCTTGCGTGCACGCTGGAGATTACCTACTGTGTACTCTGTACAGAGCTAGCTATGCTCAATTCTAGAATGCGCCATGCGAGGCCGGCCTGTCCGTCAATAGCTTTTCCTTGCAAGCAGGCCGAACCTGCCGCAAGGCTGGAAAACGCCTGAGATCAGACATGGGGCTTTGAACGATCGCTTCACAGCCACGCGGCTATGGCTTACGTGGGGAGTATGTCGAACAGTTCCTTGGACGCATTGGCCCGGGTATCGCGTCGTCCGGTGTTCAGTGGATGCCTTGTGCACTAAATGGCATTATACGGTGCTTCTTGGATATCAAAATACGCCATGTTGCCCGCCATCTGTTTACATAACCTTAGAGCTGCCTGCTGCTCTGGAAACTCGAGAGAGCAGCAAGGAATGAGGGCGCCTGCGTTCGCAGGAAGATGCAAAGGCAAAATTGTTTCTGACTGCGCTCCGTATGTACCAACTATCCCCTTCTACAGCGTCTGAAACGTGTGGTTGATATTTGATAGCGAGACTTTACCCCTGAACATCGTGGCTGCGCCGGGCGAAGGGAGTCAATCAAACCCAGAATGGGCACACATCATGAGTTTTGCCCGTTCGATAAGGCGAATCAATTGAATCGGGACCTCGAACATCTGGAGATCCTTCGTTTGCAGCATCCAGATACGACACTGCCATGGGTCTCACTACGTTCCCTAGGACAACCCGTCACCGGGGCTGGAGCTTACAGCAACTTCGCCCAATTTCTGCGCGACGAGTTCTGCGATCAAGACTTCGAGAGCATGTCTCCGTATCTTTGGATGATGTCCACGCAGTCTAGTGCAAACATAAATGCATTACATCGACAGAGAGCCAAAGGCAGGCAGATTATCGTAACCGAGAGGCCGCATCTTCACCTTGTCTGGGTACATGATAGAATCTTCTTGAAGCCTCTTCCGAAGTACTTGCTGTCATACAGTTTTTGGGAGTTCTTCCTGTTAGACGCGTCTTCCCCTCTCGGCATGGCTCGTCATGAGATCAGAAAAGCAGCTTTGGGGTACTTGAGGACTTACAAGTACCTGATAAACCATGAAACAGACTTCCGTATCGCGCAGGAGGAAGATTTGCAGCTCGTTCCAGCGGATGCTCGCTGGTATGAGTTCTGTGATTTCGTGTCAAGATTCGACCAAATCACGGACAACGATGTCTCCGGCCGCTATTGCTACGGCGAGGTGCGCCTCACTCGGCTCAACTTTTACTGCAAGTTCATACTGCGCAAGTTCCATTTCGAGCAGATTCACTTGCAGTACGACGCGTTCTACTCGCGGTTCTATCCGGCCTTTCTCTTCGTGTTTGGGATCCTGTCCGTCGTTTTCAGCGCCATGCAGGTTGAGATGAGCATTGAGCAGGTCATCACAGCACGGTGGCAGATGTTCATAGCAGTGTGCCGTTGGTTCAGTGTGATAGTTGTTATAGGCATGACTGCCTTGTCATTGGCTTTTGGATCACTACTTTGCTGGATGATTCTAGATGAATGGGTTTTTGCATTACGCGCTCGAAGACACAAGCGAAAGGAGGCAAAGCAATGCGTCGTCTAAAAAGAGGAAAGAAATGAAAAGCTGCAAATACATCATCTGAAGCAGCTGGCTTGCTATCCATATTGCAATTCGAACAGTTCAACCGTCTTAATCCGAATCGCCTCCGTTGTCAGTGTCAACTTCTTCTGCATCAACTTCCTCAACGCTTGATTCAACGTCGTCGACGTTGTCGTCATCAGGACTGTCCTCACCTTGTTCGCTTTGTTCACCCGCTGAGCTGTCGTCTCGATCTGATTCTTGTTCGTTCTCTGACCGATCGGACACCCCGTCTTCACCTTCGTCACTGGTTTGGTCATTTTCTTCCTCGTCCATGTCGCCTGGCCCATCATCATCATCATCTTCTTCGCCTGCCTGGCCGTCCTCGTCGCTGGTCCCATCCTTCGATGATACTTCATTTTCGTCATCTGTCTGTTCCTCTTGTTCACCTCCGTCGGATTCATCTGGCCCATGGTCCTCTCCGTCGTCGGTTGCGTGCCCATATCCCCCATCACTCGTCCCACCCATCGATCCGCCTTCATCTTCATCAACTCCGTAACCATTTTCTTCATCATCGCTCTCCCCCAGCCCATTCTCATCTCCATCAGTCCTCTGCCCAGATTCCCCATCACCGATCTCGTCCATCGCTCCGTCTGTATCTTCGTCAACTCCGTAATGGCCTTCTTCATCAATACTCTCACCCAGCCCATCCTCATGTTCATCAGTTGTATGCCCAAAGTCTTCATCGTCGTTTCCATTCGATCGATTCTCTTCATCTTCGTTACTTGAATTCCCAGCTTCGTGATCGGCAGTTTCATCCTTCCCTCTATCTGCGTAATCATCGACCGCATGTTCACTTTCCTCATTGTCAAGATCATCCGTCAGTCCTTTTTCATGTCCGTCGCCCCTATGCTCAGCTTCTTGATTGTCAATATCAGAGTTTGCCTTGCTCTGCGCACCATCGATCATCTCGTCATGATCCGATTGACTATCGGACTCACGCCCCTCACCGTCCGGTCCTTCAGCCTCCGCGCCTAGATCTGAAACACTCCGATGAGCGTGCTCTGCTTCGTCATCTGATTCGCCGCTCAGCGAGTATGCTGATTGTCGCTCTGAGTCATCAAGAGAGTTTGCATCAAATTGATTGCTCACGTCGTCATCTGACCCGTCGCCTGTTTTTGGGTTCGATGCGGTGTCCAGATCTTGTTCGAGGCTTGGATCAAATGCATCACTTGAATGACCAGGCGATTCACCGCCAGAGTCAGCATCCTTGGCCAATTCTGGCATGCTCCTGAGCTCATCATCATCTTCGGGTCGGGCTTCTTGGCCATCTTCCCGCCCTGACTTCGTGGAAGGATTGATTACAAGGTTAATGGAATTCGTTCCAGCGTGCATGCTTGGGGTTTGAGGTGAGCCATTGGACTTGTCTAGCGAGCTTTGTCCACGCTTGGCTACTGACGCTGCTGAGCCCATGTCCGGTACGCTCAGCTTTCCTATGTGGTGGCCTTGTTCCTTATTGGAAGACGTCTTGTCTTGATGCTCCTTGATCGATTTGCTGTCATGCTCCCCGAGATAAGACGTGGAATTAGTCGGTCCTTCAGGATTGCTCTTTTCGATTTTCTTCTGCAGGGGAAAAGTGGCTGCGTACGGTTTTGGGTCAGTTGCTATGCCCTTTGACTGAGGTTTAGGCGGGACCTCAGGCATGATCACTGTGTCCGCTTTCCCCTTCTCCGGTTTTGGATCGGTTGCTATGCCTTCTGACTCAGGTTTAGGTGGGATCTCAGGCATGTCCACTATACTCCCCTTCCCCTTCTCCGGTGTTGTGTCGGTTGCTACGCCTTCTGACTCAGGTTTAGGCGGGATGTCAGGCATGTCCACTGTATCCCCTTTCCCCTTCTCCGGTGTTGTGTCGGTTGCTATGCCTTCTAACTCAGGTTTAGGCGGGATCTCAGGTCTGTCCGCCATAACTCCTTCCCCATTCTCCGGTGTTGGGTCAGTTGCTATGCCTTCCGACTCAGGTTTAGGCGGGATCTCGGGCCTGTCCACCATATCTCCTTTCTCCTCCGGTTTTGGATCAGTTGCTATGCCTTCCGACTCAGGTTTAGGCGGAATCTCAGGCCTGTCAACCATATCTCCTTTCTCCTCCGGTTTTGGATCAGTTGCTATGCCTTTTGACTCAGGTTTAGGCGGAATCTCAGGCCTGTCAACCATGTCTCCTTTCCCCGGGTTTGAGTCAGTTGCCATGCCTTTTGACTGAGGTTTAGGCGGGATCTTAGGCCGGTCCACCATATCTCCTTTCTCCTTCCCTGGTTTTGGCACTGCAGAATCTTTCAGAGGCTTGACCTTTTGCCCACCAATTTTTTTGTGCAACTCCTCGGAGATTTTTCCCAAGGCAGAACTCAGTTGGTCGACGGGGCCCGACCGAGGCCCCGACTTTGCTTCCAAAGCTTTGATATGCTTTTCAGGCCGGAGGGGCTGGGGATTGTGGCTGGCTGGCGGAGCACCGGGCTTAGTCGAGGCGGACTTACTATCGCCTTTGCCTGATTCTAGGGAAAGCCCATCCTTTTTAGGCACCTTACCGCTGCTAGTGCTTCGCTGAGGCACTCCTGACCCTGGAACGAACCCTTTATCGGCGACAGTGGCAGTCTGCTGAGGAAGAACAAGTGATTTCGACGTAGAGGCTTTAATAGGAGATGCATCCCGGTCTTGATCGCTTTTTTCCTTTTCTTTCTGGGCACTGTTACGTGGTTCGAGCTTTGACGACTTCGACTTCCCAAGGGGCATTGGATCGGAATTGGCATGTTGAGGTCCAGGTCGGGTTCGCTGTTCTTCTTTGAGGGACTTCGGCCCTGAAGCCAGTTGCTCTTTGGTCTGCTGAAGTTGTTCCGAGTGAGGAGTATGCAATGGAACTTTGGGCGAGCTGCCCTCGGCCTCAGTAAGTCTCAGATCCTTCTTATGCAAAGTAGCAGGGTCTTTGGGCGTGGAGCTACTTGCTGGCGATGCTGGCGTCTTGGTTGGAGCTTTTGGAACTTTCAAAAGCTTTTCGGGACTGGCTTGAACTTTGGCTTTTGACTTCTGGTCCCTTTTCTCAGGGTGGCTATCAGCCGGTACTGATTTCTGCGGGGTCACAAACGCGTGGTGAGCTTTGGGCTGTCCGAAAGCTGCGGTGGGCGACCGAGCTATGCCTGAGTCTCCTTTTGCCAGCCCCGATGTTGGTATTGACTTCTCGGCTGTGGTGTTTCCAACCGGTTGCGCGGCTTCGTTGCGTCCAGGGACTTTGGGCTTCTGGCTCTCTTTTTTCGTCAAGTCAGTTGCAGGTAATTGGCTCGGAACAGGGACCACAGAGTTGTTTCCGGTAGGTCGTCCAGGAGAATCGGCGCGCCGTTCATCCATCTTGGTGATGTTTGCCGCGGGGCTTGGTATTTGTGTCTGCTGCTCTGGAGATTCAGCCGCTGCATGCTTTGGAGGCTTTACAACCTTAGGTTGTGCAATTGTCTTGTCTTTTGGAGACCTTGTCTTTGCCGGGCTCGTTGCGTTCCCTTCGATTTGTAGGACTTCTGGAGGCTGACTTCCCATTTGCCGCTCAGAAATAGTTGCCGGTTTGACTGGCTTCTGAGCTTGAGTATGCGCCTTGATGGGGAGGTTCCTTGATTTGATATCCCCAATGCTCTGTGACTGTGCGTCAGTCCTCTTGGTTCGGTCTGTTTCTCCTGGTAAGTTCTCATAAAATAACTTTTCCACCGCTGAGAAAGCAAGCTCTTTTTGCATTTGATCGCTATCCAAAAATTGTCGCAGCGGCGACGGAGCACCGTTCTTCACCAGCTTGGGCATCGACCGTGGCAATTGAGGCTCATTGAACTGCGCAGGGTCCTGTCCTAATGGGATTGGAGTGTGGCGGCTGCGATTTCCAGCACTCGCACGTTTGTGAAGCAGGGAGCCTCGGTGTTTGGAGTCAACCTCTTTGTCTTTGATCTCGGGTATGTGCTCCATAACACTGTCGGAGAGTTTGAGGTCTGGATCCCCATTACTTAACGCAGTGCCTTGTGCCGTACTGGAGTGCTTTGTGTCCGAATTGGTTGGCTTGGAGAGTGAGGTCTTTTGTGCAAGTGTAGGACGCTATGAAAGATTTTAACATCAGCAAAGAGCAACCTTGAATCTGATGGCTCATCAAGACAAGGGAAGCAGGGAGTCTCAGAGAAAACGTACAGGTTTCACGGGTTGATTATCTTTAGGGATCTGGAGACTATCCTCGTCTGCTTTGACATTGTCTACGTCGTCTTCCTTGGCTTTTTCGTTTTTGGCATATTCTCTCCCGGCTTCTTCTCCTCGTTCCTTTTCTTTCGAGGACTTTCTCCTTCCGGAATTTTCGCTCTCGGTCCTTTCTCGTTCTGAATTTGGTCTTCCTGATTCTTGTGTCCCTGATTTCTCTCTCTGAGATTTCTCGCTCTCTGACTTGTCGTTTTGCATCTTTTCTCTCTCTGCCTTTTCTCTCTGAGGTTTCTCGCTCTCTGACTTGTCTTTTTGCATCTTTTCTATCTCTGCCTTTTCTCTCTCTGTCTTTTCTTTCTGGGTCTTTTCTCTCCTAGCGTTTTCTCTCTCCAGCCTTGCTTTGTCTGTCTTTTCTTTCTCTGCCTTCTCCTGTTCTCTCTGGACCTGTTCTCTCTGGACCTGTTCTCTCTGGACCTGTTCTCTCTGGACCTGTTCTCTCTGGACCTGTTCTCCCTGGACCTGTTCTCTCTGGGCTTGTTCTCGCTGGGCTTCTTCCATCTCTGCACTTTCTCTTTCTGCTCTCGATTCTTTTACATGTTGATGATATGTAGCACTCTTTACAAACGCAATCCTCGCGTCCCTTGCAGCGTTTTGCCGTACCATGGGGCTTTTATCTTTCACCAAATGTAACTGATCGAGATAAAATGGCTTTCTCTCAGATTTCAACCACCTCCACGCCGGCGCGGCGTCTGGAACATCTGGCAAAGCAACCCTGGCTGGTTCTGCGCTGTGAGTCTCAGAGTTGACTGCAGAACGACTGGCGGCAAAAATTTCTGTGCCCGCTTGGAAAATCGGCGGATAAAATTCCTGAGACGGAGAGATGTCTAGCAAGGAGCTGGCTGGAGTGTTGCTGTGTGTATCATCCGATTGTGGCTCATTGAATGAGACTGACCAGGAGTTATAACCGTCAGGTACGGCATCGTGGCAACAGGTGGCGCACAGTTTGCTGATCTCCAAGTAGCTTATATTGTCATCGCTTTCGTGAAAGAAGCCAAGGATGCTTGGAAACGGGCAATCGCTTTCCCCTGCTCTAATCTTTCGAAAGTGTTTGCAGCCTCGACTTCCGTTTGTGAGTTTCACTGATACCAGATATTCTGCTGTACCACGAGACATCCTGAATGCAGTGGGACCTTCGTTTCTAGCCAGATCGGATTCGGGAATGAGTGCAGTAAGTCAGAGGTTGTCTGTATCTTAAAAATTCCGCTTAGCGTGTTCTTTTAGCAACAATCTCCCTTGGCCATTTTATGGAGGAATCACAAGAGCTCAGCCTCATAGCCTTGGGAAATGAGAAGGGGACATTTTTCTGGCCGGTGAGAGCTTACGAGGTACATTGAGTTACTCTGAAGAACTTTGAAATTGAGCGTAAGCTGCAACTGGCCCAAGCTGACTGCACCTCGACGAAAGTATCTGAACTGCATACTCTCCCCCTTCTGGCCAGGAGGATCTGCATGACAGATATACTATTCTTAGTTTGCATGTGCCTTGCATGCATGAGCTCCATGTCCGCCGTCTTGCATGGTAGCCTATGTGTTGATATCGTTTCTACAGCCTCGTGCCTTCAGCCTTGTCTCCTCCGGCTTGTCTCTTCGGCGCTATCGTTTCAGCCTTGTCCTTTTTCAATTCTGTGGGTAAGGGGATGATGAGCCTTGAGATGAGGCTTGCGTTTCATGCAGCTATGTATATTTTACACCGGATCTTTCAAACCAAGTTGCTTCCAAGTATAAGACAGCAGACGCACCGCCAGAAACACAACGAAAAGAAGCATCAACAGACAAACAATGGATCAATTTGGAATCACCTCTACCAGTCCTATCGGAGTCGCGTCCAATGGCTCTACCGACTTAGGCGCATCTCGTCCAACGTCGCTGTCATCTTCAAACATGAGCGAGAGACACGAAGTCCAAAACCTTTTGGCGGAGAAACGCTCCAGTTATCGGAAATCAAGGGAGGGCGCCGAGAAATTCAGCTACAAGGAAGTCAACGCCGTCCTTAGTGACCTTGTTGAACAGAACGGTTCTCCAAATCTGGTGCAAGCGGTGCTCGAGCATGATGCAGACGTTAATTTCTCGAGAAGGAAGAGCACCAATTTATTCAAGAGAATGTTCGGCAAGGATCAAGAAAACTGTCCAAACGACATCTTGAGAAAAGCGACAGAGAGCTGCTCCGATGCTACAGTTGCATTGTTGGCGTCGAAGGCGAGTCAACCCACCAAAGACGACGCTTTACTCTTGGCCATCCAGCGGAACAATGCATCGAAGGTGCGGGCTCTGATGGCAGCAGGAGCCGATGCGACAGGCTTGCATTACGAATTCCAGGATGCCCTTAGGCTTGCACGAGAGGATCTTGTCGATGCCTTTTTCCAAGGAACAAAGGCTCCTTGTGGAAGCTGTCGAACGAAGGGCCTCATTCAAGCCGCTGAGACAGGGTCGGTACGGAATGTGCAAATTCTACTTGCACATGGAGCAGACGCAGAACACGAAGAAGGAGCCGCTCTACAGAGAGCGATCAGAGCTGGGAGAGCCGATATTGCCGACGCAATAGCCACATGCGACCGGAAACCAAGCCCCCGATCTCTCGATATGGCGGTTGCTTCTGGATATGAGATTTTTCTTCACGACCAGGGAAAGCAATTCCAAATGCTCGAGCTTTGTCTGAAAGGGGGCGCTCGGGGATTCCACACTGACGAGGCCCTCGCACGAGCGTCTGAAAGGGGCCAGACAATGCTTATTCAGCTGCTTATTGCCCACGGCGCCTCTGTTGACCACGAGCGCGGTACAGCGGTGATGTCTGCCGTCACCAATGGACGAACGGATCACCTCGCTTCGCTTGTCCGTGGCAATCCTGATCGTTCAGTTCTGGCAAATGCCCTCAAGACCGCAGTGAAGTTGAGTGACTTTGGAATCGCAAAAGAAGCAACGACGATCATACTTCAGGCTGGGATTCGAGGCGACTCCGTTGCAATCGCACTCGTTCTGGCAGTGATGCGCTTCTTGAAAACGGAAGAGAGCCAGGCCTTACAGGATCTAAGTCTTGTCCGACTCCTTTTGGAAGTAGGACAAGCTGATGTCAACTACGACACCGGCAAATCTCTGCAAATGGCATCCGCGGCAGGTTCCGCGACATTATTGAAGGAACTCCTTCGAGCCCGTCCTCTACAAGAGAGTCTCGACGCTGCGATTCCTCCAGCCATGAATTTGCAAAACTCAGGCGTACGACTTGAGGTAATGGATATGATCCTGCGCGCAGGACCTTCACCGTATGCACTCAGCAAGGCTCTCGTACATTCTGCAACAACAGGAAAACCCGGGACCTCGTTGACGTCTATGCTGCTGAAATACAGCTCTGTCAACGACGAAGGTGGGAATTCTCTCCGCTTTGCTATCAGATCAGTTTGCATGGAGCAGGTGGAGATACTAATGACAGGAAATCCCTCGTCAGCTACGGTAGAGTTAGCTTGGATCGAAGCCGATGCAGTCCAGGATATCGAATATCAAGAGCGGGTTTACCAAGCCTTACTTGGTTCCGGGGTACAGGATACGCTCAAAAACCAGTCTCTAGCTGCCGCTGCCGGAAAGGGGCCAAGTGGCTATAAGATATGCTCTCTCCTTCTCAGGAACCACGCCTCACCTAACTACCAGAACGGAGCTTGTGTTGTGAGCGCTGCAAGGGCATTGGATCTTCGCACCTTGCAGCTGCTAGCAAACGCCGCCACCTCCACTTCTGTGTTTGATGCAGCGTTTACCGCAGTCATCCGTGATGAATCGTGGATATGTCAAATTGGCCTGGAAATCGTTCATTTTCTTCTAGAAAAAGGAGTTTCTGGGGACGAAATCGATGTTGCCTTTTGTCAAGCGGCGAAAGTATTCTCGGAAGAGGCCTTGGAGCTTTTGGTGAATTCAGTCGATCCAGATTTGGCATTTACCAAAGCTTTCATCGCAGTTACGGGAGCCGGAAAGGAATGGCTGTCTGACAAGAACCTATGGCTGTCAATTTCCTTGCTTGAGTGGGGAGCCTCAGGAGAATTTGTTCATCTAGCCCTGCTGGAAGCCGTTGAGGCCTTTTGTCAAGGCCAAGCCTCTGAGGACCTGATTGATAAACTGTTGACTGTTGGAGATGGCGCCGATGTCAACTTTCAAGCTGGATCTGCTGTTCGAATCGCCGCGCAGCATGGAAAGATTGATCTTCTTGCGAAGCTCTTCTCCTACGGCTGTACGACCGAAACAGTATCGGGCGCATTGGCAGTCGCCATAGTATCCGGCCACAGCGAAGAATATCTTCTTGCCATCATTGACGCCATCGTCAGCAATCCAGACGTGAGGCTAGATGTCAATCTTGTGCCGGAAGGTTTCAGTCACCCCCTCTTTGCATGTTTACTCGCGTATCCGCAGTCGACAGCCCTTGCAGAACGACTATGTGGCCTTGGATGCTTTCTCGAAAGCGAGGTGGAATTTCTAACATATGATGACGAAGACCTGCCAGAGGAAAACGTTACGGTGCTCGCATGGACTCTGTGTCAACCTCAGCAGTTGATTACATCAGAGGTCATTGATGTATTGATTGAAGCAAGAGGTGCGTGTGGAGGCGTCTTTATCCGTATGACGAGAATCCGCGCTGATTTAACACAGCAAACCCTAATTTTGTGACTCGACGTTCGCGCGTTACGCCTTTAATACTCGCCGTCAAGTCTTCTAGACCTGATGTAGCTCAGAAGTTACTCAAGGCAGGGGCTTCGGTATCCGCTCGAGACATGTTCGACAGAACGGCCTTGTTCTATGCATCCAGAATGGGAAACCTTCAGTCTGTCAAGACGCTTCTGCAAAATAAATCTCCAGCGGATGATGGCAGCTTGCACGAAGCAGGCAGGGAACTCCACCGCGATGTTGTTGCGATTCTCATCAAGGCCAAGCACAGTCCCGACTTCCCGTCAAGCAAAGATGAGCACGGGGGCCGCACAGCGCTACAAGAGCTGTGCCTGAAATGCGATGGCTCAACAGACCGCTTCAACATCGAAGCAACTATCAAAGCCCTCGTTGACGCCCAAGCGAGTCCACTGGAGAAGTGTCGGGGCAAGAACGCCCTATTTCTTGCACTGGACAACCCAAACCCGGTCCCGGTTACGAGAGCTTTGCTTGACCAGGTTATGTGGCGCTACATCAATGATGAGCATAACGTCTACATCCAGTCTCACCCTGTAACCAGGATAAACTACTACTACTCCCCTACAAAGTACATCGAAAAAGGGATATGCCTCGGCCCTGAAGACACATGGACGACATTATTCAGTCTCCTGGTTGATAAACGGGCTGAGCCACGATATTACGCAGAAGAGGGCATGGTGCAACCGGAAGATGCCGAAGGCCAACCTCCAGCCATCGTGGCCGCGGAGAAGAAGCGACGCACGCGGGAGGAAAAGATACGGCAGCAGGAGTTCGACCACCAGTTCAGCCTCTTGCAGATTCGTAACGAGGCACAGGAAAAAGCACAGATTGAAGAAGAGAAGCATCAACGTGACATCTTCAACAAAGAAGAAACGGCCCGGCAGCGCGAGGAGCATCGGCAGCGGCAGCATGAGCAGGAGCTTCTCCAAGCAAACGCAAAGACACAGAATCAACAGTACAACCAGCAGAGCACGCACGATCTCAACGCGTACCTCACAGAACAGCGTGAGGTCCAGCGCGCCGAAGGCCAGAGCCGCCGTGCCGCTTTTGAGCGGTTTCAGAGTCAGCAAATGGCCCAGATCAAGAACAACGCCATAAAGGAGGAGCGCTCTCTCAAACTATTGTTCGACGAGCGCGCCAATCAGGAGAAACTCACTCAGGTTGCGCGCCAAAACGAGCTGTCCGCCATAGCGAGCCGTCAGCGCCTGCAGACGCAACAGCACCAGGAGAACATCCGTGCCGCTGCCGATAAGCGCAAGGTTGCTCTCCAGGCCCGTCAGAACCGGATGAAGCTTGACTTTCAGAGGGTCTCCGGAAATAATAATTACTGGCATCAAAAGCAGATGAACGACCTAACAGAAAGGAGGCAAAAAATGCAGATTCAAGGAATGCGTGCAAAGCAGAACATGCGAATTGATTCCAAGTGACTTTGAGTGTGAAGGAAGGAGCCGCTAGAATGTATGTTACAGAGTGTGTCGCTGAAGGAGTCAAGCTTTTCGTTCAGATTGCTTGGGTTGATTAATACTGGTCGATGTTTGTGTAAGTAATGGGTCTCGAATTATTGAGGAAAGTTTATTGCTGCAATCCTTTACTCTGATGATATCTAGAAGAGGTTCAGGGGCTGAGCCCGCCGACAATAATAAGCTTCTCTCTTTTTCTCTTTCTCGTAACAACGTAAGTTTAAAGGCAAAAGATTACTTTAACATCATAGATGTGGACTTTTCTATTTTTAAATGTTGCGTGGTGGAACTTCAAGTCTAGAATTTGAGCTGCGTAAGAGACCTCTTGAAAAGCAAATTGTGTCTTTTGACTAAGACCAGCTTAGTAACTAATGTCCATTCAGATTCACCAGTTTCTGCTTTGTATACTGCGTCTCCTGATGACTCTCACCCAACAGGGCCTTCCTCCCCTCGAATGCTTCCTTGTAATGCTCCTGGGCCTCGCTCTTTAATCCTCTGGCCTCACAAAGCTCACCAAGCAACTGTATCGTGAACAGCGTATCCAAATGAATTCTCCCAAACTTCTCGGTCTGTGCCGACAAAGCACAATGGTACAGCATCGCAGCGCTTTCATTATCACCCTTGAGGTGGTGATTCAGGGCGAGATTGCAGGCGGTGCGTAACGTATCGGAGTGGTCGTCGCCGAGCCGGCTGGCCTGCACTTTGAGAATCCACAGCAGCAGCTGCTCTGCGCCCAAGAAGTTGCCACGGTGTTGCAGAAAGATGGCGAAGTTGTGCAGGGTGAGCATTGTCTCCCGATCTTCTGGACCTAGGAGTTTTTTCTGAAGTTTATATGCGTCGCGGAAATAAACTCTAGCTTTATCGTCCTGGCCTTGCAGGTCGTAGATAGTTGCGAGGCTGCTCAGGATACGCGACTCATTGACGTCGCCGTTACCCTTGCCCTGATATTTCCGCGTCTTCTGCAACGTCTGCTGGTAGAGCTTCTCGGCTTTCGCGTACTCTCCTTGATGATCGTACAAGAGAGCAAGATTAAAGACTTGCTGCACTGTGTTCGCTTGTTTGGGCGCGGGGTTGGCCTTACACCAATCGAGCACGCGTTGGCGCTGCAGTAAAGCCTGCTTGAGCTGGCCTTGGGAGTGATAAACGCTTGCCAGACAGTCGATCAGACGCACGACTTCTGCATCGTTCTCTCCAAGCTCCTTCTCAAATCTCTCCAGCATCTGCTTGCAGATGGACTCGGCTTTCCCGTTGCATTCTTCGTCGAGGAAGCGTTGGGCGTTCTTGAGCTCTTTTTGCACTTCCGTGACGACTTGGGCGAGTTTTGGTGCTCTGGCTGGGGCGACTTTCGACACTCCGACTGGGGGAAGATCCTGCGCTCTGGCTGGGGCAGGTTTCGGCGCTCCGGCTGGGCTGGGTACTGGTGTGCTCTCTTTGCTCTTGCCAAGGGCCTTGTTCCAGCGGGAGCGTGCATCGGTGCTCTGGGATGGAAAGGAGCCCTCCCCAAGGATTTGGCCGTCTGGCGGTGGCTCGAATACTTCGTCTTCTGGTTTGCCAAAGTTTGGCAAAAGCTCTGTCTTGCTGGGCAGCAGCTTGGGTGCCTCGCCGCCTTTGGATCGTCCTGGCAAATGTGATGTTGGAGGGGGCACGATTGTTGGACTTTTCTTGGCTTTCTGTTTCTGCTGGAGCTGAAGAACGTTTGCTAGGCTCTTCTTCGTCACCTTGATCACGCTCTCGTCACAGTGTGACCTTTTACGCATATCAAGACACTCCTTCAGCCTATCAACTGCATCGTCGTACTTTCTCAGGTGTTTTCGGTACGCCGCCACGTTGAACAGAAGCGAAGCCCGATTTCGATCAAGATTCGAAGCCGGTTTTTGTCGCAGCGCGCGTACCGCGTAAGGATGTATCAATGCCATCTCGTCAGGAGAGGTCCCTGGAACATCGGAAAGCAGGCGTAGCATCGTAGACACAGCCGAGCATTTCTCTTCCTCTAGAGTCGCCAACCATAGTCGAGTGTATAGGTGAACACGTTCGTCGATCCTGACAAAGGCTTGGTCAATCGAGATTGTGATCATTGCAAACCGCACTAGGACAGATATGGCCTTCTTGAAAACGTCAGCATTTTTGTGCCAGTCGTCCAATATGAAAAATGGAACAGTGTGAAGCTCAAACATGACAAGTACAGTCAATAGGCTTGCCGAATCCGGGTATTTCTGTCTGATGTACTCAAAGGATGTATACCAGGTTTGAACAGCAGAAGGGACTAGCTTCTCCATCTCAGCTTCGCTTGTGACAGCTCGAGATTGTTTACCGAACAGATCCGGCTTAGGGGCGGGAAGATTGCGAAACTGATCGAGGGTTGTCACGTTGTCGCCATGATCGACGATGTAAGTTGCTGCTTGATTGATAGCGAGAGGTGATCCTCGAACCTCCTCAACGAACATGGAAGCCATTCGATCATCGCATCTTTCTGGCCGGATGAATTTGCGCAACAAGGATACCCCTTCCTCTGTAGTAAGAGGAGGCACATTAAGAACTTGCTCTTCCGCATATCTTTCGGATTTCTGCACCATCTGTACGGCCATCGAACGGGAGCGGGTGGTGATCAAGATGTATCCAGACCGGCCCCCCGGCAAGTACTCCATGATGGTTTTCTTCCTGGTTTTCCTTTCTCCATCTTGGTTGATTGAGATCTTGTAGACCTGATCAAGCGTCTCCTGGTTGTCCGCTCCATCAAGAATCATCAGCCAATTCCCTTGCATGGCCTGGCTGAAATGTTGACATGTAGCCTGTAGAACATTGCCGATGCCCTCTGTCGTGTTTGGGATCGCAAGTTTCGCGCAAATATCTTTATAGCTTTGCTCGAATAGTTCAGTGTTCCTGGCATTGACCCAGAGTATCCTGGCATTCGGGTTCTCTCTGCTGTACTTGTGAGCGTACTCAATAGCGATGCTTGTTTTTCTGGCGATACGAGTCAGTTCTGTTACGGTGTGTGCGGGCTAGAGCAGATTCTTTTCGCTGCTTGAACTCGCGACTCACCCGTTACCAGAATCTCCATATAAAGCAAGTCGTCGGCCGGATCCGAACCTCTGACGAATGTGTTCAAGCATATTTACGCGCATTAAAGATCTCGAACCCTCCGCGAATGCAGGTTTAGAAAACGGCCTGGAGAAGTAGTGCTGTTTGGCGCTACGTTGAGACGCCGATCTTGCTAGTGTGCCTTCTGATTAAAGTCAGTGGTGTTCAGAGTGTAGGTACATTAAAGCAAATCAGCGTTGCAGATGATTTTAAGGTGATATAAACGACTTTCACGGAGGTGTGAGTGGACAGAATAGACGATTGCAACCCATTTGCATTATGCTAAAACGTGCAGCTGCTTTCGTCCCAATCGCCATCCAGGAAAGTCCGTAAACAGGCAAGTTCAATTAGACAAAGTCTGTTACCAGCACCCCCTGCTTCGTCGCAATCCGCCTCCGTCTAGACCTCGTGGAGGGCCGACATACACAGGTTGCATATCTTATGCTGATAGCCGAGCTGAAAGCCTGAAAGACTTACCTTGGGCCACTTTGACTAACTTCGTTGCGTTGTCGACCATTTCTTTGATTTGGGTCTGAACTTGCTTAAAGTTGTTGTCTAGGGGATCAGAGAATTTATTGAGACGAAAATGGTCCAACGGCAAATAGAGCGATTTATATCCGTGAAGACTGCCAGACACTTCGTCGACGATAAATTCCTGAGACAATCAGCCTTGGCAAAAACAAACGTGGGCACTGAGATCTCGTCTCACCTTTTGATCCGAAGTACCCAGAATTTGCCCAACGCGTGTACTCCTCTGCTCGATGATGCAGCACATATCAAGACGGACATTCTCGTCGCTACAAAGAGAAGTGAATTCGGTGACGACATCAACGAGAACTCCATTGCCGTATGACAACGCTTTTAGAACCGACTTCTCAACATGGAGTCCAGCACCGATGACTTCGTACATCATGCCTTTCGATATATACTGCCCGGTGCCGTGATGCGGTGTGCCCATGAACAGGATGCCTCTAGTCGAAGCAAATGTATTAAGCCATCGGTGCTCGTGTAGCTTTGCGGTATTCAATGCCTAAGTGAGCAATAAGCATCGACTCGCAACACAGCGCTGAGCTGACTTGCCTTCTGGATCACAAGACCGCCAAAGAAATGCCCGACAAATACAATTGGCCGTTGAGGTGATCCCTGAAGTATCCAGTTTTAGCAGAGCATGTCAGTTGGATAACCATTCCTTACAAGTCTTTCCGCTTTGAGGCTTTCGAGAAGTCCGGTAGCAACCGTTCGAAGGCCTTGCTTGACTGCATCATCTCCATACCATGTCGAATCGTATCCGAATCTCAATATCCTCGCATTTGGTATTGCTTTGGGCAACATATCAATTTTCTCCAGCCAATTCACACCGTCGGCGACCCAAGTCCAATCCGGGTCTGCACCTATGCCATGGACGGCCACAACGCTGTATGGGTCAGAGCGAGTTAACGATGCGTATACAATCTCAGAATCCAAGGACAGCGACGTACTCTACATCCGCCCCAGGGCGACCAGAACCAGCTGGCGGTTCATAGAGACACTTGAGCCCTAGCTGCTGTGGTAAGATTTCCCGGGCAGCTCTGATCGTCTGAGCAGCAGCGCTTTCGGGCATTGAATCATGCGCCCTAAGTTCAAGCTGTGTTTCTTGAGGGTGTGTGACCACCTGCGGCAGCTCTTGACTGACTCTTTCGCTAGTCTGCATCTGCAATGACTCTATTTCACGATGTGGCACTTGATCAAGAGAAAGACACGAAGAAGGGGCAAATATCCTAGCTTCTCAGAAGATTTCGGCTTTGCAACACAACGTGACTGGGGAAACTTTTCACGGGGGATTGGACTCGGTATTTAGCATGGCGTTGCTAGAATACCAAATGAAAACGCAGCCTTGCGTAGACAAGGCGATGAAGATCATTAGCCAGATCAAGACTGTAAGGGAAAATCAGGGCACTTGTATGCATGTACAACGGCTGTACCGAGAAGTACCCCAGCATGAACAGGAGAGACCCATTAGGTAGCACTGTGCCGACGAATCGATATGTCGAAAAGGATGGTGTAAGACGTGGCAATGTCATATGCAGCCGCGTTATGTTGTCTGGGTTATATGCTCCTACGTGCAGTTCCATGGCACTTCCAGCAGCCTTGCCGAGATTCTAAGCCCTATCATTCTGGTGCAGCCTCGTTGCACTTTGATCCCGTGTCAGAGGTTCAGTACGGCTCTATTGCTGAAGGATCGTGCCCCTTATCGAGGCTGAGCTTGGTTCCTCACCCCTGGGCAAGGCGCCCATTCTCGGGCGCTCGATCTGCAACGTGCTCGATGATCTGATAATTGAGGTCGCAAATTGCTTGTCCGCAGCTATATATAGAGATATGCTTATGCCTTTGGGTTTGAGGACGCGCTTTCATAAGACCGCATGTAAGGATAAAATCTCCGAAACCTGCATGCGTACTTGCAGGATCAAGCCCCTCACACGATACAAGATCAGCCTCGACTTCCTGTAAGTTTAACTCAGGGATGAATTGAAATAGATGCTCGCAAACTCATCTGCCCACCGAGGCGACGGGGTGATGCTGAAGTCGTCAGAGCACCTCGAAGGTTCTGGATAATACACATAACTCGCCAGAATGAAAGGTAGACGGTTTGTGGAAATCTCCGCAGGCGTCTAAGAGTAACATGTTTAGCATACTTTGATGTACGCAATCAAGAGCAGCTCCCATGTTGTGCAGTATGCTTCAACTAAGTAGAGTTTTCCTCGCAGTCTTTCCACAGTGGCTCGTGTCACGCTTGCGTAGCTCTAGTACTGCATAATTTTCATATTTTGTATGTACAATTTTGTGTCCCCTTCCCTGGCTGAGGCTTGGCGACCTCGGGAGATGTCAAGATGAGGCCTTTGAACTCACCCCCGCGCCTTCCTGGACTTAAGAAGTCGTTGTGTACGTGTCTCCTTCGCTGGATGAGGTCTTCGAGTGCGCCGCCGAGAGCTATCATGGCGGATGCTCTGACGTTCAGCGAGCTATGTCATGTAAGAAAGAGCGTCTACATGACACGTTCATAGCGCAACCCGAGCGAGGGATCCTCACAGTGACCGATCCCTCGTTCATTGAAGTGCAACTTCCCAAGAGAGTTGTTGTTATTATTATGTTCTCAGAGCGTACGTATGTAACTGGGTGCTCTCATGGATCACGCGGGAGAGCTCATGCACTTCTCCATACGGAGTGAAGGAATTGCAATTGTGGGAACACGTTGCTGCCCAACTGCTTCAGATACTACATGCGCGATTAAAAGACAGGACGCGAAACTGCAAGGCTTCAGCGTGATAGCAAATGATAATCCTGCAGATGAGTTCGCGAACTCATGATAAGTGAGGGCATGCGTCTGTACGGTATGCCTGTACACCGGCCCAAGGCTGAGATAAAAGCGTAACCGTCGTCTCGTTGCTTTTTCCTAGCCTCTCCTTACCCTTTTCTCATTTCTTGCCAGGAGTGTCAGACAAACACGCCTGCATGCATAATATGTATGTACTTTCGCTGCGGTCATTGCTGACGAACACATCTTGTAGGTGTTTGGGGACGAGGCCTGGATCGTCTGGGCTCTACAGCAGCCCGTGAGGAGCAGGGGTGCGAATTCTGACCCAGCCAAATCCATAGCTACTCTCACCGGAAAGACTGTAAGGGGAGATTTCGAGAGGCGTGATCCTCAAATCAGCATTGGCCTCCATGAACGGTGATCCGGAGTCTGAGACCGCCATCTCCATAGCGTAACAAGAAACTGTACCTGTCGAGCGAGCCTATCATCATACTGCAGACCCCGCCTGCAGCTCCCATGGCAGGTAACGTGTAAGTCATCCAGTTCCTGAGACTGTTCCACCACTGAGATACCGAAATCCTTTCGATTTCGGAAGCTATATTCAGGTAGGAGTGATGTATATGGCCGAAATTGATTGCAGAACACGCAGCGCTGGAAATGCATTGGAGATGGCACTGAGGTTAAAGCTTGGGTCGACAGCCAATGCACTCGAGCACCAACGCAAGCACCTTCCAACTGAGAAAGACGATGATGTAGTACATGTCGACGTGTATACTTTGGTAAGAGTGGTGAGTGAGGTCAAGCGTTGAGCTAGCTATGGGGATGCAAAGTCCTGCTCTACCACAGGTGCCATTTGGTATCATGCCTCAATAGGAAAACATCTTTCACGCATTCTTCCGTTCAAATCAGTGATGATCCCCTTCAAGCTCGCTCACTTTCTCTCCGCTCTTTCCACCATTCTATATCTCTCGCAAACCGCTTTGAGCGATCCGTTACCGGAATTTATGGGCCTATTCCAACCAATTCCAAAGGTATTGAGGCAAGCCCGCTGTCGGGCACACTTCTGGACGATTCAGGACCCGCTCGGGCATATGCAGCCGGGCAGCCTGAGAGGCTCAGTGGACTTCAAGCTGCCCATGGCAAAGCGAGAGAAGTTCTGCAACAGTGACCTGGTCGCTACAATTGCCGCCGGCTGCTACGATTATGCGGTCCAGATCGACCAGATGTTCCTGCCCTGGGTCAGAACCTTTGGCTTTGCGGGATATTTTGCACACAAGATCTCATACTGCTACGTGAACTTCGGGGTTTATGTACCGATTGATGCGTTGAAGAAGAAGTCCCGGATGCTAAAGAGTTTCCTGCTGACTTCAAGCCCGATATCTCTTGTCTGATAACGGCAATCAATTGCTTGAGGGAGGGCAGGCAGAAGAATATTGAGGGAACAGCTTGTGTGCGGATCCCGCCCCCACAACACAGCTTTTCCTAGTGACCTGACTTTACGGCCGAGCAGATCAATTGACGCTAACGAATACCTACTTTAGGAGAGTTACTGGGAGTCTGTCCGCACTTGGGACTTCCCCTGATCCTGTCCACACAGAAAACAAGGGATGGGTTACCTTCCATAGATTCAAATTGGGCTTCGAATCTTATTGCCAGCTTCTGTGCGCACCATGGATGCTAGCCTTCTGGCAAGCCACAAGTGCCAAATGGCTCGGAATATGCACTACGCAGCTTGATGGACAAGGCCTCCGTGGCGTCTATGGAACAAGAGGGCTTAGTGATAGACGAGCAAACACGGCCAAAAGCCAATGAATGTAGGGACTGCAGCGCACAGAAGTGTTAACTACCACTGATAGGAGTTAATACCTTTACCCAAGTACAATATCAGAACGCCCCTTGCGAGTAATAAATATCGGGTATATCGCAGACTAGGAAAAACCACAAGTACAGACTGGCAAGTTCACTGAAACAGTCTATATTTCAACCGAGTCCATCCTTGAGTGCTGAGAGACATCGTCACCCTCCTGTATCAGCTGTCAAGAAGACAGCAGTCCCAGTCGACATTCTCCCGCAGTTTTCGCTCCACAAACCTGACCACCTCTTCATACCCCGCCTGTCTTCCCTGTTGAACTTCACTCTCCAGATGCTGTGTGAGTCCGCTAAGGGTCGCGAACCGCTTCCTCGGTTTCGGCGTATCAAAACATTCGACAGCTGAAGGCGGGCACTGGAAGACTTTCCTCGCGTGAGCTAGGGAAGTGAGATGACTCTCCAAGGCCGACGCACTGCGAAAAGGCTTCTTGTTGCATAGCCAACATACGAACCCGCCATTGGTAAGAGCCGTTTCCTCATCACCTCTAGAGGTATCGTGCAGCTCGGCCCAGGGATCCTCATCGAAGACATCGAGCTTGGGCGAGAAGCATGTGCCATCCGCAGAGCCTCCAGAGACCGGAGTGAGGATTATGCTCCCACTTGATGATGAAGCGGTAGAACTCCCGGTCAATAGATCCAACGTCGGCGCTGGGCTGGGCGGAATGGTGATCCATTGCTCGGTGTCGCTGTCTTGGATTATCGTGTTGAGTTGCTGTCTCGCAAATCCCCCGCGACAATATCCGCTCTCCAGGTGGTGGAGGAAGGCCGACGGACAGTCAAAGTGCTTCTTGCAGCGTGGGCTGTTGATGCACTTGATATCAGCCAACTGGCTGTGGACGACTGAGTACATATGTTGTTGACGAGCCGTCTCGTCCTTGAACTCGCGAGGGCATAGGCCACACTTGAAAGTCGGAGGATCGCTCCCATGCCTTTTGTCTGCTTGATGTTGCTCGAGGCCAACTTCGCTCTGGAACTCGCGCTGGCGGATGTCGCGGCGGGATGTCGCAGAGCGGGTTCGAGATATGGAGCCCGTAGAAAGTCCCCAATGCCGTTTGTCTGCATGGTGCTGCTTGAGAGCAGCCTCAGTTCGGAACTCACGCCCGCAATCGTCACACCGAAACTTCGCAACCGGGGCCGGGGATGTGAAGTTCGCAGACTGTCCCCAATGCCTTTTATCTGCATGATGTTGCTCGAGAGCAGCCGCATTTCGGAACTCACGCGCGCAAAATTCGCACCAGAACTCTGCAACTCGGGTCCAAGATCGTAAACTTTTCCGGATTGGCTCTCTTTGGGAGACGAGTTTGTCGCACTGCGAAAAGTGTCCGTGGCCTTTGGATTGCTCATGATCTACAAGGGCATAGCTGTCCTTGAATCTCAGTCCACAGTCTGAGCATTCAAAGCGGTGTGCGGCCAAACGATGCTCTTCTGCGACCGTTGCACTGGGGAACTTTCGGTTGCATAGAAGACAGTCATAATGGACCTTGTTCTTCCGATGCTGCGCAAGAGCTCCTTGGCTGGCAAACTGACGGTTGCAACAGGACAGAGACATCGTAGTGAATGAGTTGAAGTGCCAGGAAGAAGGTGATGATCTAATGATTTGTAGAGATTATGGAATCTAAGAAACGTAGAGAAGTGGAAGTGGGAATGGATTTTTAATTGATGAGGGAATTAGGAAGCGGCGAAGTTACTCTGCTCAAGCATGAGGTGCTCCCCCAGCCCGTAGCTGGTGCCTAACATGTGCTACTTACTATGTACCCACTCGACTCAACCCGTGGATTGTGTACCAAGCGTCTGCCTTCAGTGACTGTAACCCAACTCCAGCATGAATGTTGAGGACCTGCATCCACGTGCGGACGACCCACGTGAATGAGCATCTTTCTCAACATGGCCTATCAAGTCTGAGGCACATGCCGCCATGGTAAGCGCCCAACACGTGCTTCGGTTGAAGCCGAGATCCGGCATCACCATTGCGAGATCCACTTGGAAATCGACGGGTTGTCGGCCATGACCGAGGCGGAGCGAACATTAGAAACCTTGGAAATGGTCCACGGATGGCAATGAGGTGCGAGGCACGACTGACCTCGGGAGGGTGCATGACTACCCGGGCGCCTGGAGCCGAAGTCCGAAAGTGGCCTAGTCTGGTGCAGTACTGCCTCCATTTCACGACCCTTCCCAAGATTGACCACTCTGCAGCAACCTGGGAAGTCCTCACGTCCTTCACATCTTGAGCATTAACGAGAAGCCAAGATGGTTCTCATGAGGCGTTCGTCGCAGTCTGCAACATGCCATGGGTCTATTATAGGCAGCAGGGTAGCAGAAACGCCCATTTGGCCTCAGCTCCTATGAAATTGGCATAATCATGGCGTCCATTTCGACTATCCGTGGATAGAGCCCTGAGCAAAGACTCCCAGCTAACCGTGTAACTGTTGGCAGACCCTAGAAGGCTCGGCACAGATTCAGGCTCATGATATCTTTAAGACGTTGTCACGAGATCGATTGTAACCGTCATGATTTCGTACTCTTGGTCAAGCTTGCCTACGTCCGACTGACTTCACCACTCACCAAGGCTGCTTGAAGCTTTCTCCTACGAAGGCTTCGGGAAACTCATGCGGGAGTGTAATCTGAGTCGCAGCAGATACCAAGCAGTCGCGCTTTTATTTGGTTCGGACCATCTAAAACTGGAATTTGGCTTTACAATTCACGCTTGGCAGAGTCGGCACTAACACCAGTGGACTCCAGGATTACTGCCATCGGCATTTCTCGTGTGCCATGTGGATATTCCTTGCGCTTGCCCTGATCATTAATGGTTCGGCGCCGTATCGGACAGTGCTACTTCGCACCCGGTCTAAAGGTCTCGCTCTCTGCAGACGGATCCCTCGGTATAGAAATCTCTCGCCGTGTGGAAAAGTTCCTTTCCCTCGACATCACCCTCTCCGCCTCTTCTCTTACCATTTCCCTCTCCCTTGACACTTCCTTCTTCATCTCTTTTGTTGCCATCCCCATCTGTTCAGACGTCCTCCTCTCCCAAGAAAGCGTGCCTCTCCGTCCATTTGTTTCCATCTCCCTTAGCCTCTGTGAAATCCTCTCCTCCATCTTCTCAATCTCCATCAATCTAGGAAAATTTCTCTCGCTGCTTGCATCTCTTTCTCTCTGCGCCTCTTCCTCTCTGAACTTTTTCCTCTGCAAAAGGGTATCGGATGTGGCGAACTCCCGCCCATTGCACCCGTGCTCCCAGCACTGAGGCCTCGGTCGTGACCTGCGAGCGTCCACGCCTCCTTCCTCAGGTGGTGGCGTAGATGTATCCAGACCACTAGGCGCAGAATGCGCGACGAAGGAAACCGCAGCCGGCGCGTCTAGCGCTTAGAGAAGGTCCGAGCCAGGTTCCGGCTCGTTGAAGGCTGGCCATGAATGCTTCAGCTCTTCTGCCTGGAATGCCCCTTGAATCTGGCGTCTAATCGATACTGGGTATAGACCATGCAAGAGGATCATCGTCATCGCCGTCTGTCTCGTTTATCACTTTAGAGTCATCCTCGTCCTTACAAGCGGCTGCGGCTGGCAGTGACGCTAGCCTTGCAGCTATATCAGACGCCTTGGCTAGAAGAACATTGGAGCAAGGACGACATCTTCTTCATCCATCGGACAGAGGGCACGCTTTACGATCATGCATTTGTGTCACGGCAGTTCTCAAGAGTAAAGCCTGCCGTTTCAGAGCCAGATCCCAGCGGCGGCCCTCCTAGGTCAGTCCGAAACAGGACATTATTCGCGTTAGGCGTCACTCTGATTGAACTGTGGTGCGAAAAGCCTTTGGACGAATTGTCCCCTGATTCGTTTTCTGGCGCAAACGACTGGTACCGCGTATACCAGCTAGCAGAGGACCTTTATGAAGATGCTGGAGAGTCATATAGCGATGCAGTAAGACGATGTATTTGGTGTGATTTTGACAGGCGAGCTACTGATCTCGAAGACGTTGGTTTCCAAAAAGCTGTATAGTGGGGTGATAACCCTGTTAAGGCAGAATCTGGATTTTTTCGACAAAGGGGTTATGCTGATACTACATTTTCACCAATTCTTCACAAGATAATATAAGTACATTCTTACCCATTCGTTTGACGGCGGTCATTGTCAAGAGGAGTGTCTGCTCTCCATCGTTATCATTTGAGCTCACTGGTAAAGATGCGGAATCAACGTTTCCCTGATCAGAGCACAGTCACCCCAAGAGCCGGCGCCGAAGAAAAGATCGTAAGCCTTCTCCGCAGCACTGTACCTCCGATCCCACTCTCTGACCCAGCCGATCCATGCCGCATTGTCACGCGGGTTGAGACCGAACGGTAGCCAGAATCCGTACTGCGGTCGGAACCACTCGGACGCTTCCTGCTCGTTCGCATCGGGTTCAACTTCGTACCTCGTCAGTTCCTGTAGACGCTCGAACGATATCTGTCCCAGCAGACCTGTCGACAGGATGAAATCGAACAGTTTCTCGTAGTCGTAGCAAGAACGAACAAGTAGCACCGCGAGCCACTCGTTGAGAGCGGGGAAGTAATTGGCGTCCAATGTATCTCCTGTGTGTTCGGACATCGTGAAAGCGAACGAAAAGACTCTCAAGAAATTTCTGACGCGACTGATCTTCTTGGAGGGACCATTTCACGCGATGGGAGCGAAATAGGCTTCTGGACGGATGAATTCTTTACCTTCCAAGGCCTCAGCCAACAAGTAGTAGTTCTCTTGGCACCTCATTCTCTCCCTAAGTGCTTTCAATTGGATGGCCATGCTATCAACGCGCCTGCTCTGGGACCAATTTCTCGATTGAAACCATTCCGAGATCACAGGCACATCGCATGCGACCACAGGTCCCTCTGTATCGATCAAGGCCATCTCCGAAGCGACAATGCTCTCGGCGTGAGCTAGCGTTTGATCGCTGATGCAATTCGGAGCGCTTGCCGGACTTGAAGGCGATAACGGTGATAGCTGCGACAAGGAGACTGCAGCAGGGCTAATAACCCGGCGCGCAGCACCAGGCGTTTTCGAGAATCTCAATGACATGTCAATGTAATCTTTCATGATCACATTGATAGTTGCATTTTGAAGGTCAATATCACCCACATGCTGTGGTGTCGCATCTGAATGGTTTCTCCCCTCTCTTCTCACGTGTTCAATGTGTTCACCGGGTGTCCGTTCTTTTCCAGTCTTCGAATCTCTTAGCAATGAGCCAAGGCTCCGGACATATGCGCCTGCGAATACTGAGTTACGGCATCGCCCGCTTATTGAACGTGCCTCGCTGTAGGACAGTTGATTGGCTGCGGAAAAGGTGTGATTGTAACGGTGACGTGGGTCCTTTGTGATAATCTTGTCGGCAAATCTTGCTGCGAAGCAGCACCTCACGATCAAGTTCACTTCGACGTTCGGGCGAAAGTGATCTAGGAAGTTTGCCAACCGATCGTACCCCAGATCTTCCTTGCCGAAGGCGATGTTTCGGTCTCGGTCGCCATGACCGATCAGAATGATGTTTAGGATGTCACCGGCCTCCAGAGCTTTTGACTTCTTTCCAATATATCTCTCCAGGTCTTTGATCAAGTCAAAGTCGTGACCATCATAGTATTGATCCCAGAATCGTTGCCCCTTATCAAAGTGCCATTTCGTGTAGATCTCGATTGGGGTCTGACCCGTAGAACTGCCCCTGCCAAACGTGATGGGTACGTCGCCTTTTTCCTTGAAGTATTCGGACAGTGGGAACCTGCTCCAGGCTTGGAGGCTTGTCTTCGACACACCCATTTGCTGGATGGCCCAATAGAAGCCCAGGAACTCTCCGAACATCCAAGAGTCCTGGAGTTCTGAGGCCCCACAAACGAGCAGGAAGTTGATGGTGGAGGCTTTTCTGTATCCGCAAAAACCCGGCGCCCTGAGTCCTTCAGAGGCTCCTGGAGACATGTGTTTGGAGGAGGACATGATATCGAAGAGCAAGCCTTGGTGCTTCTTTGTAGGTGTCTTCTTGGTTACAATAACGCGTCTCCTCATGAATCATGAAGAAGTGAGGAAAGGCGGGTGGAACAGCGGGATGGAGTCACAAATGACTGCCATTCCGGATTCCTCGTCCCATAGACAACATAGTTTGAAATTGAAGGTTCTGTGAGCTTACCATGGGTCAAACTAGACACTAAGACCTCCCTACACCACCCGTGGCTATGTTTGAGATCTCACTTCGTGAAGGGCGCGCGCTGGGTAAGATATCTAACGCTGGAGATGCTGGCTGAAAAGGCCTCGTTCTACAAAGCTCACCTCATCTTTCTTTTACATGGGGAAAAGAGGTGGTGCAGTCAGTACATTTAGGAACCAGTACAGAATGGATATCTGCCAGACAATTGTCATCGCGCAAAGGAGTGAAAACCGGACGAGCTTCGAAGTTCACCTCAGAAGCTCAGGCCACCTTTATAATTGATCGATGTGTGCAAGTTGGAAGGGCAATGGAACTTCGTCCATTTAACCCATTTTCTGAGATCATCAGTTGTATAATATCTGTACAGGGTTTGCAAATGATATCCTGTATTTACACCCAATTCGAGCAGCTCTCAAGCGCTTCTATAAAAGTACAACGCATCTCCACTCCGACCAGGTCACACGCCCTAGGATCATCAGCACCATCAACCCAAACCCTCCTCACCCCTCCACAGTCACCCTCGTCGGGATCTTCACAAGCCCCCTCTTCCGATCCTGATGCGGGAACCCATACCTCCAGCCGACCCCCTCCGGCGCCCTCCCATCCTTACCCACCCTCTCCGCACTCACGTCCATGAACTTAAAATCCCACCTCTGCGTCCTGACAACCGTCGTCCTCTTCCTCTCCCTCTCGGCCCTCTTCCGCTCATCCCTCTCCCTCCTCGCACGCGCCTCTTCATCTCTCCGCGCACTGTTCGCCGCAACTTCCTCAGGCTTCAGCCCGGCGAGCCGGTCGCGCTCGGCGGCGATGAGCTGCGGGTGCGGGATTCGCGCGTCGGCAGGGAGGAGGGAGGGCGCGAAGGCGGCGGCGGCGTCGGCACGGGTGAAGGCGCGGGATTCGGGGACGGGCATGAACAGTTGGCGGAGGGTGAGGGCGTGGACGGGGAGGTCGTTGATGGGTTCGTGGGGAGTCGGGCCGGGGGTTGTATAGGGGGTGGTGGGGAGCATGGAGAGGACGGCTGAGGCGTAGGGTTTGGCGAGCGGTTTGCCCTGAGGTGAGCGGTAGTTAGTTAGGTGCGGATGTGTATCGAGGGTATGGTAAGGAGAAAGGGTTGAAGATGATCAGAGAGGCTCGCAAAGCGTGTGTTTGTAACCATGGGTTTCAGTCTTATAGACTAATCGAAAAAGTTGAGATCTCATCATATCAGAGGTCGAAGAGGGGCATGACCAAACGAAAGAAATTTCACACATACCTCATTCACCCATCTCCTCTCCACCTCCTTCAGCCTCACCACAGCCGCCACCCGCTCCATTGCAACCCCCAACGCAACACTCACATCCCTCACGCTCTGCTCCTGCCTCGCCACCCGATCGTAAATCACATCTCTCAACTCCTCGCTCAGAACCGGCTGACTAAAAAAATGCCTATTCAGCGGGAACGGCTTGAGATCATCCTTCGTCTCAGGCGGCAACGCATCGGGATCCCTCGGCCCTCCAACCCTCCTCCCCTTCAACCCTGCACCCTCGCCTTCACCCTCGCCCAAGCCCTCCTCATCTTCATCAACCCCATCCATCACCGACCTTACCGGCTGCCTTCCCCGCCTCCCACCCCGCCGCCGCTGCAGTTTTCCCTGCCTGTCGTACGCGCTGAGGTAGTTGGTCGAGCCCGGCAGCGGGTTCATGAGCGCCTGGCCCGGCCCGTTCAGCCACGCGAGCAGGTCGCGACGCGGCCGAGTCACGGGCTTTTCTGGCAGAGCGGTCGCGGCCCGCTCGTCGGCTGCAATGACGGAGGCTAGGTCGGCGTCCTCGGGGTCTGAGGCGTTGGGATCGGACGTGGAGGTGTTGGGGATTTGGGCTTCGAGGGCTGCGAAGTCGATGTCGGTGTCGGAGGTGGTGAGGGTAGGAGCTTCGTCGGTGGTCGTGTCTTTTGTCGCTGCTTGTGCGTCCTCTGCCGGAGATGATGATTGGTCAGGGGTAGAAGGAGTTGTAGAGCTTGATGTGGTAGTAGAGCTCGGCGTAGTAGAACTCGGCGTAGTAGAACTCGGCGTAGTAGAACTCGGTGTGGCCTCAGAGTTTGGTTTGTCTTTGCCAGCATCGGCGTAGCTCCTAACCCTGGCATTCGCCGGCTTCACAGAACTCAAGAAAGAGTTGAGCTGTGGACGAGCGAGGAGAAAGCGACAGGCCAGGCCTAGTCGTGTCCGCGGAGGTGGCATTACGTCTCCGAAACTGACGACGTTGACTATGTGCAGTGCAGAGGAGTACAGAAACGCATTGAGAGGGATGCTAGATGGATCGAGGGTGTTGAATGGTATATTAAGCTCCGTGGGAAAATTTTGGTATTTGCTTGAAGTCAATGAGTGAAGTTAGTTGGTGCGACGCTAGACCATTCTGGGAAAGGTGCAAGCCCCATGTGCCTGGAAGTGTTGGACTATCCTGTATGCAGTATGGGTGCCAAGCTTGTTAGTAAGCAGCCCCGTATATATATTCTGCCCATCTG
>QQTW01000238.1_pt1 | contig 33426 bp, 42 predicted proteins | sample 1904831 | NCBI WGS metagenome assembly QQTW01 (sample SAMN09435610, study PRJNA476489) | Subsurface metagenome, whole genome shotgun sequencing project.
TCTAATCAAACGCGTAAGCTGCAGTCTAACCGTAGCCTGACAATACAAGATAGTATACCTTCGTGGTAGACTTGGCCGTGGTCTTAGTGGTAGATTTGGCAGGAGCACTCGTGGACGTCTTCGCAGCAGGCTTGGAGCTGTCCTTCTTTGCGAGCTTGACTGGACCGGAGGGGCCTAGGAAGAAGCTTTAGCTGCTTGCCCACAAGAGGAACACGGCGCATAGTGGCTCACCCTTCGGGCGCGAGAAGATTCCATTCTTTTCGCCGGCGGCTAGCGCCTTGCTGAGATGGGTGGTGAATGCAGCATCGGTGGTACCGCCGAGATTGTTATTGGCTTGGATGTATTTCTTGATGGCCTGACGGCTGTTGGGAGAGTAGTGTTAGTGTGGATGCTTCAATGCGGAGCCCAAAGAGCGGGGTATTAACGCGACCGAGGAGCGAGAGAGGAGCCTCATACCTGCTGCCATTGCGTTCTTTGAGCTGTAAAACGGCAAAAATGCGTTAGCTACTTCTCTATAACAATAAGAGCCTCGCAGAGACCGCGAAATGGAGACAGAGCGCTGTGGCGACAGTCGCGTGACGGCGACCGACATGACAGGCGCCAAGCGATCGTGATGCGCCGGAGAGAGCGGACTCACACTGATGATGGCTTCCTTGACCATATCTATAGGACAAAGGTCAGCGAGAGCTTGCGATTGCGACTCGAGGTAGCCGAGAGCTGTCTCGAGTCTGTTGTGGATTGTATAGGCGGCGACATACCTTGGTAGGAGGCATGAGCGGGCGCGGCGCCCGAAGGCTTCTTGGTAGTGGCTGTTGCTTTCTTCGCAGGCATCTTGGTGATATTCTCGTTCGAGTAACCTGATGTAGACTGAAGATGGATCTTCGAGAGAGCGGACGAGTACTTGGAGTCTGCGACTGCTGTGGAGGGTAGCAATTGGGATAAATGGGAATATGAAGTGGGCGATGCGGCACACGCGCGCGGGTCAGACTGTTGTTTTGTAGTCGGATTGCGTAGCGTCACTGCGCCCGGCCGGACCCTCAAGATCACACCTGCTCGCTTGTGCGGGCAATGCACGCTAAGCCTGATACGGGCGGCTGACGTTCTGAATCAACAACAACAACATCAGATTGCGGTTCCCCCCTCAGCCGAGATGTCGAATTTCGGGCTTCCTCTCGTTGCTCCATTGGCTGGTCTGTACAGTCGTTCAGAACGTTGCTCTTTACCCCCAGGCACTATCCGAGTCGAGTTCGCATAGAGGCCTATTTTCTTCGGCCCAGCTGGTTTTTCCGCAGCTGTATGTGCGTGCTATGGTATCATAGCGGCTGTCGCGTTGGTCATCTGACCAGCGTCGACTTCTTCGATTCGCACCCGCAGCATCTGTAGGTGTCCTGGAGCTGTCCAGCGCCATGATGCAATTTTCCGGGGTTTCCGGGACCACCGTACACAGTCAACCCTATGTACTCGATCTTCTGGTCCCTCGAGACTGGTCATGACTCCTCGATGGTCAGACGCTGGTGCGCAGTCACCTTCTCCACCAATCTAGCACACCATTAGGTTACTGTCTTGATAGTATCGAAAGGAGCATGGATCATACCAGTCGACACGTGTGCGTTCTTTCAACTCGCCTCCTCAAGGGCCATGGTGAGTTTCCGTTGAGCTTGGTCCTCGTTTCATTGAACTCTATGACTCTGGACCCAGAGTGGCACGGGCATTTTTTCCAATCTTGGGCACCCTTGTAGCTCCCTGAGGTTGTTTTGATCGCCCAAGATACAAGCGAGGCAGTTTCACTTCCTCTCTTGCTCGTCCGTACGTCTTCAAAACGGACTTGGGAGTGTTGGACGAATCGGTTCAATCTCATTTGTCGCTCTTCTTTGCCGCACTTTCTTATGAGGGTTGAGACCCAGCGAAGCGTCTATTTGTCCGAGGGAGCGAGTTGAGGCTGAAAAAGCGTGAAATTCCCATGGCTCTGGCATCAAGCACTGTTGCTACCAAGTAATCAACTCTCTCCTGTGTTTCACAGCGGGAGATTCACCAGCACATCAATTGCAAAGGGCCTGTTGCGAATATGGCGTGATGCCAGGACAACACAGAACGTTCGTTTGAATCTGCTTTATCTGAGACTATCTTCCCTCAAGTCATGACTTCGCTGTTGCCTAAGCCGCAATGGTGACCTCAACCTCAACACCCGCCTCGATGTTAATGATGATCTGCTTGACAACTTCGGTGGGCGCGTTAAGACTGCGTTTCTGCATCAGCAAATGACCCCCGGCAGCCGTAACTGCGCCAGTAAGAACTCAGGCTTACTCTATCAACCGCTTGTGTATCCTCATCTCGTAGGTATCCCATGTCTTGGATCCCTCACCGCAAGGCGTTTTGCGCGTTGTCACCTTGAGCTTCTTGGTTGGCAGACGGACAGGGCCTTTGACGCGCAGGTCCTTGGTCTTGGCTCGGTCGATCAGCTCCTGGCACACCTTCTCCAGCGACTGCACCTTGCGGCTCGTCAGGGTGATGCGGATCTTGTGAATCTTCTGAGAGAGTCCGGCGTGTTAGCTTTATGATCTGAAGACGCCGTACACAAATGCGTTGAGCACAACTACGGAGAGAAGACGTACGGGGCCTTCGCCGAAGTCCTTCTCGTTTTTCTGCATCTTCGTAGATTTGCCTTGCTTTGTGGCCGAGGAATTGTTCGTGAGACAGGCGTTCGCAGCAGAATGCGCAGATTCCGATCAAGACTCGGAGCAGATTATGTCCGGCAAAGTGATGATCGGATTGTGGATTGCGTCCCTTGATATTCAGAGGCGTAGTTTTTGAAGAGCGTTCGCATTTGTGCGCCAAACTCTCGGCATGGAGCTTACCGTTTATGGCTAGCGCCATGCGCAATCGATGACTCTAGAGCTGAGTGTGAATATCATCTTTCAGTATCCTTCTCTTTCATTGCAGAATGAGCAGCGACAAAGACAGCATAAAGGAACCTTTCTAGCCCGTGATTCAGAAGCTTCAATATGCCTTCAGGAGTCAGGGCTCCGCTGTTGAACCAATTGTCAAGTATTCCAATCTCACCTTTTCCTCCGGCTGAAGTCCGCTCAAAGCTTAGCCAAGATGAATGGAATGCGTCGCTGGAGGCTTGGATAACCATTACTAGAGTCTTCCTGAGCCTTCCGGCGAAAGAGTTCTCATCTGCACAGCTAGCAAGTCTAGCATCTTTCTTACATTCCTATTTCACCGAGCTCGCTGCCACTACCGGTCACGATGTGACTATTCATGATTCCAAGGCGTTGGACCTACGAAGCTCTTGCTACTTTCTCGCCCATCGTACTCTCTCTGAACCATCTCCTCCGTCTATTCTGCTGCACTGGGACTTCCTTGCCAAGTTGAGCCGCGCGTTTCCCCGAAGCGAGAGCCTACGTAAGCTCTTGCGCAGCCTAAGGGAATCCTCGCAAGTCGAGCAGACTCTGAAGAAGACCAACGACTCTTTGGTCAAGGCACTGGACTCCGGTAGCCTGGAAGCAGAGGAAACATTAATCCAATTGGTCCCGCTAATACGGACCTCGCCCGATATGGGGGCTTTTCTGATGACCGGTGCCGATCTCCTTGACTCCTTATGCTCCGCATACCCAAACGCGTCGAGTAGTCTTCGAAAGAAATTGGTCGCGATTGCATACCTTGGGCTGGTGTCGCTCATAAAAGTCGAAACCCCAAATCAATCCTCTCTGTTAGATCATCTGTATAGCATGAGAAGCAATGTCGAAACTATGCAAAACCAAAAAAGCAAGAAACAGGAGGAGCGGCGAGACCATCTTCTGTCTGACCTTGTCACCAATACTCCAATCGTTCATGTGATTGAAGAAATGCTTTCAGGACCCGATGCTGCACGAGCAAAGAATTTGAAGTCTGCGTTGGCTGCCTATGGCACTCCACAGCCTCATTTTCGAAATGGCCATGTCAGCCGGAAGTCTAATAAAGGGAAAGCCAAAGCCAATGACGAGGAATATGAGCAAGAAATACATGCGCATCAGATGAGCCTTGTCTCGCAAATTCAGGACCTATTCCCGGATCTTGGCTCAGGCTTCATCGTCAAGTTACTCCACGAGTACAACGACGACGTTGAGCAAGTTACCGCACACCTTTTGGAAGATACATTACCTCCGCATCTCGCACAGTCTGATAGAACTATAGAGCTGTGCGTCTTCACTCCAGCTGCGTGCTTGTCATCCATTATAACTGCAGCATTTTCCACAATTCATAACCTCTATTTATCATGCAGAACTGACGCATATACTCAGGCCCTTGCGTCCCTCTCATTCTCGTCCCTCTCAGCCTCCCCCATCCTTCCCAACTCGTCGCAACATCCACGACCACGATGCCCTCGACAGGCTCCAAGTCCCCACCACAGCCCTCCACCGCGGCCGCACCAGCAACCTGCAAACCGCCGACACCCTGCTCTCAGACCGCTCCAGCATCCCCTCCAAATCAGCCATCTTCGCCGCCCTCGCCGCCTTCGACCCGGACTCAGACGAGCACGACGACACCTACGACGCCGACGACGCGGCCGCCGCGCCCGACCCGACGTTGCCGGACCCAGACGAGATCGAGCTCGCAGCCCGCCGCCGTCGGGTCGTGGCTGGGCCGGGTCCGGATGCCGATGCCGGATCTGACACGGGCGGCGAAGCCGTCGATGCGGTGCTGCTCCGCGCGTACAAGGCGACGCCCGAGGTTTTCGAGCGTGATGCCACGACGCGGCGCGGGCAGCTGCGCGCGAAGCTCAGAGCGGAAACGCAGATGACGGACGAGGCGATCGAGGGCTGGGCGGTCATGTTGAGTCGGGAGCCTGCGAGACTGAGGAGGCTGGAACGACGCTTTGCGATGGGGTCCGGTGGGGGAATGGCGGGACAACGGGAGTTGGAGAAGACAGCGTGGCGGGGCGGGACAGAGGGTGAAGATGAGGAGGAGGATGAAGAAGGAATGCAGGTTGCTGGTGGGAGTGGAAGTGGGGATCAGAATCGGGGACGAGGTGGGGCGAGGGGTCGCGGCCGGGGGCGCGGCGGCTTTGGGGGCGAAGGCAGCGATAGTCATGGCTCGAGACAGCGCAAGGAGGTCAACAAAGGATCAAGAGCGAACCATAACAGACGGAACCAGCGTGCGCGAAAAGTTGCGCGGGCAGGATTTCCAGGATGATCCATACGGAGGCTCGGTGAGCCATTCTTCCGAGATACTGCTACACAACTTCAACTCTTCATACGGCATTTAGAATTGGGTTGCCTTAGACTTATTGTCTTTTCTATCGGGCGCGCAGCGAACGTATGCACAATTCGTTCTGCTATGGACCACTACATACAAATATGTGGGAAGCATTCTTCGAACGACCTTGACATGACGTCCACTCAGTGCAATCGACAAATTTCAGATCCACCGGGAAATGGATCAAAGAGGTCCTCGCACCTCCGTAGTCCGTAAACACGTTACGGCTCACTCTTCCACCTTCCTGTCCTTATTACCGAAAGATGAGCAACTGCCCAGTCGTAACTTCGTGCCAAAAAGCCTCACTAGTTCGCCGGTAAATGCATGCTTCTCGGAAACTTCAGTCCGCCCCTTTCTCACTTAACAACGCCTTTGCACAAGAGACAAGGATGGCAAGACACATTAAGCGGTCGTCGTAAGCAGACTCAGAATAGGGACAAAATGAGGCATGCTCAGGCCATGCTCTAATACGCCGGCCCAACGTTGCTCACAACTGACGCGAGAAATCCAAATCTGGCTGACGATGCCGCAATGGCGCACAGCGCGGGCAAAATCGACAATTTGGTGAAATCTTGGGCAGAAAACATGGCTTTCCATCTGAAACTGGCCTACTCATGGCTTTCCTCCAGCCCCGGAATGGCGGACAACTGCCTCAGGGCATGGGTCAGGGACCGCCGTGCCTCGAGCTCACTGCCGTCGTTCCGCGGACGGTAGTAGGCCGTAACAATAGCGACCAGAGACCGGTACATTGCGTATCTTCTTCTCATCAGTAATTGCAAGCGAACAATTGCTTTCCGTCGAATGTACTCACAATAGCAACCTCACTCGCTCGCCTCGCTCTCGACCAGGCGTCGCTCCATACCCTTCGCAGAAGGCAGCGCTCGGATTCGCAAACACACTGGCCAGAAGTGGATCGCCCCAGACGGCGTTACCGAACCCCGTCAAGCCGACAATCGCGCCGGTTTGCTCGTCAATCAGGATGTTCCGCTCGTCTCCCACATCAAGCAGGACCAGACGCGGCGTCTTGACTTCGTGCAGCAGCGCCGCATGGGCTAGGAAATGTGCACGAATGACGTCATACTGAATCGTGACCAGCATGTCTTCGGCGTCGCGCAGGGCGCCTTCGAGCATGCATGCAAAAGCGGTTCGCCAGGAGGGAGCGCCTTCGCCAGACAGGACGCTGGCAGGCGGTCCAAATGCCGAGCCGGTGCAGCTGTCGGAGAGGGCCCGGACATGTCGGCCAAGAGAAGCATCTACGCGTGCGCGGATAGGCCCGGGGAGACGCGCGGAGACGGCTGACAAACGTGTTCCGCTCTGGAAGGTGGTGAGGAGGTAGGGAGTCATCAGAGGCCCGGAACTGGTGCCATCGAAGCGTAGAACCTGCGGCACGGGGACAGTCGATCGAGCGGTGATGAGTTGCAGAACGTGAGCCTGAGATTCGAGACTGCGGTGCTCGTGACGGAGGAGCCTGGTGGTTGGCGGAGGTCTGGATTTGAGCAGCAGTCGAGTGCCGTCTGCGAGGCGGAGGAGAAACAGACGGTGTCGGGAGCTAGGCACGCTCTCTGCCTGCTGAAGGGATACCTTGGAGGAGCGGAGAGCTTGCTTCACCACTCGCTGAAGTGTCGTGAAATCGGACGTGGGTTGCGGAGAGACGTGAGCCCACGGAGAGATGCCCGTGACGGGGGTGCCTCCGTTGCTCATCGCCACGAATGGAAATATGGCCTGGTCAATAGGAGGCAGATGCATCATTAACAGGGTACGGAACAAGCAGTGAGAGCTTGGTGATTAAAGAAAACAGCAATTGTTTCAAGGGTATAATGACCGCGGGCAGGTGTATATATATCGGAACACAACGGATGACGTTCCGTGGGTAAGCTCGAGCAACCCCGGACCGCAGAAAAAATGATGGAGAAGTTTTCCAGATCCACGCAAGGCAAGGGTGATGTCCTTCGAGTTACCGCTTTCGACTTCGATGGTCGTGACGCGCGGGCCAGCAGCGGGTCATGCAGCGAGCAGTGGCAGCAAGCGCCTCAACACGGCTTCCACGAGGTTTCCGTTGGCGAGTACCAAACTTCTGTTCTTCTAGTTTCCGTTTTGTGGAGTGGATTGCGCTGCTGTCCTGTTGGCTAAATGTCTGTTATAGAAGGAGGCCGCCTAGGGCGATGATATACGCTGGGCCGGGCGTCTTGCACGCAAGACGTCAGCCTCTCTCCGATTGCAAGCTCTGCAGCAGAGGTCCGAAGCAGTCCCGAATCGGTCGGACGTATGTCGAGAAGTGGAGAAAGAGAAAAAAATCGGACAACTACTTGATATATCATAAGCAAAGCCAGCACAGCGAGGACGTGTCGAGCCAAGATGACATCGCTCGGTTATGAAGACACTCGGCGAGCGCGTGAGCGTACGGCTTCCGGAGGCGGACTCTTATTGAGTTTTTTCCATTGCGGTCATGACAACCCTGCCGTGAGCCGTCGGGGAAAAAGAGGGCCCCTCGGCAGTCGGTAAGGGCCTGTAGCATCGTTCTCTGGTGTGCTTCCGTCGCGTGTTACGGCGCATCACTTGCGCCTGGCTCGGAAACAGCTCCAATCGAGCCTGATCGGAGGCAGGCCTGGACACAAGCCCTCAAGACGAGCGCAGGGCGAGAGAGTTGAGGTCGGTTGTGGCTTTGGACTCCGCTTCGGTTAGGCATGCTGAAACGGGCAAGGCGCCCCGCCTCCGCTCGAGACGCCGTGGTGCCCTTGTCGATGTCGCAACTCGCGCGCAGGACTGTATGTAACAGAGTTCACTGGACGGAGCACAGCAGCAAGGACAAGGGTGAGTCCGGAGTATCCGCACGGAGTGCATCGCAGCCTGCGCGGACCGTAGATACGAAGCTCTGCGTATGTATGCCAAATCCTAACTGCACGGGTTTCACGTCTCTTCCACTTGTTTCATTATTGACGTCGTCTTGCCAGGGAATTACGTCTGTAAACCGTGTCTTGTCTTCCACCAGTGTTGGAGACGCCGAAACAGAGGCCTTCCAAGGTTCTCAGTATCCCTACTTTGGTATCTTTGCTCTGAGCCTGACGACAGACGCCGGCGGAGAAACGAGCCAGGATCACGCATTTTGTCTCGGCTACCTGGAGCAGCATCTTGCAGCTTGTTGTATCCTCGCGGATCGCTATTCGTGCAGCCGCAAGGACATTGCCGGTTCCCTGACGTGGATATATGTGAGAGAGGCACGAGAGGTCACATTCTGAAGTTGTCCCCACCAACAAGAGGAGAGCAAAAGGGCTATGAGTCGTGGTGCATTGCTCCTTGAGAGCCTGACCATGCAGGCTCGTATAGAATTGTCAAGCGTCAATGCATGTTGCCACACCATCCTGAGTCTGACCTCGAACGTGTTTTATGGTATTCAATGATAGAGCCGTCCGAGTTCGCGTGCGGATTCGCCGAGTCGTCTTGATAAACTTCCGCCACGACAGTCTGACCGTCACGATCTGCCATGCTTGGGCCAATGGTTCCTCCGCGGCACCTAGGCACACTCGACTGACAGATTTGTATCAAACGATTATGGCCCCGGGATCCCAAGACATTCCTGACGTCGGATGAATCTCATCTCGTTGCAACAGGCGAAGGTGTCCTACTTCCGGTGTGCGGGAGACGAGAGGTCGGCAATGCGAGTTCGCGTATGTCGGTGGTCACCGCCTTAACGAACCCGCGCCGCACACGCATGTGCAGCTCGCTTGCTTGACGCCTCTTCCTGCGCAAAGGCGATAGCGTCGCTTAATCGGTCAGAAGTATTGGAAAAGAAGCCTTTGCAACGTGCTCGGTTATCTGCAATGGTGACTCTATCCGGACCCCACAAGAGTGGCTTGCTCTTCCTTAAGCTTACACGGATTCCTTTCCTTCCGGCGTGGGCTCGTAGATCTCCGCCAAGTTGTATCGCTTCAACCTGTCATAATCGGCTCCGACCACGCTCATCCCGCAAACGTTCTGATCCACGTTTAACCTCGTGAGCGTCTTCCGAAAACTCGTCCTTCTCGACATGCCAGACCTTTGGGTGGGGAACGACGTACCTGGTGAATCTCCACCAAAATGAGAAGATCGTACGCCTTCAGGTCCACCTTATGGCCCGGTCCTACGATATCCGCAATCTTTTTGATGACCATGTCCCGCTTCAGAACGTTGTGGTTGCGAAAACTCGGTCGTATCGCGAACTGCAGAGCCACAACTTAGCGGTGACGGACAGTGTTGGGCCGAGACGCAGTGCCGGAAAGGGTCGGCTTCGGAGGGAAATCCTTGCTGACCCTCGGCGGACTGTCTGTAGTTGCACTGCAGTTTCGCCTAAAGCAAATAAAACTCGCGCAAGACGGAAGTAAAATCTGTGCTTCTTTGGATATCAAGTAATGGACTCACCTTTTTCGACCCGCTATTCGGCTCATGGAAGTGCGGAGCGAGCACCTGTTGCGCAACACTATCGAGACCGCTCTCAGTTGCTTTGCCTATAAGCGTCATAGGGGTCAGCCGTTTAAGGAAACGGCTGCGCTTCTGCGTTGTGTTTGTGGAGGCCGCAGTGCAGATTGCGTGCACTGCAGAGACTGGTTCGATTGGCGGGCTAGTTTTGAAGAATATGACTTCAAGAGAGAGATCATTAGCTTTTCGGGCCTCACGAAATGGATCATCGCCAGATCATTGATCAGGTGCAAATAGTTGCCGAAAGTCGACTGGATATACACACCACATGGGACATCGACTCTGATGTGTGTTACGAGAGGTTGCGTCACCGGCTTGCGTATCTCTTCGAGCTCATTCTCTATCTGGGCTTCGATGTCGACCTCTTTGTCTCCTTGACTGTTGTTGTTGACATCTGCGTCCGGAGCATCTTCAGAGCGAAGACCCTCAACATGCTAAGACGTATCAGCCAATTAGCCGTTCCGTTTGCGGCCTTCACTAATGCTTCGAAAGATTCATGCGTTCTCGAATAATAATATACTTTACCTCGTTCAGCAGATCTCGTAGCTCCCCAACGCATCGTGCCTCTTTTCCAAGGACGCACGTTGCCCAAATCCCAGCATCACCGGCTTCGATAGACGTTTTGTAAGCCAAGCCACTGGACTTGCCATCGAAGCTCTTCTTCGGTGTCTGCCACTGCTTCTTTACCAGAAACAAGAATCAGTGAGGGTATTGAGGGCCGAAAAATTAGGATCTTCCAGATAGTCACTGTGGCGGACGAGACGGAGTACAGTATGTTCGAATAATACTTGCGTAGGAAAGGTGTTGGCCAGCGTACCTTGACTTTCTTGTTGACATTTGATACATCGCCCTGAGAATTTGCCTTCCTCTTATCGTTCGCCATACTGTTTGATAGGTTGACGTTCACAGAGCATCTCTAGTGGAAAAGTTCAGGTGCCAACACACAGTTAGGCGCTCAGGAACATGCGAGCCGAGGCGGTGGGATCACGAAGGTTGATTCATCAATGAATTGTAAATTTCACATTTTCTACTCAACGCGGAGCAAGCGCTATGTGTGTGTGATGGATGGTACTTGGATGAAGTTTGCTGCAAGTCACGAATGCCAATGCTCAACATATTTCTGCTGGGCCATGCGCCGCGCGTACTCGCAGTACTCCACTACCTCCTCGTCAGTCGGCCAACCACCCCAAACAGACACGTCCTCAATCGCCTTTCGTAAGAGAACGGCGAGCTCCTCCGGCACATCATCTCCAGGGCCTTGGCGCCCAAAGCGCTCATTTCTGTCAACCTGTCCTCTATGATCTATTGCCGGTGTTAAGTCCTCCCAGCTGCACTCAAGAAACGCGCGTATGGCCACAAACGTCCGTCTCAGACGACAAAGTCCGCCCTGGGCCTCATGTATGGCCACCTCGATTTCAGGCCAGAACTCCGTCATCCATTGCACAAGCGAAAAGATCCCTTCGAAGTCGCGGAGATAGCCTAAAGTCCGGACGTAAGCGTGCAGATGGATCGCGTCAGGAACTGCCGCTAGCCGTGAAATCGGACGTTGGGGATCGCCGCTTGGTTGCGAGGATGTCAGCATGTCGTCGCCGACTATGGTGTTGAAGACCGTCCTCATGTATCGGGAGCCCTTGTTCAGCAATTCCGCTACCTCGATTTGAAGATGAGAGCTGGTAGCGTCCCGCGGCTTGTGCAATGTTTGCTTTCCGTCGTCCATATCAGGATGAGGGATTTCCTTGCATGCGATGACCGCCTTCTGCATTCCGACACATAGCCAGCGAAACCCTTCAAAGTCGATCTCGAGATCAACTGTTTCCATCAGACGTAACACATCCCGTATGACCCTCATAGCCACCAGTTCGTCAGGCTCACGTTGCCAGACCGAGTTGGCAAGAATTCCAGCGCTCTTCTCATTCGTTGCTAGTGTCCACAGAAGGAAGTTCCAGGGAGGCAGATATTGGGGTCTCACCTTATACATGAGGTGATATGCGTATTTGATTGGAAAGCGGTAGGCCAAAGCCTGGCTGCCAACGTGCGACGAGGCAACTTCTCGGTCAAACTTGAGTGTACGCACCCGTGAAAACTGACATAGCAAAGTGATCAAAGATGTAAAAAGTAGTGGGCCAAGGGTTGAGGGCTCTACCTCTGCTTTGCCACCTGCCTGTAGAAACTTCAGTCCTTGATTGATGGATATCGCATAACGAACGAGGAATGCCAAACAACGCCCCGTCGGTTTGATACCCTTGGACATCATCTGGTCGAACAACTCTTCCAAGGACGGAGGATCTGAGGGTACGTAGACCGCATCGTGCATATAAGGAGGATCTGGATGGACTTCTCTTCCATCACCGGGCAGCCCAATGTGCAGAGAATTCTGTTCATTAGACTCGCTTGTTCTGGATTTGCTGTCATCCATTCGCCGGTAGCGCCCATGATATTTGATTTTTTCAAACATCGCAAAATAAACGGCTTGCTGAGGGGGCAGTTTGTGGTCCCCGTACGCGAGAAAGCAAGCCCACGCTTCGCGAAGAGTTCTTGTTGCACGGATCCTCGCAGCCCAGATCTCAGCGTTAGCAGCCCTGACACGATGAGAATCTGTGTCGCTTTTGTCTAGGTCTTGGCTCGGAACATATGACGCCGTGGGCAGAGAGATTCTCGTCTGGATTGTGGGAGTGTTATCCGTGTCCCACCCGCTGTAGATGCTTGCGACATCCTCCCACAAGTCCGGTTTGTAGCCAGCTTCCTGCATTCGGTTGATTGATTGCCTTGCCCTGGATATACCGTACTCCGGTCCGATGTGGGCGTCAATTCCCATCTTGTCTTCCTTCCACGGCGGCCATGATGACGCTTTCAGACGAGCCCAGTTTCCCTCCGTTGCCGATTTCTTGTGTGCAAGCTGGGTTCTTGTAACTGCTCTGTAGCCTTCCTTGGTGATTGTTATCGGAGGCTTGTGCTCGGCCATGCGCTCTATAAGATGAAATTGTGCTCTCTCATGGTATGGGTTTGCTTTGTACGGACCCAACTGCGCGGGCAATGAGAGAAGGGAAAGTGCCCGGTTGCATAGAAAAGTAAGCTTGGAAATATCCTGGTAGCCTGACCGCTTAGACGAGCCAGTGGTGTCCTGACAGCAAACACTCAGGAATGCAGTCGTGAATAAGCTCGCAATGACAGGGAGAGCCTGAGGCATGACCTTGCGAGCATGACGAAGCAAACGTATGAAAAGAACGATCATAGCGCGGCTGTCCTCGGACGCCTGAATTGGCTGACGCCGAAGATCCGCGTGTCCAAAGCCCGTTTTCCCACTGATATGTCCCTTCATTGGCACCAGTGTCCAAGCTTGCGCAAGCAAAATCTGCAGCGCACGCGCGCTGATGCGTTGGCGCCGTAACAAGAAAAGCAAAACGAAGGTCGGAATAGGCGCAGGCCTTTTATCGGGCAACACATCGTCAGGACTGGCGACACGGCCGGCAGCAAACAAACATGCGGCCCTGTAAGAGGATCTTGAAATTATGATGGCTGCCCAACGCTCCACGTCCAACGGTCTGTAGTTTCGTGCCTTGAGAAAGTCGAGCTCTGCGTGCGTAAGCTTCCATGGCCTGTCGGCTGGTCCCGCAGCTGGTGGACCGGATGGCGTCATGTGCCTTGCTTTGTCCGCATCAAGAAGTGTGTATATAGCGTCTGGTTCTTGCTTGGAAGACTCAGCTGATAACTGACGGATGCAGGAGGCTAGTATCGATTGCGGTCTAAGAGTAATCGAGGGTGGATAAGATTCCCTGCCTGCTTGGCCTTCTCGGGCTTCCACCCAGTCTTGACGGGCGTCGAGCGTCATAGGGTTTCGGAACGAAAGATCAAGCTTGTCCTTGTAACTAGCCGGAACAGCATGACGAATTCCCGCTTCCCTAAGGGCACGAATTAGGATGTCGGAGGGGGACCGATTTGGTCCCTTCTTTTGTGACGAAACACAATCCCTTGGAGGTTTTTCAGTCCTTGGAACGTGGCTACTCCGTGATTGATGGTTCGCAGAAATGCCAATAAGCCTCCGATTGTGCGGCTTGACAGGAGCCTGGTCCGGCGTGTTGGAGTCGGAGTGGCGGATGGCAGAGTGAGCGCAACCCCTTCTCTCGGAGGTAGCAATGGACGACCGGCATGGTACCCATTGTCGTGGACTGAGAAATCTGATCGTCTTCTAGAACATTAGCGGCTTAGAACCGGGACGACAATTGAAACTCAATGCACTCGGGACTCACATTACATTCAATATGCAGGATCCTAGCCTTGACTCGGATTTGGGTAATTGTTGGCGAAGTAGGTAGCATTCATTGGTGCTGGAAAACTGTGAAGAAGATGGAGCTCCGCCGCCCGCAAATTTATTGAGAGAGTGGTCCAGCATAATCACGTGACTAAATCGGCTTGGCACTCGCAAAAACACAGGGATAATCTGACAACACGCAACTGTGTTGAGGACCTTACCCGTGGCTATTTTGACTGCCCTCGTCCTAGCCCTCGTTCAAGTCAGAAATCCATCGATCCATCTCTGTTACCATTCTCACTCGTCGTGTGTTCTATACGCTGCCTCTGACAGAGCGCGACGTCCTGGCGCGGGTGCTTTGCGTTCCTCGCGAGGCGTACCTCCATTCATCGACCGCCTAACGGACCGGAACCGGATAGGTCTGCCGCCGATTAACGTGCAGTCGCGACGAAGACGATCTCGGATATAGCAAATCAGCTTTGCGACATTTACTGCAGCCAGCACCTTTGATCTCTTATTCGAGGTACTTCCCCCGTCACTGAAGCAGCATCATTAGAGAGTGCCGCGAGCTGATTTCATCGAAGCGCGCTGGACATACTGCATGACACAACCTACAAGTCCAAAGACTCGAGCGCGAACGCGTGCAACGTCGACATGCCGGCCTTGAACGGCAGTCTGACGCCGCCGGTTCCTGACGGGACGACTGTGGAAGTCCCGTCGGCAAAGCGAAAGCGGTCCTCGACCAACTCCGACGATAACGATCATGGCACTCCTGGACTTCGTACAAATGAGCGAGCTGATTCTCATCAAACGGACGGCATAGCTACCAGCGATTTGTTGATGGACATCCTGAGCATACTTCAGCGGTAGGTGATTGTTGCGCTTATCGCTACCTCATCCTAATAGTTTTACACCAACAATGTCCATCCTTGCCCATCTTTTTCCTACCTGATTCCACCGCTTTTAGACATTACAATAGAAGCTGACATGACCACAGTCACGATATCGTCCCTTCCATCCTCCAACATCCTTTACCATCCCAACATGATCGCGGCACATCGGGTGAAGCCTCTGCGAAAAGAGCGAAGATGTCACAGGAAGAAGAGACAGTCACGATTGCAGCCAAGGTTCTCAACAAGACGTATTTGTCTTTAGAGGACTTCGTACATGACGTGGAAGTGGCTTGCGCGAACATTCTGGGCCCTCTCAGGCTAAATCATGCAAATACGAGCGTGACGGCCACCTCTCAGCCGCAGAATGTTTCTGCGGAAGACACGGAATTGCTTACAAAGACCTCTGCGTTCAAGAAATTGTTGATGAAGCTAGTTGTACGCGAAATGCAGCGAAGACCTGCACCACTGCGCAACGGGGCTAGCCAAGTCGAAGAAGACTACCAGGAGCAAGAGCAGACAGTCAATGGTCCCGTGAGCGAAAGTCCGCAGCTGGATCAGGCTGAAGAAGACGACGATGGCAAGACGGTGTTGACTCTCTACGCGAACGCGCCCGGACCAAAGCAGCTCTTCTCCAGTTTTCAACAGCCTCGTCGCGTAAAGCTCAGCACAGCGTCAGCGTCAGCTCTTGACATTTCTACTGAAGTAACCGTTCCGCTCGAGGAAACGAATCTCCCCAACATCATCTCAACAACCAAAGTCGTTCCCATTCACGTCGAGGATGCCATCAATGGCAGAAAGCGCGTGCCAAAATTCGGCGAAATCTTCGCACCCCCAGCTACCTTGCCACAACTGAGTCCACCCAAACCCAAGCATTCGTCACCACGTCGCTCAACAATCTCATGGGTTTCAGACGACATGTTGGCGAGCTCTCGCAGGTCTGGATATACCTATCCCACTCAAAGTCTTTCGACTGGGCAATGGCTTGGTTACGGTGGCTTGAACACGCAGCAAGAGCCCTCATCACCAGAAGCTAAGCGAAAGCAAAGAGACCGGGCTTTGAGTACAGGAGAAACGAATCCAAGCCCTTCTCAAGCCGACGTGGAGGCACTCGAGCGAGCCCGAGTTGAGGCTTTGTTCCGGAGTGCTTACTCCAGCTTCGCCCCTAGCAGAGATGACGCTGTGGCAGTCGTACCGGAAGGAATCAAGAGCCAGGTCTGGTGGCATAAAGTAGGAAAACGGCGGTACCAGGAAAGCTTCGCTCTAGATCCTGCTCTTAACGATATGGAGGACCCTACTCCTGTGCCTGAAACGAGTATCGCTACTGAAGAGCGGGACGAAGACGAAGCTTTCAAGGAGGCGGTTGACAGTTTCTCGCCAGAGCCCGTTGATTTCACGAAAGACAGCTCAGTCTTGTCCGAAGCCGAAAATGATGCCGAACATATTCTGAAGGAAATCACGAATCTGATAGAGACTCTAGCCTCCTATCAACGCATACGCAATGCCTCTTTGCCTTCCAACTCCCGCACACCCGCTAGCCACGGCACTGCGCTTGCGGAGTTTATCGGCAGCCCAACGAGTCCACTGAATGCGGAAGTGGAGGTTTATAACATGCTGAAGACGCAGTTGTCTTTGATGATATCGCAGCTTCCGCCATACACTGTTGCGAAGCTGAACGGAGATCAGCTTGCCGAGTTGAACATCAGCAAGAACATCCTGATCGAAACAAAAGATTACAGAGGCGTCATGGAAGAGGACCATGTCTCAAGATTGGCGAGGACCACTGCGCTCAGCACCGCAGCGAGTACTACTCCAGTTCCGCGAGCTGCATCCGCAAGTATTGGCGGCCACGCCTATTCTGCGTCCGGCGCTCAGTACAACCGATCAACGTCCATGGGTCAAGCTTCTGTATCCCGGCATGCTTATGCGGGGAGCAACACATATTTCCCACAGCAGCAACCTCCCCCCTCGCGGTCTTCTTCCTTGAACTACAAGACTCCTATGGGGGCCGCCCAGTCCTATCACACTCCAGCCGGCTACTCAACAGCAGGCCAGAAGTCTTCGCTTTCGCAGCATTCGTACAATCAGCCGGTTAGCGTGCGTCATCAGCCGCAGACTTCCTACAGTCAAGCCAACGGTCAGCACTACTATCAACATCGGCCCAGCCAGCAGAGTTATGGCTACAACCAGTCGCACTATTCCCAGGGGACACCGTCACACAATCGCAAGTACCAAACACCAAACCCAAACATGACACAGCACTCTAGCCGTCCACAGAATGGTCATGCGATGTACTCGTTCAATCCTTCGAGCAGCTCTCACCCACGATCTTCCTCACCACTGAAAGCTCTCATTCAACACAACCAACAGCAATTTGCCCAGACTCAGATGCGGTCGAACTACCTTGCTCAAAATCAGACGCCGCGGCAGTACTCGCAACAGTTACCAGTCCAAACAAACAATCAACATGCGCCTCAACCAGCAACGCCCCCTACGCTTGGCCCTAGCGGGTTTCATACTTCCATGACGAGTGAGCAGCAGCAGTCGCTCATGGACAGGCAGCGGGCTCAATTTGCAGTGAAACCACAGGCCGGATTCGTCGGCCAGGCCATGACAGACGGCCAGAGTGCGAGTACACCACAACCAACAAACGGTCATGTTGCAGGGCAGGTCAATGGGACACCGATGGCGGCTTAAGGTTGGAGTAAGCTGATCATGGACTTCGGTTTTGGGGTTCTAGTGTCTCTCGACCCTGATTCATAAGCGGTGGGGCGATGTACGCTTTAGAGGGGTGCGTTTCGATTCTGTAGCCACTGCGGTGGGACGAGACAGATGTCTCACAAGGTTAATCTTCCTTTGAAACTCTTCGGATTGTGGTATAAAAGCGTTTTGGGAATACCACTGCACCCTTTCTAGCCGGATTTCAAGATACACCAGACCTTTCAGAATAAAGATCTTGTAGTATAGATTAACGCGGCTTCTTTTTGCCTACCATGTGACGGCGGCTTTGACGAGGGGATGGTTCCACGACCAGGCGTCACACCGAACGCCATACAATCACAGTAGTTGTCTCATAATCTCGTCTGAAAGGCACAATCCACGCACGAAGTTCTCCCTGTCCTTGGAGAAACGTACACGTGATCGAAGTCCGATTTCGAATACCCGACAAGTCGCCAGGCAACTTCGGCCTTGGTCCTTGCGTGTGGACTTCCAAAGTAACCTTGGATGTCGACGGGCGCCGAGAGGCCCGTAAAGCCCGAGACTGCACGCATGCCCAAATGATGAGCCAAATTCAGGTGGCCTGTTCACTCTAGTTGGGTCAAACAAGGAAGTTGAGTTACACCAAGTAGACTCAACGGTGGGCACGTTCAGCTCTCATCCGCGTAGATTTAAAGGCGGGTCGTACCTTTTCGGCATTTCGTCTGCATCCTCCAATTTCTTTTCTCATGTTTGCGTCAATCCTCATCGCCTTCTGGGCCATTGTAGCTCTAAGCGTCTCTTGGGCCGTACTGGGTCTGTTCAGAAGCCGGCGTCACGCTGCTCGTGCTCGTCGGTTGGGCTGCAAAGCCGCGCCTCGATGGGAGAATAAGCTGCCTTTTGGCGTCGATCACGTCCTGGATCAGCTGCGGGCCGATCGAGAGAAGGTGTTTCCTGACTTCTTCGCCCAAGAGATCAAGAATATCAGCGAGCGGGAAGGGCGCGATGTCACTACGATAGGTCATACCATCCTCGGAATCAATGGATTCATCACTACCGACCCAAAGAATATCCAGGCTTTGCTTGCTGTGCAATTTGACGACTTTGAGATTGGCCGTCTCAGAAGGGAGATCTTTTTCCCTTTGCTCGGCAACGGAATCGTGAGTACAGTCCCACCGTTCGAAGTCCCCACAGACCGACAGTGCCCAGTTCACGTCCGATGGAAAGGCTTGGGAGCACTCTCGCAAGTTGCTGCGGCCTCAATTTGCTCGTGATCAGATAAACGATCTGGCTCAGCTGGAAGAGCACGTACAGGTAATCGGTTCTCCAATGCTTGTCGAACTGCTGTCTCGCTGACAAGCAATACAAGAACCTGATACAGGCTTTGCCTGCGACGTCCAACGGCTGGACTGAAGAAGTCGACCTGCTTGCTTTATTCTTCCGTCTTACCATCGATTACTCGACGGAGTTTCTTTTTGGCCACAGTATCAACAGCCAAACCGCCGCTTTGCGGCAGCAATCCTCCCGCAAAACGTCCGATGGCCCTGACGAGGCAGTGTTTGCGGTGGCTTTTGACAGGGGCCAGCAATACATAGCGAAAGCCGCCCGGTTTGGGGAATTCTACCGGCTGTCTCGAGACGCACCTTTCTGGAGATGTTGCAAGCAAACGCACGAGTTCGCCGATCACTTCGTTCGCCTGGCGCTGAACAATGAGCTGCACTCGCATGGTAAAGTGGGCGAGGACAAAACTCAGAAATATACGTTTCTGGAGGCCCTTGCATCTGAAACTCGAGACCCCATAGAGTTACGCTCTCAGCTGCTCAATATCCTTCTCGCCGGCCGCGATACTACCGCGTCTCTCTTAGGATGGCTGTTCTTTCTGCTGATACGCCATCCCGCTGTCTTCTCAAAGCTTCGGCAGACCGTGCTTGACGAGTTTGGATCGTACAACAGTCCGCAGGGTATTACCTTTGCCAGCCTCAAGAACTGCCGGTACCTGCAGTACTGCTTGAACGAAGCCCTACGCCTATACCCAGTTGTCCCGTTCAATGGTCGACGCGCAACGCGCGATACAACCCTGCCACGCGGCGGCGGGCCGGACGGGCTCTCGCCTGTTTACGTTCGCAGAGGGCAGGAGATCGGTTACAGCGTGCATCTGATGCATCGACGCAAGACGCTCTGGGGCGCGGACGCGAACGAGTTCAAGCCGGAGCGATGGGAGGATCGTAGGCCTGGCTGGGAGTATCTGCCGTTTAACGGCGGGCCACGCATCTGTATCGGACAGCAGTTTGCTCTGACAGAGGCGGGATACGTGACTGTCAGATTGCTGCAACGCTTTGATGGGATGGACGGTGTTGGGAAGTTAGATGGGCCAGTACTACATGGACTCACCCTTACAAGCTGTCCAGGAAACGGGGTAAAGGTAAGGTTACATGAAAAGGTTGAAAAGTTGTAGGTGATTATGGTAGCGCAGTATGTTCGTATCGTGTGACTTTCTTTGTCACGAGGCTTTTGACATGATTGAGTTGAGCCAGTGTTTTGCCCAAGCTGATCCTGCGATGATGGTTATCTGATATTGATGGCTTTTTACCCTCAGCGTGATAATGTGGCAATACGGCTGCTAGAGAATCCCTAGCAAATAGTTGATTCTGAGATATTAATCGTTACTGCAATAGCTTGAGCCTGTTTCGGTCTCTGCATGCGTACCCATCCTGAGATCTTAGCTTTCAGATTTGGCTTTCACTCTCGGGTAACATTCAACATCAGTTTGAACGTCAGCACCTTGGTAGTCATCGCCGCTGTATTATGTGGTATATTCGCCATGGCAGTCTTTGCCGTCATAACGTACCTACTGGGAGAACAATCTCCTTCTGAGACGACAGCGTTAACGAGTACTGACGGTTTTGCCCATTGCTCAGGTGTCACAAGGAAGGAAGCTAATCCAAAGCATTAGCGATAACACCCAACATGAGGAGTATGGCCGTTTCATACCCGAAGTAGTCCAGGCCACTGACCCATATCGTGATTTTCAAGGTCTTTCCCCACCAGAACTGGGCCGCGCCAATGGTCAAGCTACCACGCGCCTCATGACAGCGCATCGTAGCATCGGTCAGAGACCAAACTTGCCTTTCACCACTAAAACAGCGTAAGCCGCAAGCGTGCCAAGTCTGAGATTCGCTTTCAACTTACTGCCCATCATCGCATTTCTCTTCTGCCGCTGCACGAACTTGCCCATATCATCTGCCCACTTGGCGCTGGTGGTTTCCAGCTTCTCCATCGAGTCGCCCGCGATGCCGAGCTTCTCGGTGCGCTCGTTGAGCTGTCGCTGCATGTAAGCCCAGTAGCCCTCGCCTTCCTGTGAAGGCGCCGATGCGGACGCCTGCCCTTCGGAGCGGGAATCGACGCGCCGTTGCTGCTCCTCGGCGCGTGCTTGCATGATCATTCTCTGTGACGGAGGGCGGTCAGGGCCGCCGACTGTGGGCACTGTTAGCACGATCGTTGAGTTCGTGGGGCATACGGTGGCTTACTGAGCAGATCTATGTCAGCGACTGTGACATGTTGTGTGCCTGATATCCATTGTATGTTCGATATCGTTGGCCGTGGGGGGATAAGCAATTCCGGGTTAAGCAACATGTCTTTTGTTCGGTCCCTGCGACAGTAAGTCTCGATGACAGACTGTACTGCATGTTTGTGCTTACAGTGTGACACCTGTGCCCCAAACATGCAGCAGAGCCATCTCAGATGGTCCAGCCCACCCAAGAACGTCACCAGAAGATGTGATGACCGCTTCGGAGAATCTCCTGACATCCAGTATGTGACTGACTTTTGCAGACCCGATCTCCTTTAACCCTGGTATAGAATAAGCCCTCGCGTTGCCGTCACCGAACAGACCGACGAGCGCGTGGCCTAGGTCCTGATATCGCGCGACAGCGGCTGCGTCGCATAGAAACTCATCCCAGGTTTTGTTGGCACCCTTGCTTGTGGCTGGTTTGAACACTCGAGCTCCGGATTGCGTGACGGCTACGAGAACGCCGTTTACCTTGATACCATTGCGCAATTGGGCTACAACGGACTGAGAGGCATGAGCAGGCTGTCCCGTGTCAGTGTCCAGTGATGAAATGTGAATCATCTTGTCAGTCAGCGAGACGGAACCGACGAAATTAACAGCATAACGGCCTCCGGAGTCGGGAATCAGGCTGAAGGTTGCCACATGGCCCAGGTTAGTACCAACATGGAGTAGAATACTGGAGAAGTCTGCTTCTAGTCAGTATGAGTGACAGGGTCTGGCAGGTACGGCGCACATACCATCTCCTTCCAGGGCCATCACCTGCAACTGTCAGCAGAGCTCGTATGAACTTGACCGCGCTACTTACGCTGAACTCGATCACAGTCGGCCAATCCGGTCTCCTAGCACTCTGGTTGCTGTTGCTCCTTCTGAAGCTGGAACGCTTGTCTTTTTGTACGAAGTCTTGAACGGTACCCTTATAGATCACCGCCGGACCTCTCAGGTCAATCACCGCAAGCCCGCCTCCTTCGAAACCTGCGGCTGCAAAGCCTACATCGGACAGCTTCAAACATGTCACTGGACCATTTTGCATGTTCAAGAGAGTATATGGCATCAGGCCTTCACTCAACGCTGGGTCTTTTCTATCGGTAACATTGGTGAGGCCGCCAACAGTGTTCGAACTTTGTGGAGGGGCCTCCGTTCCGGGGCTTCGGTTGATGTTCCAGCGGAAGACCACCACTTCTCCACTTCGCAAGCCTGCAAGGAGCTCTCCTGTGGCGCCTGCGAGTGACATTTTTGTTATTTCCAAGTCTTCATATCGCCCAACGGCCCGAAACACGTCAGCTTGTATGAGAGCTTCATTTTCTATCTGGTCATTGTGGCCGATATCCCAGACCCTGATCGTGCCATCCGCATGGCTCGTTTGAATGATGTTCCGACTCTCATGCCGTCTCCGTGGATGAGAAGCCTCTGCTCCGCCTTTGAGCAAGGGAGGGCCTTGTGCCCGTTTTTCTGTCATGCCTAACCATCTGGTTCTCTCCACTGGAGATAACTCTGCACGATTGATGAATGGATGAATGAAGGTAACGGAGGGATGAAGTTGATTTGTTGGAGATATCGGATGTCCGCTTGGAAAGCTAAGGGTCATTACCTCGCCAGATGAAAGCAAAGCAAGCACAGCAACCGGGTCGTGTGCACAGCCGAAATGAGGTGATGAGCGTGGTATCAGACAGAAATCGATGACCTCTGCATTGGGCGGCGTGGGTAGAATTCTTTGCCTTCTAGGAGATTCGAAGTGGGCTGCAAGGACTTGCCACGAGGATGTTGCATAGTTGGGCGTTCGACCGAGCTCCAGGAATGTCAAGCCCTTAGTAGGAAGTGCGGTAGAAGCGCCACCAGCAATCAAAATACCGGTATCTTCAGGATCCTGATTGGCGCACCATGCTATCCGAAACAGAGGCTCTTTCATAGAGAAGGTATCAGGAGGCGCGTGACCTGCACTGTTACCCGCTCCAGGTTTGTCCACGTTGGTGTCCTGCAATGTCCGTGCAAGGACAATACGGCCATCTTTTGCATCCCATATCACAAGGCTGGTATCTTCGTGACCCGTTAAGATGAAGGTACCAGTGGGATGCCACACGGCTTGAGTCAACTTGGGGCTCCGCTGGAGCTTGATGGAAGCCGGATCAGATTCTCCTCCCGGCGCACCCGGTGGCAGACGGTAAGCGAAGTATTTCAAAGGTTTGTTGAGCTTGAAGGAGTAGATGACGGCGCCCTCCGGGTATCCGATCAGTATTTTACCGAGGTCTCGAGGATGAATGGAAAGAGCCACGACAGGGGAAAGCCTTGCTCTTGGATCATATTCCCTCCAGAAGTAAGGCAACTTGAAAGGAGCGAGTGTTTGCCGGTCAATGTCATACGCGACGACATCGCCTGTGGTCTTATATCAGCGATACAGATGCATGTGGAGCTTTACAAGCTGACCATTCTGCATGCCCAAGAACGCATATTCCAAGCAAGGATCAGTGTGTATCGCGGTCACTACACCGGGAGGGGAGTGTGTTGCCAGTCTCTTCTTCGTCTCCAATGAGAATAATGACAGGTCGTTCTTTGAGTCCAAGCACAGCAGCTTGTCTGCGCAAAATTGCATCGACTTCACCGACGCATTTCTCGGAAGCGGAAGGACGACGCAAACGCGGCTTTGGCCGAAGATGTATATCTGTCCGGGCCCAAACTGGCTGACACTGGTCCCGATAGCCAGTAATGACTGTACAGGATCGTACGTGATCTGTGAAATCTTCGAGTTGATGCCATAGCGATTGATCTGAGGGCCCTTAGCATTTGGCGCAACATCAAATACGAGACGAATACGTACGTCGTCAATGGCGAAGAGGTCAGGTCCCAGGCCAGCTGAGAGGTCACTATCAACTCCGGCCTGTTTGCTTCTCAACAAGACGTGTGCCATGTTTACTGAAGGTTGTATAGCAACAGAAGCGTGCCTGGAGTAGCTCACCCTTCAGGTCGCGAGCTTGCGTCTGCATACCGGACCCCCACACAGTGCCCTTATCGATTGCGCTAGCGCCAATTACGATAAGTGTCAAGCAATTTCACGGGCAAGGAGCGTCAATGTCGCGCCGACAAGGTTCGCCAAATACATCGAATCTCGAGGTCATAGACATGGAGTCGATCATATTCTAGTTCAGAAACCAAAAGTGACTTCAGACTGTGCTCAACTCCAACTAAGATGGAAGCTTTGAAGCCTCAACCAAAGCGAATGTGAACCCTCTAATGAACCATCACATCCGCATTGTGCTGCTGATCCGAGTGCTGCTCCATTTTGGGTTGTCCGGCAGCGGCAGCGGGTTGTGCCTGGTCGGCATCATCGCCCATCTCCATATCCTCGTCGGCGTCGCCCTCCCCTTCGCCCTCCTCCTCATCTTCCTCCTCGTCCCCGCTGCTTTCTGCCTCCAGATCCTCGCTCCCGGCATCCTCGGCCTCATCATCCTCTTTAACCTCCGCAGCGGCTTCTTCTGTGCCAGCCATGTCCGCATCTTCACCCTCCGCCTTGACTCCTTCACCTTCCACTTCCTCTCCTAACTCTTCTTCCTCGCCCTCTGCTTCGGCCTCGGCCACTCCATAGAGTGCGCCGTCATCTTCGGCGGTGTCGGCCTCGGGCTGTTCAGGAGGGAATTCTGCAGGTGCAGATTCTTCGGAGTCCCTGTAAAATAAGATTAGCATTCTGAATATGCTTTGATGAGGCCGACTTGTAATCGCATATGTACCATTTGATCGCAAATCGTGTAACTCGTGGCTTCTCTGCCAGGATACTTCGCCGCACCTTCTCGATGATGGGCTTCGCCGGAGGCTCTGCATTCAACTCTTCCTCTGTGTACTCATTGTTCACATAGTATCCAACGCGGACAAATTCCCGTCCGTCGTAGCTGCACGTGAGCAGGATCACTGTGACGCCCAGGATCTCGGAGTTTGGGATGCGAGAGAGGTCGGGCGCATCCGCTTCGAACACGAACTTGTTCACACCCACTGGGATGGGTCCCACGAGTAATGAGTCGAGTTCCTGGTCATGCTCTGAGCTGCTAGCCATCAGTAGGAAGTTCAGCTGCGACGGTGCTTGGGAATGCCCACGAGGTTGCAGAGCCGACGTAGGTGAGCTTCCACTCAAGATCTAAGTAAGGCAATTAGCCAGGTGATATGAAGCCCTAGTGAGTTTCAATACCTTTCTGCAGTGGTTCTAGGCATTCGAATGTGATCTCGAACACGTAGGGCTCGTTGAAGGCCGCAGGATTGTTGCGAACATTGACATTCAGCAGAGACACGACAGACATTGTGACAGGCGGCGAGAGTGAGGTCTGCTTGTCTAAGGAAATTGGCGAAGTTTGTTGTCCTTATTTAAGTATGAGGTGTAGTAGTCCTGTAGAGTGAAACGATGTTGCGATTGTTTACGGAGGGGTTGCCCACACAGCACGACGCGAGTCTCCAGAGCTGGGTCGGTAAATTGTATTTGGTCGCGAACCCCGGTCACGTCGCCCTATTGCGGTAGTTTGATTGGTGTTGGAGCCTCAGCGACGCGCCTTCCAGATGCCTCCTGTTGCCTCCCTCTTTCTTCGTCATAGGCAATGATTGCTTAGAAGAGCGGTCCTCGTCAACGCACTCATGGTCAACATCACAAAACCAACCATGTACTCGCTAGGGATTCTCAAGCAGCCGTATTGCTAATGTTTCACGATGAGCAATACAAAGCCATCAACATCAGATCATCATCATCTTAAACCAGCTGGCGCAAACACTGGCTCAATTCAAGTACATCAAGAGCCTTGAAACAACAAATCAGACATGACTGTTCACCTACACCCTTCGGACCGATTCATGTAGTCTTACCTTTACTCTGGGCAAGAGAGCAAGATAGTACTGCGACAGGGCTGACCGTCACCGACTAGTTCGAGCATTTCCTGTTGCCGGACGCTAGTGTCTCCATCTCGACATCCAACCTCTCGTCGTGAAGTGGGAATCTTAGTCCGCGTCATCTGGGTTTGTCATCTCTCCGATCACGCATTTGCGGTGAACATGATGCTGCTGTCTGGTACAGCCCAATCTGCCTTGTCATCACCACCTTCCTTGTTTATGGAAAGTTCTGGTGGCTTAGAAATATTCTTTCGCTTTGCAGCCTAGGCGCTTTGCCGGGCAGTTCACAGACTGCCTCTACTCACCGGGGTCACGACACCCCGACCCTGAGCCGATTAGACACCCACTACATAGGGCGTAGACGCTGTTGCCTTGTCTGCCGTTGTCATCAGTGCTGCCGAAGCGCGTGGCAGCACGGAGCGAAATAACCATTTTAGGGTCCGTGTACACTGGGGACACGCCTCTTACGGCATAGCAAGTTACAATATCGATGGTCATGTCGCTTTGGGACATGCCTATAAAATGAGGTATGAAGGCACTTGTTATGTATGCGATTCCAGCTTGATTTTCCTTTCCTACATTTCTTGGAGACTCGCATGATGGCTTCATGGGTTGCTCTTGCCTTGATGGCATTCTCAGTCCTTCCAATTCAACCTGCTCTCGGCGTTCCCGGCTCAGGAATCGAGGGCGACGTAGGCCTCGCATCGCATGAGCTGTCAATTCGAGAAGATCCGGATCGACCGTCCTTAGATGGGCATTTTCCTAATGTACGGTTTCCGGATCGAATTTTCCCAAATAATGCACCAATTCCGAACAGACCTACGCCGGAGAGACCGATCTTGAAAGCCCCGATGCCCAAACGACCAACCACCGATACTCCAACTCCGGATCGACGTGTCCCACGACCAATACCAAAAGTCATTCAGTCCACTTGCACATATACGTTGGAGCATGGAGAAAAGCGTGAGTGTGGGGACTTGCCACGCGACCATTACTGTCACACCGGCTACCTCACGGTCAAACTACATCTGAGTCCCTCGGAGGGATGGAAAGGCTCAACAACCTTTGTGCAAATGAAAAAGATACTTGAACAGTTCTGCTACCTGGTCTCTCTGGACGACGACACGAAGCTGTTCCAGTCAAATTATGTTCCTATGCTCAGGCGACACTTCGTTCAGTTCCATATCCTCAGCGAAATTGACTGTGTCTTGGATGCGCTTCAGTGCGCTGCAGGACTAGACGCTATCGCTCCGAGGACATGCCAAGGTTAGTACCATTACACCAAGATCTACCTCATTGAGCGGGCTAATGGCTTATTCAAGGGGAATAACCTTCGGGAGGGAAGCGGGGGTGGGAATAAAGGGCAATATCAAGGTGTTACATTTAGTATTAGATCAGGGGTTGTAGCCAGTCGGCCGCAAACAGTGCTGGGATACATCCCGTCAAGCAGTGTACGATTTTACCTTCGGTCAGTCATTGATTACATTTCTACAACTTTTGGCCACTTTGGAGGCCAAGGTATTGTCTAGAAAGAAGGCTGGAAGTCAGGTTTGAAAACAAAAGCAAGAATTGCAGCGGAACTAGTAGCACAGAGTGCACATGCCAAATAAACTACTGCAGCCCTCAAGGAATGCTGGCGCCTATCAACCGTATGCAAAAAGTCTACCAAAATCGTATGTTTGCGCAGATGCCCATTGCACCATCGCTTCTAAAACAGTATATACACGACACACACCACACGGTACTCAAAAATTCTCCTTCCCGTAAACGAAGTTAAACCCAGGCTCCGAGTACATGTTGCACTTGAGATGCAGCTGGCTGCCCAGCGGCTTGGGTCCGCAGAAGAAGACGCCGGCCTCCGCCGGCGCGTGGATCTTGCGGATGCACTTGAAGATGGCGTCCCAGTTCGGACGGCCGTAGTTTGTGGGCGCGCGCAGACCCGTGACGGCGTCTTGCTCGGCGTCGGCGTCGTTGAGCATGATGTTGGTCGCGTCGTCGGGTCTGATCTTCGCGGTGAGGTACTGCGGGACATGGGTTAGCGAATGGGGTGTGGGGAAGCGGAGGCACTTGGAGTCACTCACAGTGTGGATCTCGATGTGGTCGTCCAGGTCTTGGGCCTCGATGGCGAGGAGGAGAGACCGGAACCACTCGAACGAGCCGAAGTCGCGGCAGATCCAGAAGAAGTAAACTTTGCGCAAGCGAGTCCTGCCTTGCGGATAGTTCAAACGATACCATATGCTCTTCAGGATGGAAGCAAACGGTGTGACGCCAATTCCCGCTCCGACAAGCACCGCAATCTCGAACTTGAAGACGTCTTCCGAAGCGCTTCCGAACGGGCCGTCGATGAAGACTCTTGGGAGAACCTTCCGCAAGCTCGGATCGATACCTTTCTCGTCCTCTCCCGGCGCGATGCCCTTGACGACGCCGCCGCCTCCTTTCTTCTCGCCGGCCGACTTCCTTTCGAGATCGCAGCCGAGCGACATGGCGAGCGCTTTTGTGAAGTTCCCGACGCATCGGACATGCACCGAGATGTAGTCCTCCTCCGGAGCGCTGGTGAGAGTGAATGGGTGGTACTGCCAGACGGACACCTCCGGGCAGCAAAGAAAGATGTACTACGGTCCGAGTCAGCAGGGTCACGCACTTGATGATAGCGTTGGCACATACTTGGCCTGCACGCGTTTTCGTGTTTTCCTTCTTGATCTGAATCTCCACCACATTGCTCGGATGCTGCACCACTTTGGAGATGTACGTCCTATGGCGGCCTCGCACTTCCCGAGCAATACGTTCGAGGAGGTAGATGAACCCGCCATACATCCAGTACTGCCAGAAGGCACCCGTTCCGGCACAGAATGGCGCGAAGTCGGGTTTGATCATGCAAAATGCGCCATGAACCGACCAGAAGACGAAAAAGATGATGAAGAGGTGGTGCGTGTACCAGAAGCGCTCAAAGTTGGCCCTGCGGCGTTTCTCTATAGATGTGGCGACCATGGCACAGAGTGCGAACAGCATGATGTATCCGGACCAGCCAGGGCCTGTTCTGAAATTAAGTTGGAGGAAACCAGTGAAGCCAAGTCGTTGCTTGGCTGCGAGTTGAGCAAAGTTGTTCCAATGTGCGATGGTGTGCACCCATGAGAAGAAGAATATTGACCACGCAACGACTGCTACTTGTAAGTCTGTACTCTCTAAGTTCTCACATTAACTGCGCTCACGTTTGTGAAAGGTGATGTTCTTATCTGGATTTCTCATTAGTGGTAAGTCATAGATCAACAGGGCAAAAGCGCATACCGAACTGTATGACGCCGTTCAGAGGCGTTTGACGTGCCAATGATATAAGTGTGCGGCAGACAGCTGCGACATGTCAGCATTGTGTCCCTGAGGAAGCTCGCTTGATACTCACGGAATAGAATGAGCGCTATATCTACATGTAAAACAAGAGCCGCTGACCGGGCTATGGCGTATGTTGGGCCGAATGTCTCTCTGGGTCCCGAAAGGGTATCCTGACTGAAGTTAGACCTATCCGTTGACATGTCCTGTGCGAAAGAAGTGTATACCTTCATTATGTAATTCATAAAGCCAAACGCGAAGACCATGAGATGCAGTAGCATGAAGGCGCCGACAAATCTTCAATATGTCAGCTTCAAATCGTCGCTCGCACCATCGACATGCTCACAATCGCCTGTAGCCTTCATTCACCATCCTAGCGACCTTGTCAGCGGTTGTTTCCATCGAATGCCGGAGCAGAACCCACCATCGGTCAATCTTCTCCCTTAGAAAGAGCTGTCGCGGTGGTCCGTCATTCCCCTCTCCTGCCATGAGCATCCGCGCAAGAGGCGGCACTCTCGACCTCTCGCCGCCACTGGCGGTGCTGACCGATCCCAATGACATTTTGTGAAGACAAAGCCCGTTGTCAATTACGCTGGCGTACTCTCCCACTTCTCGTCCAGACAACGCTCACGCCTGCGATGAGCTTATCAAAAGCACTCGGTGGGGAGGCGTTGCAGTCGAAGAGTGAACGCGTCTGATAGCTTGGGAGTTAGCAACATAGCAGACATCAGGCTTAACCCCGAGCAGAGCTCACCAAGTGGACCAGCACTGCGTGAGCACTCGTGGAGACAGCGGACACAAAGGATCAGCCGCAGTCAGGATGGGCCCGGAAGAAAAGGAGCGTATGCTGAGGTGTAGGTCAGCGGAAGAGGATGATGCGAAAGGACCGAGGGCGTTGAAACATGGCCAGGCCGCGCATGCTAGCAGTCTCCTCGGACTAGAATTCGACGCTGCTAAGGGTGCTCAATGGTGTTGCGGCTGACGAGGTTGAGTCAAAGAGCCGCCCCTTGGATGATGTCCGAGGTCTGGCTCCCTGGCGAATCCCATAGCGGATTTGCGACTGTAGACCCTGAAGGCGCGTATACGAGACGAGCGTTTTGAATGTCGGGTCCGGCGAGAAGATGCCCTCAAGCTCAAACGTGAGCAACCACTTCTGCGGGATGTGATTGGTCTGATTGATGCCACTAGTCCGGAATGGGCCCTGGCGCTTGGTGGGAAGGGGGCGCAACACTTTTTGTTTGAGGCGACATTCTCACTTCTGCCGTTTCAGCCCCGGCTCCAGCAATCCTCTCTTACTGTACTGTGTCGGCTCTCCAAGTCGGCTTCCTCTTCAGTGGACTCGTCCGATGTCATGAGCTTTCATCATCAACTTCACACACTTCACGAAGCGCCCCAGTGAGGGAGGGGTTCTTTCCCTCAAAAGAAGCTTCCAAAGGGACCTCGGGAACGCTCATACGCGCGGCAACGATGATGATGCATAACGCAACCACCATCCATATATCGAGCTTCGTTATGCACATGCTTCTATGCTTGCTTGTGGGGTTCTTGTTGCTATTATTATCGCTGACGATCCATTTTATCAAACATCTCCGAGAAGATCTGTGGACTTCTCGTTTTGTAAAAACAAATCGAACTCACGTCCAGTTGTGTTCCTCATACACGCGGCATCATTGGCTGGTACGGAGTCTCAATTTTGAGACCGATAGCTTCCGAATCTGCCTTGTCTTTGCTGAGTAAAGGTCGACTGCGTCAGCCTGCGAGCTGGCCGGTTGCTGAAGTTGTAGTTGCAGAACTGCATATGTGAATCATCGATGCAACGGAATGCTTTCCATGGTCCCGTCGGCACCGAAGTATCATCTCAGAAGCGCACGATGAGGATTTGTTATCGTCATACATCATGACAGATATGCAACGGTCTGACAGTACCGACACCTGGCTTTGGGTGCCGGGCTCATGGCAGGGGCATGTGTGCTCTTGCGTAAAGATTCCACGGTATCGGCGATGAACTGCAAATGGAGCTATGCAACCTCCAAGAATGAATCGAGATGAGCACAAGGGTTATGATATCTTCTTCCAGCGCGCTTTCCAAGGTTGCAACAGTTGGACGTGCTGGATCTGATAAGATCCATCGGACGGGTCAACCCGGTGCAAACGCTGCAAACCTTCCCCAACACCTGCATGCGGGGTTCGGCGGATTCAAAAAAAATGTTTGAATCTTCCGACATGAGCATTTTCACAACACTCTGACTATCATACCGGTGTGACTCTATCGCTAACCTACAGGGCAAACACTCACACTCAAAGTCTGACCCAAGAATTGCTGCAGTGACTAGTGGAAAACCGTTTCTGCTAGAGCGTTTTCATCATGGTGGCAGCTAAGAACCCAATTGAGGGGCAGGAAGAGCGGTTGCGCAACCGGAAGAGAATCAGTGAGTGACTGCCGTTCCAGAAGCATACATCATGCCGCTCATCATGTCGAACCTGCTAATGTTCCGATGCTCTTCTCGTGCAAAGGGACCCAGTCTCTGCCTCCTCCTGAGCTTCCAAAGCTCGTCGCCGAGCAATACATTCCCATATCCGCGAATGACAAGGATACCCAGCGGCTGATCGTCGTTCTCTCAAACGCGAGTCTGGAGACGTACAGGGCGTCTCACGGACCGAGTCGTGGAGGTGCGGGTAGGGATGACAAGTACTCACTGCTGAACAGCGACGAGCACATTGGCATCATGAGGAAGATGAACCGCGACATCAGCGAGGCTCGACCGGACATAACCCACCAGGTACCAACAGCCACGTTAACTAATGACCACTGCAGCCGCTTACATCGACCTTTCAGTGTCTGCTCACCCTTCTTGACTCGCCGATTAACAAGGCCGGCAAGCTCCAGATCTACATCCATACCGCCAAAGGCGTTCTCATCGAAGTCAGCCCCACCGTGCGAATTCCGCGGACGTTCAAACGCTTCGCGGGCTTGATGGTGCAGCTCCTCCACAGGCTGTCCATCCGATCGACGACATCGCAGGAGAAGTTGCTCAAGGTCATCAAGAACCCGATCACGGACCACCTTCCGCCGGGGTGTCGAAAGGTAACGCTTAGCTTCGATGCGCCAGTCGTGCGTGTACGGGACTACATTCACGACATTGGCCCGAAGAAGAGCATCTGCGTATTCGTTGGCGCCATGGCCAAGGGGGTTGACGACTTTGCAGACGCGTTCAAGGACGACAGCATCAGTATAAGCAACTTCAGCCTCAGCGCTAGCGTTGCGTGCAGCAAGTTCTGCCACGCAGCCGAGGACGTATGGGACATCATCTAGCCCCCGATGTCAAATTCAGAGAACCGTTCGACGGTCACAACATATCATCTCCCCCGTGCACGGCGCGGAGAGATGCCGATTCTCAATCGAAAAAGAGGTGAGCACGCAACGGTGCCAGAGCCATGATCGCAACATCGGAAGCTCTGCCGCCGTTGTTGTTTGCGCTGAGAACTCTGTCGGATGGTCTCTGTTTTTACAACCAAAACAAAAGGCTTTCAACAGACTCAAGCTTTCTTTCTGCTGCTGGAAGCACTTCAACTTGCTTCCAGCGATCGCTGTTTTGTGCTGGCCCGTTCTGAGGCTTGTCGAGATATCTTTCTATTCTTTATACCCACGAATTATGCTTGTGCCGAGGTTGTTATCTCCAGTGGCTGTGTTTGGCAGGGTCGGACTGAAATGGGCAGTTGACGCTCATTAGAAGGGTGACCGAGCTGTGTTGCAGATCTGGGCTCCGCATGATGTTATATAGATACCCTCATGTCGAATTTCCGTTCGGTGAGAATCAGTGTAGCTGCAAGATGGATGTTCAGGGTCAAGACTTTCTCAAGGTGCAATCAGATGCACCCAGAACCCGTTTTGGAGAATTCGAGAGACGTTGATATACGATCATCTCATTCAAAGATATTTCCCGGGGTATCATCCAGCTCACGCCAATGGAAGCCAAATACGCCAGACCTAAACGCATGCGCCCATCCTTTCCATGAGCTTGAGCCAGACCACCAAATACTACACCACGAAGTCATCTGAGCATATCCTCATAAGCAGCCCACACATCAGCCACATAGAAATTTCTACTTCTCCACTCCAACACCTCCATCTCCCTTCCTCGCCACCTGGG
>QQTW01000239.1_pt1 | contig 33295 bp, 27 predicted proteins | sample 1904831 | NCBI WGS metagenome assembly QQTW01 (sample SAMN09435610, study PRJNA476489) | Subsurface metagenome, whole genome shotgun sequencing project.
CCTGCTCGAATTCAAAATGACAACGTTCAAGCAGAGTTTAAGAACGGAGTGTTGTGTTTGACACTGCCCAAAGCTGAGGAAGAAAAAAATCGAGTTGTAACTGTTAGTTTACAAGAGCAAAACCAGCAAGGGCAAATTTCCCAGGAACAACCCTCGCAAAACGAAAATCAAACCCAGATGGCTAACAATTAATTAGTTTGTTAAAGGGCGCGAGCTTTGGGGAAAGAAGCTTCTTCCCCCAAACGTCGCTTGTAAGGGGTAAAGGGTGAAAATTTCCCTTTACCCCTTTTTCGCTCAAAAGTACCTTTTGGGAGCGTTAACAGAAGCTACTCAAGCGCTTTTGCCGGAAGGTAACGCGCGATCGCAACCGATGTCCTTAGACAGTACGGCGAATTAGGTTACAAAGGACAAGTGTTAGTTGCTGCTAAGTAAAGTTGTGTATATATATGGTGTAATTCCTTACTCTAGTTTTTTGTTTGATTAGTTCTCGCTACCCTTATATTTGTTGTTGTGTCCAGGTCGGCCCTTGGCAGCGAGGGCCTTCTTCTGTCCAGAGCAACCGATCGATGCACATCCGGCGTGCCTTCATTTCCTTATCCCAGGCATGATAGATCATATAGTCCTGACCATCAAGGCTCACTGCTATCGAATTATGTCCAGGACCTAAAACGTAGCCAGAAATTGACCGCAGCACTCGCGGTCCCGATTGGTTTCCAGCATCGGAATAGGGGCCCATCACCTGCTCGGCAACACCATAATCAACCCCGTAACTCTCCGTTTCCCAACGCCCACCACTGTAAAAGCAGTAGTATCGGTTTTCGTGTTTGCGAATACAGGGTCCTTCTAAGGTATGCCAATCGTAGACAGCGCCATACATTGGACGATTAGCTAAAAACCTTTGCCAATCATGCTTGGCACGTAAAATAACCCTAGTTTCCCCCGCTAATTTCGTCATCGTCAGCAGACGATCGACTACCAGTGCCGTTCCTGCGTGATCGCCATCTTCCGTATCCAAGAAATCCTGGGCGTAGAACAGATACCACTGCCCGTCATCATCCTGGAACGGACTAGGATCGATCGCAAATGGACAAATTTCGGGATCGACCAATGGCTCACCCACATCCTGATAGGGTCCTAAAGGTTCAGAACTACTGGCAACCCGTAGCTGATGGTTTTTATCTTCATGCCCAACGGAATAGTAAAGGTAGAAAGTACCATCGTGGTGAGCAATTTCCGGGGCCCAAAAGTTATCTCCCAGTGCAGGATCGGGACGCAGCAGAGCGTTTCCGGCAAACTGCCAGTTGAATAAATCATCCGACTTTAGCAGGGGAAAGACTCGCGGATCGTGGCTCTCATCTACCTGCTCTGCGGCTTCTGCTGAACCTGTCCCGATCGCGTAATAGACACCCTGATGTTGCCAAACAAAGGGATCGGCAAAGTAATCTGGATAAACTGGATTAGTGTAATGTGTTGACATCAATACTGGAAGTTGACATAGGTTTCTGTTGCCTCATTGGGCAACTGCTCCACGGTTTGACACCGAAGCAACTGCTGAAGTTCGGGCGATAAGCCATTATAATAATCCTGCTCAAGAGTTAAATCTACCTTATGGGTATGAAGCCAGTGCATGACGTAACCCATCACAATCATCGGGCGTGGCTGCGGTGTGCGGTTAGGGGTACCTCGATGCAGTGCTAGGGGCGATCGCATCATCACATCTCCTGGCTGCATTAAAAACTGCTCCATGGCAATTTCCCCTGCCCCAATTTTGACTAATCCCTCCTCACGTTGCATTAGGTGAGTTCCTCGCGCCATCTCAAACGGGCTATTTTCAGCAGTCACTTCTACCAAGGGAAAATTAACTGCTAGTGCATAGAGCGGCGTGACAATGCGATCGCAAAACAATGGACGGAAATCACGATGAATTTCCTGATACTCAGATCCTTGCATAGGGATGTCTGCCCCTAGCTGAACTAGCTTATATTCTTGATAAAATACGCGATCTAGTACGCCCAAAATGGTCGGGTTGGCAAACACTGCCGGATTATTAAAAGGAGCCACCCAAGGCATTGTGACGTAGCCACGAGCAGCCCCTCTGGGAGCTACTCCACCTGACCTGTGCAACCGCTCTTGAAATAAAGCATCAAAAGAAGTCCCCCACTGTTCAATCAGTTTTCGCTCAAATAGTCCGCGAATTACACAAATTCCGTCTCGATTTAGCTCTTCTGCAAACCGATCTAAATCAACTTCTGTAAAGTTTGCAGTACCTAGACTATGAACCATCTTGCTGCCTGCTCCAATTTGGAATCCTGGGGCTACATTTTGCCCTACTAAAAAGCAAAATGTAGCCTAATGTACTATTTCTATTTTCCCCAAATTTAGACACAAAATAGCACTCTCCGTATCAACTATTTAAAAATTCCAATTTGTTTTGGTAACTTAACAGCAGCTACTCAAGCGCTCTTTGCTGGAGGTAACGAGCGATCGCATTATCAAGTACAGGCATTAATAAGCCTCGCTTGCTGCCAAGTACGCTATAAGTAGGGCGTTGAGCCATAAGTCCAAGTTCTTGTGTAGGACGAGTGATTATTTTACTTGTATCTACACCAGCCTGTTTTGCGGCTAAGATTGCTAAATCTGCCCAAGAAACCGCCCCAAGATTGGCTAAATGCCATAACCCACACTCGCCATCAATAAATAAATCTAAGCTGGCGTGAACTAAATCGGGAACGTAGGTAGGCGAAACAATGTCATCGGCAGCAATAAAAGTTTTCCCCGCCGCTAACTCGCGCAATGCTATGGTGACGAAGTTGTAGTCATCCCAAGGGCTGAAAAATGCACTGGTGCGGACTACTAGGGATGCAGGATTGTTTGTTAAAACTTTCTCCTCGGCGATTACTTTACTGCGCCCGTACACATTTAAAGGTGCAACAGTATCGCTTTCGGTGTAAGGAGTCGATAAACTGCCATCAAATACTAAGTCTGAAGAAAATGTCAGCAAGGGAATTTCTCGCTTGGCACAAGCAGCAGCAAGAATTGCGGCTCCTTCAGCGTTTGCTTGCAGACAAGCATCAACTTCACGTTCGGCATCGTCTACGCGAACATATCCAGCAGCGTTAACAACTGCCCAAGGATTAAGTTCGCTCAAAGCCGCGTCTACCGATGCAGGATTAGTAATATCTATTTGTTGACGCGATAGCAAGCGATACAAAATACCCCGCTCGTCGCATAACCTGGCAAAAGCTTGTCCTAGCGTTCCTGTAGCTCCTACTATAGCAAGTGGTTTTGGTAACATTGAGCGAGTATTTTGGTTTGGTGCTTGCTCTAAAATGCAACTTACAGGCGGGTACAATAACCGCTCTTGCCGATGCCACCAGCCCGGTGTAGCTAGTAATGGATGGTTTGGTTCAATGCCTTGGGCTAAATCTGCGATCGCCCTTGCCAGGGCTGTAGGGCGTGGATGAGGCGATCGCAAATCAAATACACCTGGTTCGTAATACCCATCAAAGCGCGTCAGCAAGCTATTCCAATCGTATGCACCCAAAAGCGACCAAGCAGTAATAGCGCGTACATCTACACCTTTTTGCCTTTGCTCGTTTGCTAAATGCCAAACCTCATATAACCACCGCAATTGTTCTTCACGGGTGCAGCCAAGATGTACCTCTGTTACAGCCAATGGCAACCTATAGCGCTGCCATGCAGATTGTAGCAATGTACCTACTCCTGCCGTACCTTCAGCGCAAACTCTAACAGCCTCTACATCTGCGTATGCCTGCTTTCCGTTGCCGCCATGAGCCGATTTTGGGTAGCGCTCTAAACGTTCGTCTATAAAGCGATCGCTTGTTAGGTAATGATTAATCCCCATAATATCGGGGGGACAAGGATTATCTAAAAACCAATTTAGTTCAGCTTCTGTAATCCCAGCCGAACGCAAATAATCCCAGGTTGGGCAATCAGGGTTTAAACGTCCGCACAGCAAATCAAAACTTAACCAACGGCGTTCGTTTTCTAATTCTGCTTGATACGCTAATAAAGGCGTACTAAAAACATGACCCAAATCGTCAGTTTGCACCAGTTGGGCGCTGGGGTTGACTTCCCGGATTGCTTGCATCGATAGAGCGATCGCGCGACACTGATTTAGCAAAGCACGGGCAAAAGTTAAGTCATCCGTGCCGTGAGGATACCAGTGTCCGTACAAACCGCTAAATCGGGCTGTAGTCAAAGGTTCGTTTACAGGTGTATAATGACTTATCCAAGGGTAGCGCTGTGCAACCATCCCGGCAAAAATAGCTAGTTTTTCTGGAAATGCCGGATCGACCAAGCTAGTATATCTAGGGCCGCTACCGTGATGGACTAAACCGACAATCGGACGAATACCAAGTTCTCGCAACTTCTGCAACCGTTCGTCCGCCCACAACCAATTAGGTTCATCTAAGCTATCAGGTGCAGTCCGCTCCCACAGTACAGGGTAACGTATGGCACTTATCCCCAGTTCGGCAAATAAGTCTAGGTCTTCTAGGCGCGTAGCATGACCATTGCGGTCTAACTGGTCGCTATATTCGTCACCTACTCGATTAACTGTACACTCCACACCAGCCCAAATTTCCAAAGGCGGAGTAATTAACGACTTTGAACTCATCGATATCCTCTTATTTTTTGCCAAAGTTAAGAGAGAAAGGTTAATGATCTCAGGGATTGAATTTTCGGCATTGCTGATTAGATATATGAATTTTAGCAACGAGACGTTGCATTGCAACGTCTCTACATTGGTTTTGAAATCACACATTCATCATTTTCACGCACTGAATTGGGTAACGCCTAATTTTCCTTTAACCCTTTCCTTTCTCTCTAAAGCCCTACTACCTTGCTACTGATTTGCTTGTAAACCGTCAAAGCTTGAGCGACAACTTGATCCATGTTGTAATACTTGTAAGTTGCTAGCCTGCCGACGAAATACACGTTAGCAGTGTCATCAGCTAACGCCTTGTATTTTTTGTAAACTTCCGCATTCTCAGTACGCGGTACAGGATAGTAAGGATCTCCTTCCTCGCGGGGAAACTCGTAAACAATGCTGGTTTTGTTGTGTTCTTGTCCTGTCAAGTATTTGAACTCGGTGATGCGAGTGTAAAGTTGTTCGTTGGGATAGTTAATTACTGGCGCTGATTGATGAACAGCAGTATTGTGGGTTTCGTGTTTGAACTCCAGCGAACGATAGGGCAACTTGCCGTAGCGAAAATCAAAAAATTCATCAACGGGCCCTGAATAAATCGTTTCCCGACAAGGAATCGCCTTTTCGATCTCCCGATAATCGGTATTGAGCATAATTTTGATATTCGGGTGCGACAGCATATTCTCAAACATCCGCGTATAACCATGCAAAGGCATCGCTTGGTAAGTATCGGTAAAATAGCGATCATCGCGGTTGGTGCGAGTAGGAACGCGCGCAGTTACCGATCGATCTAATTCTGATGGATCTAAGCCCCATTGCTTGCGAGTGTAGTTGCGGAAGAATTTTTCGTAGAGTTCCCTACCTACTTTGCTAACAACAACATCCTCTGAAGTTAGGATTTGTTCTTTGTGTTCAGCTACCGATGCAAAAAATTCCTCGACTTGAAATGAATTGAGCGATAGCCCGTAGAGCTTATTAATTGTGTCTAGATTGATCGGAATTGGTACGAGTTGACCGTCTACACTAGCTAAAACGCGATGCTCGTAACTTCGCCACTGCGTAAATTGCGACAAGTGTTCAAAGACTTCGCGGCTGTTGGTATGAAAGATGTGTGGCCCGTATTTGTGAACGAGAATCCCTGCATTGTCGTAATGATCGTAAGCATTGCCACCGATGTGCGATCGCTTATCAACAATTAGCACTTTTTTTCCTAGCTGATTTGCTAACCTTTCGGCAAGTACACTGCCCGAAAAACCCGCTCCTACTATGAGATAATCAAATAAATATTCTCTAGTAATAATGCTGGGCGGCTCAATTGTGGGCGATTGCGCCCGATCTGGTTCGCGCGTTGCTAAAGACGATTCTATCAGTTGCATCATTGCTGCCCAACTGCGATCCCAGGAAATCTGTTCTAAAAAAGCATCAACGCGCGATCGCCACCCCGATGCTGTCAAGTCTTCTTGTAATAGCTTTTCTATCGCCGCAACAAAATCGCTAACATTATCAGCAATCTCTACTAAGTTCTCTTGCCCGTAAGGACGCACTACGTCACGAATTGAAGTAGATACTACAGGCTTACCTGCGGCTAAATACTCAGGAGTTTTAGTCGGACTAATAAACCGGGTTGACTCATTACGAGCAAAGGGTAGCATAGCCACATCCCATCCTGCTAAATAAGCTGGTAACTCTTGATAGTCTTTGCTACCGAGATAATGAATATTCTCGCCTTGGGGTAACATTGCACTGTCAATTTTTAGTACTGGCCCAATCATTACCAAGTGCAAATCCGGTCTAGCGGCGGCAATTCCAGCTAATAGTTCCAGATCCATCCGCTCATCTATTACTCCATAAAATCCTAAGCGCGGATACGGAATGCTGGCTTGATCTGCTGGTTCTTGACTCACATTTCTTGCTTGGGCAAAGTGAGCTACATCTACACTGCTAGGAAATGAGTAAACGTTGGGATGACAGTCTCGTTTGGCTTCATATAGACTTTGCCCCCCTGTAAATACTAAGTCTGCACGGCGAAACAACTGGGCTTCATTGTTTTTGAGCGTAGGTGACGCGCCTTTAAAAGCCGATAGTTCATCCATGCAATCGTACACAATTGCCAATGGTTGCAAATGCTCCGTAAAAGCTAAAGCCATCGGCGTATAGTACCAGCAGATATACTGCTCAATTTGGTACTGGGCAAATAATCCATCAATTAGTAACTTTTGGGCGCTGGCAACTTCTTCAATGCTCAAAGCTTCCGGCAAATGTGGCACTATTACCACTACTCCACTCTCGTGAGAACTAATATCAAGTCGTCCTACTGGCTCATTGCTCAATATCGGTTCTTCAATAAAAAATACTCGCCTTCCTTGAGCGCATCGGCTAAGTAAATGTTGAGGTCTTTGGAAAACAAAATTCCACCGCAAATGAGATAAACAAACTAAATCTGGCGAAGTTGTAAGAGTTTTTCTTGCTTGATTTTCTTGCTTAAAGGCGGATGTTTGGGATGATTCAGATATGGCAACTAGGCAATCTTCCTGAACTTTTGCTGTCCCCACTTTGTTACCACCGTTATTGTTTATTTCTGTTTTCTGTCGCGGCATAGTTTGTCTTAACCCGTTATTTGTCGATTTAACTTTGACAAGGTTTTCCTAAAATTTTGTCAACAAAATTTTAGGATTCTATAACCAAATTTTCAGTGTATTGATGCAAGAACAGCAAAATATTGCCTGAAAATTAAGCAGGTAGAGTTATAGCGCTATAGTAAAAAATCTTACTAAAATCACTACTTATAAACTTTTTCTAGCAGTTAGCTATGACTAAATTTTGGTATGATGAGAAGCATAGCAAAACTTTTTTAGTGATACATCTTCCACGGGAGAGAGAAATCTTTTAAATATGTAAGAGTTACCATGTTTAAACTTTAATAAGTTTAAACATGGCTAATAAGTTGAACTGCATCTAGCTAATATTTTTCAAATTCATAAACAAAAAAGAGCTATTTAACAAAATAGCTCTCCTTATAAACTAAAAGTTTATAGACCAGGTTACCTCTGGTAATAAAGATTAGTTGCCACCAGATTGAACAGATTTATTGTGAATATTAGTATCTTCTGGCTTCAGCTTCCATTCACCAGTGTTAGTTTCTTCGTAGCTGTCTTTAAGACTATTCCATGCCACACTGAGAGCAGCTTGTTCGCTCATACCATCTTCTTTAGCGCTATTAAAGGCAGCCAGAAAAATTTGTTGAGCGTGTTCGGGAAGTTGTTGAATTTCTGGAGATAATTCTGACGATTGACTCTGAGACATAAACTTAGTTCTACAATCTAAAGTAAGAATCAATTTAACAAACTATCTTTAAAGTTTCCTCTTTCTATATCATTATAATAAACTCTTGACTTATGAGTCTTAAGTATTACTAAGAAGTGAAATTAGTTGTAGTAAGCAATACACAAAGTCAAGTAAAGAATAGTCCCTTGTGCTTCAATTGACGTAGTAATTTTTTATTTCCATCCTTTGAGCTTCCTCCCAAGGAATCCATACTGTAAGCAAATCTTCCTCTACAAATCCTCTTCTGCAAGAATTCGTAGCAAAATCTACCAAAACTTTAACAGTTGGCATATAAGCAGTGTTAACCATCTGATGCCCGTAACCAATGACTTTTCCTAAATTACCTGTATTTTGATTAAATACATAGTCGCCAATGTTAAACATAGTAATTTTGCGATCGCATAGCATAGCTCAAGTTCTCTTATCTAATTGTAAATAGACTAAATCTAATATCTTCCTCTTAAAGATGGTTATGATATATTCACTGATCTATCTAAAGATAAAAAAGATTAATAGAGTTTGTAGCACTGAATACAAACAACGGTGTTGACTCAAATCCTCTCCCCGGCTTGAATAATAGTTTAGGTAGCGAAGCCGCACCTAAATGAGCAATTACTATGTATCAATAACCAACTTCTCAAAGTTTGGGGAAATCTCAACTATTTAGAAAAATGGTTATTAGTTGAAGCGATTGTGAGTAATTACTTTAATGTGTGATCGCACGTTAAAGTAATTACAAGCACAGTATCGGTAAGAAAAGCTTTTACACACCGTCTTTTGACAGCAACTTCTAATTGAGGAGATGATTAGCGACGCAATCTATTGAAGGCTTAAAAAATTGGTCATCAAAGCTGAATGATACCCAAACTTGACAAACAAGGCTTGATAGCGGCGTTATGCACAACGGCTACCTGGGGTACGGTGGGCGTGTTTGTCCGATGGCTACCAGGATGGTCGCCTTTTGCAGTTCTGGCAGGTCGCTTTATATTTGCAACTGCTTTAATGATTCCCATAGTTTTTTTAGCCTCAAGAGTTCGATATGAACTTACTCGTACCCTCCGCACCCCCATGATTTGGTGGTTGAGTTTGCCTGCTATTGGGGGTTATGTTTTGGGGACAACAGCATTTCAAATGGCTCCTATAGGGGAAGTTACATTGCTCATAACAACCTCACCCTTATTTGTTATTGCATACAAGTATTTTAGGCGTTTGCGGATTAAACAAAGTGAGAGTATTGGAATGCTAGTTGCTACTGCGGGAGTCTGTGTTATCTTGCTCCCTCAGCTATCTACAGGTAAAGTTATTTCCTGGCAAACTATCATAGGCTACCTTCTAGCGTTAGGTGCTGCTGCTATGCTTGCACTTTACGCTCTTTGGTTCAACACACTTAATAAACAGGGCATTGCGCCCAAAGCATTTAATGTTGTTTTTGTTACCTGTTTACTGGGAGGTTTTCTCTCTTTGTTGTGTACAATGTTTTTCCCCACACCATCAGTTGAAATTAGAATTGATAAACAGGTTATCCTCGTATTAGTAGGGTTAGGAATTTTAGCTACTGCTTTGCCGTCTTTATGTTATGCAGTAGCAGCACAGCGCTTACCAGTAGTAGTGACAACTGCCATATTGTTATTAGAGCCAGTTTTCGCGGTGTTGTTTGCATCGGTTGCATTACAAGAATTTCCTTCTCTTTGGTTTGGCATTGGTAGCTTGCTAGTTTTCTGGGGATTACTATCTATTGCTAAAGGAGCTAATTAATGGCGATCCAAATATTTGTAGAGGCGAAGTCCCAATTCCCACATTGCCAGAAGTTAAGTTAGAACTTACCGCTTGCCAAATCTTTGCTCGGCTAAAAGTAAATAAAGCTTAAAATTTCAGAAATTGTCTATGTTTGTACTGTATTTACTTAGGACACTAACGAAACTGGATTAAAATCATCCCCACCAAATTCAAATAGTTCGATTATGGTAGTAATAATCTCATTGTTAGAATAGAGCTTTAACACTTCTTTTACCCACAAAACCGCTAGTCGGGTGTATATTCGATACAAATACCACGACAAAAGTAGTGGTAATTACTGCCTGGGTGAATCGGCTTTCCACATCCTTTCCTCCAAAAAAAGCGCGAATTTCAATGCACCAACCATCAAGACGCTTCTCACCACTCAAAATCGCTTTGTTTAGCGGAGCGATCGCAACTACGGCTACTTTATCTGTATATGCCCCAGTTTGGAGTAATTCTCTGCGGACTTCCTTGCAAGACAACAACCCCAAAATTTTGGTAGATGAAGTCTGGCAACTTGTCAATAGCGAATATGTAGATGGTACGTTTAATAAAACTAACTGGCAAGCTGTTCGTCAAGACTTGTTAAGCCGTAACTATACGTCGCGCCAACAAGCTTACGCGGCAGTTAAGCAAGCCTTAGAAAAACTAAACGATCCCTATACACGCTTTCTCGATCCCGAAGCCTACGCAGCGCTAACCGACCAAACCTCTGGCGAACTTTCTGGAGTAGGTATCCGTTTAGAGCTAAACGAAAAAACGAATAAGCTTACAGTAGTAGAAGCGATCGCATCTTCCCCAGCACTCAAAGCAGGCATTAAGTCCGGCGATGAGATTTTAGCTATTAATGGCAAACCAACTAAAGGGCTAGATGTTCAAGCAGCTTCAAGTCTAATTCGCGGTAAAGCTGGGACGCTAATTACTCTAAAAATTGGTCGTGGACGACAAGCCTTCGATCTCAAGTTGACACGCGCCACTATTGAAGTACCAACCGTGCGTTATACCCTTAAGCAAGAAGGTAAGCGGAAAGTAGGTTATATCAGCTTAAGGGAGTTTAGCTCTCACGCTGCCGAGCAAATGCAACGAGCGATTAAAGAGTTGGACAGCAAACAAGTTGATGCTTACGTTTTAGATTTGCGCGGTAATCCGGGCGGCTTGTTAAATTCAAGTATAGAAATTGCGCGGATGTGGCTAGATAGTGGGGCAATTGTCCGTACTGTAGATCGTGATGGTGGCAGCGAACAACCATCGGCAAATCGTACATCTCTAACTAAGTTGCCTTTAGCAGTATTAGTAGATGGCAATTCTGCAAGTGCTAGTGAGATTTTGGCAGGAGCGTTGCAAGACAACAATCGAGCAATTATTGTTGGTAGTCAAACTTTTGGTAAAGCCTTAGTGCAATCGGTACATTCGCTTTCTGATGGTTCGGGCATAGCTGTAACGATCGCGCACTACTATACTCCTAAAGGTACAGATATCAGCCATAAGGGAATTACCCCAAATATCAAAATTGACCTTACTGAAGCTCAAGCCCAAACTTTAGGCACTAATCCTACTTTAATAGGAACTAAAAACGATCCTCAATATACAAGAGCGATCGCAATCCTAGCTAATAATTCTGTAGCCCAATCGCCGCAGAAGTAATGATATAGGTGTAGAGACGTTGCATTGTAACGTCTCTTGTCTGCTATTTTTTACCCGTTAACCGATGGTAAATTGTCACCAAAGCATCCGTATCGCCCACGTTTCCCGGAAATAATACTACAGGTAAATTAGGAAACTGTGGATGATTGTTAGGAGTGACTACCATTGAGCAGCCAGCTAAAATTTGACCTAATAATCGTGCGGAAGTTAGAGCTAAACCTGTACTCAAGACATCATTAGAAGTAATCCCGCCTTTACTAACCAAAAAGCCAATATCGGTAGGCAAACCGCGCACAATATCCATCAGCAAAGCAGAAACATCAGCGCCAAACTGCAATCGCGCCTGTACGTCAGCAAAGGCTAATTCTTGACGACTGGTATAAATTACAGGAGTTTTATTTTCTGCGTGTACGGTTTGGATTTGGTTTAAAGTTTGAGTAAGTAAGGAATGCGCTTTTGAATTATCGAGCAATTGAGCAACATTTATTTCAATGCCGACTATACCAGTTTCTTTAAGTAATGCTTCTAATTGTTCGGTAGTTTTTTTGACGTGAGAACCCACTATAAACGCCCCTGGCTTACCATCTCGCACATACTGCGACATCTCCTCGGCGGGTACGCTTTGGGGTGGCAAATCAGCTAAAGCCGTTAAAATACTAGCGGCGCTGCGAAACAAAAACCGCTTACCATTACTTGCGGCGGCGAGGACTTCTTTAGCAAAGATATTTAGATCCCCTTGAACTTCGCCATCTACAACAACACACTTATTATCTGTAAGTTTTAGCAATCGATCTAAAGTGGATATCTTACCTGTAATATCAAAACCTGTACGAATATCTGCAAGTAAAAACCGTTCTACTGTATTAGCTGGAATGCGCCCTTGAGTTTTTTCGGCGACGTAATCGGGTAAATAACTATAACTGTAACTAAATACCGAATCACGGGCAAACTCGGTTTCGTGGACGGGTATAGGTACGTTATCAACAATTAGATAGTGGACGCTATCAAGAGTAATTCGTCCGCCTTCAAAGAAAGCTGGGACAAGGAAATGAGCGTCCACTCCTCCCAATTCTTCAGCAATAACATCGGTTTCAATCGGGTAATGTCCGCGCAAAGTAGAATCAGAGCGACTGACAATCAAATAGTCTTGGAGATTTAGGGATGCGATCGCACTTTTTAAATTTTGGCAAACTTCTCTAGTAACTTGGGCGGCTTGCTCTGGGGGAAGACTGCGAGTATTAGTTAAAATAAAAAATATTGGCGACTCGTCAGTTAACCCCAAGCGCAGAGTATCGACATCCCAAACCGCTAGTAGCAAGCAACTGTGGACTGTTTGCGAACCTGTAGGATCGTCATCAAGTACAATAATCTTTGGCTTCATATTAAATATTCCTACTCTATACACTAATTTGTACAGGCATCTTGTCTGTACTACAAGAAGTTGATTTATAGTCGGTAGGTTTATACTTTAATACGCAAGTCTTGACGCTGGTAGAGACGTTTAGCCAAACGTCTCTCACCATAAATTGTTTTTACTTGCCTGTTACCTTTTCTAGTAAGTCTTTGCCTTGCTCTACTAAACTCTTTTCCGAATCAGTAGCTTGGGAAGCCTTGACACTTTCGATATTAGCTTTATCTTCGGGTTTAAAAATTTGCTTTGCACTCGCAGATGCTTGCTTTTCTTCTTCTAAAATTCCTGCACCTTCTCTATATTGATAAGCACGGTCGATTTTATCTTGACTTGTCAGTTTGTCTCTAGACGCAGTTATGGCATAGCTAGGAGCCACAAATATATTTAAACCTGAAAAAACAATTAATAACATCAACCCCAAAACGACAGCTTTTTGAGTTAGGGCTTTTAATAAGCTTTGCATAGAACGATCCTTTTCTACCAGTAACAGACGCATCCTACTTTTACGGCTCAACCCGTGCCTTCTGCCGCAGGATATATTCACAGCTTTATTGCAACTATTCTTGATGAATAGTTAAGCCACGACTGGCTATTTGCTCAAATAAATCTGTTTGTAAAGCTTGTACCGCACACAGACCAAGCTTTTTAAGTTCGTCAGCAATAATTGAGCGATCGCACCCGTAGCCTTTGCTGCATTATTGTGTACTACTGTCGCATAGTACCCGACTTGCCCTTCCTTGCGCCCGGTGTGCGATCGCGCAAGCGCGCCCGATTACGGGCTTCGCCTTTGTAACTTCTACAGCTATTTACTAACCTAGAGATATGTTAATTTAACTTACTAATATGAATTTCCGCCTATTGCTACTGCTGTTACTCATCCCCACCACCGCCGCTTGCAATTATACCGATGCTAAAGAACCTGCACCCAACACTTCAACCCCCATAGCTGCAAGTCCCAATCAGTCTAAAAAGGTAATAAAAACTCAAACTCTATCCCCCGCACCTATTCGCCTAAACGTTGCTAGTTTACCTAAACCTTTTGCCACCGATAGCGCCTCCAAATCTCCTAACGTTATCCCCATCCCGCAAAATCCAACTCTGCAAGTACCCCAAGGCTTCACAGTTAGTGTATTTGCCGAAAACCTCGATCGCCCCCGATGGCTGGCTTTAACACCTAGTGGCGAAGTTTTAGTAACAGAAACTAGGCAAAACCGCATTCGGCTACTGAGCGATACTAATGGCGATGGGGTAGCCGATACTAATAAAACCTTTGCTACGGCTCAAAACGGTGTAAACATACCCTTTGGGATGACTTTCGCTGCTAATTCTTTCTTTTTGGGCAATACTGACGCTGTATTGCGCTTTCCTTACAAGCAAGGACAACAACAAATTAGTGGCAATGGTCAAAAAATTACTAATCTTCCTGGTGGTGGCTACAATCAACACTGGACGCGCAATGTAGTAGCCGATCCCAGTGGCAAAAAATTGTACGTCTCTATTGGTTCTGAGTCTAATGCTGAGGAGGAACCTTTACCCCGCGCTTCTGTACAGGTAATGAACTTAGACGGTTCAAATCGTCAAACCTTTGCTTCGGGTTTACGCAATCCCATCGGTTTAGACTTTCACCCCCAAACCGGGGAACTATACGTCACTGTCAACGAACGGGATGCGCTGGGCGATGATTTAGTCCCTGATTACTTTACACGCCTGCAACAGGGGCAGTTTTACGGCTGGCCCTATGCTTACCTTGCGCCTAATAATCTCGATCCTCGGCAAGTAGTTAATGGCGTGAGCAAGCGCCCCGATTTAGCTCGTAGTACCAAGACCCCAGACGTGCTATTTCAGGCTCATTCTGCCGCTTTAGGGATGCAATTTTACGATCGCCAAACTTTTCCGCAAAAATACCGTAATGGAGCCTTTGCAGCCTTTCGCGGCTCTTGGAATCGCGATCGCGCTACAGGTTACAAAGTTGTGTTTGTTCCTTTTAATAATGGGCGACCCCAAGGCTACTATGAAGACTTTTTAACCGGATTTTTGCTCAATCCTTCCCAGCCTACTACTTGGGGGCGACCCGTAGGTTTATTGGTGTTACCAGATGGTAGTTTATTAGTTACCGAAGAAGCCAATGGTCGGATTTACCGCATTCAGTACGGTGCTTAGAATCTAGATGCCCTGACGGGAAGAATTAGCAAATACTTACCGTCGTTGCCCAACCAAAAGCCTTAGATAACTACAAATTAATTATGCAGAAGAAACAAAAATTTCCTTATTTAGTTGGCTCAAAATGGACAGCACAGCAAAAAATAGATGGCTGGCGACACTTTCAAGTTGTCAACCGCAAAAATCAAGGCAAATGGGTTTTTGCCGAAATGGTAGCAGCTTGCGATCCTCTTGTACGTTTTTGGGTCAATGCTAAATTGCTTAAAAATACTTCTCAATGGCAATCTGGTTGGCAGTCTCTACAAGAAATAGCAGAAGTTGAAGGTTATGTTTCCTAGAAATACAGCTATTTAGGCAAAATTTATTATTTTTAACATAAGTAGCCAAGTTCCCCTCGATCTTGTCCTCTAAGTAGCTGCAAACTCTAGTCAAAACTATCTATTGTCCCAGCAAATACCGCATGAGCGGCTGTTTACACTAGCTTGGGCTTCAGATAACTAGGTCTTGGTGAGTTTAAGCGCGATTGTTTAGCTCTCTTTCTTTGCGGCTTCCGGGGTTTATTTGTTTTTGTTTTTTGTTACTTATTTTATAAAATGTAGTAATTAAAATTGTATTTGCGTCTTTTTTGAAGGTTGACAGAGTTTTTTGAGCTTTTTTATTTTAGTTAGCTCTTAAATAAAGCTTTTAAATTTGATTTAAGCTTATACTTATGTTTCAACCCCCTTTCTTTTGCGCCAGAGTTGAACAATAATTCGATCAAAGACCAGAAATATAAAAGACCAACGTGCTAGTAGATAGATTTTTAAAAGCTAGCACTTCGATAAACAACGATAGGAGCCGAAAATTAAGTGAAACTTGCAGTTTACGGAAAAGGTGGCATCGGCAAATCTACAACTAGCTGTAACATCTCTGTTGCCTTAGCCAAGCGTGGCAAGAAAGTATTGCAAATTGGCTGCGACCCCAAGCACGACAGCACTTTTACTTTGACTGGGTTTTTAATTCCCACAATTATTGATACGCTTCAAGAAAAAGATTATCATTACGAAGATGTCTGGGCTGAAGATGTCATCTATAAAGGCTACGGCGGCGTAGATTGCGTAGAAGCTGGTGGGCCTCCGGCGGGTGCTGGTTGCGGCGGCTACGTGGTGGGAGAAACCGTAAAATTGCTCAAAGAACTCAACGCCTTTGATGAGTACGATATTATTTTGTTTGATGTTTTAGGTGACGTAGTATGTGGTGGTTTTGCTGCACCCTTAAACTACGCTGACTATTGCCTAATCGTTACAGACAACGGGTTTGATGCTTTATTTGCTGCTAACCGAATTGCTGCTTCTGTAAGAGAAAAGGCGCGTACTCATCCTTTGCGCCTAGCTGGATTAATTGGCAACCGTACTTCTAAACGCGATTTAATTGAGAAGTATATCGAAGCTGTACCCATGCCAGTATTAGAAGTATTGCCCTTAATTGAGGACATTCGCGTATCTCGCGTTAAAGGTAAGACTTTGTTTGAAATGGCAGAAACAGACCCCTCGCTAAACTATGTGTGCGATTACTACTTGAGTATTGCCGATCAAATTTTAGCCAGACCAGAAGGGGTTGTACCTAATGATGCTCCAGACCGCGAATTGTTCTCTTTGCTGTCTGATTTCTACCTCAATCCTGTAACTCCCGCCGCTAATAAAGAAGAAAAACTAGATTTGATGATGGTTTAATCGGTCTAGTTTGGAGGATGGGGATTAGAACCAATGGCTTTTTTTGGTAGCCTAAAAAACTCGTTAAAACAGAAGTGGTTGCAATATTTTCAAAGCAATCGCTCCTGGATTAGCTTGCATTCTAGCGTTGCTACTCCTGACGGTGGCAAACGTCCCCCGTCTTACCTCATCCTGGGCGTAATTAATGCCCTAGAACCGCAGCTACAAGAATTGATGTTACCTTTCTCAAAGCTGAACCTGAATGTAGATACTTTAATTGATGTATTAGAGTTAAATTTCGATCCAGGTTTGATGTTAGGTAACTCTACTCAAGTAACCATTGAGGAAAAAGAACGACAAATTGAAGTAGATGATTTGTTGCAAATTAACCTTGATGATGAGTTTGTAGTATTTGTTGATGAAACGGAAAGCTGGGAAGACGGTGCTTCTGTCTCGAAGCAAGAACAAGCCGCCTTTACAATCACCTCTCTAGATGAAATTGTCTTTGACGAAATAGAAGCAGAAACTTTAGATAATAATTCTGTAGTTGTAAATTTTTCTGATGATCTATTTTCGGGTGGAGGAGAGGAAGTAATGGGCGTTGAACTTACATCCAGCAGCGATTTCACCGCAGAGGAACAACAAATTCAAAATCAAGATATTTCTGGTCTATTTCCCAACTATTAACTGAGAATGACTTGAAAAAAGCGAAAGATTTTTTGCTTTAACAAACACTTGCTGTACCCTTAAAAACTGAAGTTTTACCTATTCCTTAAAAATTAAAGGGGAGAATACTAAATTTATGACCGTAGCTCAAACTGAAGCTTTAACCTTTGAATGCGAAACTGGTAACTATCATACTTTTTGCCCGATTAGTTGCGTAGCTTGGCTTTACCAAAAAATTGAAGATAGTTTTTTCTTGGTAATTGGGACAAAAACTTGCGGCTATTTCCTCCAAAACGCTATGGGGGTAATGATTTTTGCTGAGCCCCGTTATGCAATGGCGGAATTAGAGGAAGGAGATATTTCTGCCCAACTAAACGACTATGAAGAACTAAAACGGTTATGTTTGCAAATTAAGCGCGATCGCAATCCTAGTGTAATTGTCTGGATTGGGACTTGCACGACCGAAATAATTAAGATGGATTTGGAAGGGTTAGCACCAAGATTAGAGTCAGAAATTGGCATCCCCATTGTTACAGCCCGTGCTAATGGCTTAGATTATGCCTTTACTCAAGGGGAAGATACGGTACTTGCAGCCATGGCAGCCCGTTGTCCTGAAAAAGTATCGGTAGTAGAATCTGAGAAAAAAGAACGCAATGCGATCGCATCTCTGCTTAATTTTGGTAAAAAGAAGGAAGATGTCGCCGCCGATGAATCGGAGTATGTCAAACATACACCGTTAGTTTTATTTGGTTCTTTACCCGACCCTGTAGTTACGCAGCTAACTTTAGAACTCAAAAAGCAAGGCATTAAAGTGTCCGGTTGGCTACCTTCTAAGCGTTACACCGAATTACCTGTTATCGAAGAAGGGTATTATGTCTCTGGTGTCAATCCCTTTCTTAGCCGCACCGCCACAACGTTGATGCGTCGGCGCAAGTGTAAGCTAATTGGTTCAGCTTTCCCGATTGGCCCTGATGGAACTCGCGCTTGGATTGAAAAAATCTGCTCGGTGCTAGGAATTACACCTAAAGGTTTAGATGAGCGGGAGGCGCAAATCTGGGCAAGTATGGAAGATTATTTGCAGCTAATTCGCGGTAAATCGGTCTTTTTTATGGGCGACAACTTACTCGAAATATCCTTAGCGCGGTTTTTGGTACGCTGTGGGATGATTGTCCCAGAAATTGGCATCCCGTATATGGATAAGCGTTTTCAAGCGGCAGAATTGACGCTGTTAGAGAATACTTGCAAAGAAATGGGCGTACCTTTGCCGAGAATTATTGAAAAGCCAGATAATTACAACCAAATTCAGCGCATTCAAGAAACTCGCCCAGATTTGGTAATTACGGGGATGGCTCACGCAAATCCGCTAGAAGCGCGAGGGATTAACACCAAGTGGTCGGTAGAATTTACCTTTGCTCAAATTCACGGCTTTACTAATTCGCGGGACATTTTAGAATTGGTAACTCGTCCTTTGCGTCGCAACAATAATCTTAAAGATTTGGGTTGGGAGAAGTTAGTTAGAGAAGAAGCAAAAATTTAGGATTCTATAAAGTGCGATCGCACTTTAAATTATCAAGGTGTGATCGCTAACTTTAGTTGAATCTCCGTCAAAATCGATTGTAATTGTGAAGACCTGAAGGAAAATCTTCCTTCAGGTCTTTAATCTATCTTCAAAGAAACTAAACGACGTTATTACAAGCCTTAACGATGACTATGCTCGGCTAAAAGTGCTTGCGCTCTTGGCTTGTATATTAAATAAAATAATGCCTCAATGTAACGCAATAAGTCTTCACGGTTTTCTTTAGAACTAAAATTCCAAAACCCATAAATCCGCGCTAGAGTTAGCAGCTTTGTAGTGTGAATTTTCCAAGTATAGCTACTACAAACTCGGTCAATACCTCGTGTCGAAATTTCATACCAGTAATTGGGGTTTTGTTCGCACTTAGTTACAAACTCAACAATTTTTTCGGCAGTTTCTTCTAGATTTGTGGGGTTAATATAAAAGCCATTAACTTTATCTTGAATAATCTCCAGTGGCCCGCCAAATTGAGTAGCAAAAGTTGGCAATCCTGAAATCATTGCTTCTAAAACTGTCAATCCAAAGGCTTCAAATAACGCTGGTTGAATAAAAATTCCTTGATGGTCAGCTATTACTCGATAAATTTCTCCCGACTGAGACTTAGTAAGTCGTACCCCCAGCCAACGAATTTTGCCATACAAATTGTACTGATCAATAACTCGATATAGCTTTTCTATTTCGTCTCGTTCTTCATTGTCTCCCGATTCTTCTACGCGCAATTTACCCGCAACTAAAATTAAATTGCAATGCTCTTGTAAAGCTGGGCTTTTACCAAAACATTCGGCTAATCCTGTCATGTTTTTAATTCGGTCAAGCCGCGCCATAGAAAAGATTGGGCGTTTAGTGGGGTCGTCAAGCGTACCAAATATTTGATTAGGATCGTCTAAAGTAAAAAGCAATTCTTCTAACTGAGTGCGATCGCCAATTATCCGATCTTCTGTCCGCGAGTAAGGAAAATAAGCCTTTTCATTCACTCCTGGCGGTACGACATTAAACTTAGGACTAAATAATTCAACGCCACTTACTACATGATACAGTTCTGGCATAGTAAAGCATTGATAAGACTCGTATTGTCCGATACTATCTGGCGTTCCGACAATCTCTTGGTAAGTGCTACTAATAATAAAATTAGCGGCATTCATTGCAATCAAATCAGCAGTAAACTGTAAAGAAAAATGATATTTATCATCTAATTCTTGCCAGTAAAGATTGCTAAACAAATACTTCGATTTCTCTAAAGCATGAGCAATATTACACTGGGTAACTTTCAATCGCCGTGCTAACAAAAATGCGACTAAGTTACCATCAGAATAGTTACCAACAATCAAATCAGGCGCACTTTGAAATTCTGCTAATAGCTCTCTTTCTGCGTCTATTGCATAGGTTTCTAAATACGGCCAAAATTCAAATCGAGAAATCCAATTTTGCGTCATGTTGGGATTAAATTCCCGTAAAGGTACACGCAAAATCCAAGCATTATCGGTATCGTGGACTTTTTCTAAACGTTGGTTACAAAGCGTACCATCGCTATTAGGAATTAGGCGCGTTAAAATGATTACTTTGGGTTTGACTCCGAGTATATCTAGTCCCGCTAAAGTTACATCTTCTTGCAGTTGTTTTTCTAAACTTTTTGCTTGGTCGAGGACGTAAACTACTTGACCCCCCGTATCTGGTCGTCCCAAAACCCCCTCTTGACCAAACCAGCCATGAGGAGACACTAAGACGATTCTAAAAACCATCGGAATCCGCGAAATAAAGGCTTCTAAGGTTTGGTGATCGGGAGAATCGATTAATTCATCCAAAATTTCTAAAGTCTCTTTAACGCGCCCTGCCGTATTACCCCAGCCAGCTTCTAATCCCATCAACTGCAACACAAAGCGGAATTTTTCGTAGGGTTCTTCAACATCAAGATCCGCTACAAAAGTCAAGGCTTTTTTGATTTTTTCTGATAGTTGCTGCTGAGATTGAATCCTGCCATTAATCAATAATGGGGTGTTATCGTATTTGTGCAAACGCAGGAAATCAAATAAACTTTCTAGCCATTGCTTGGGATCTTGAAAAAGTTTGCTCGATAAATAGCGATTAAGAAACTCTACACCTTTACCAATGTTTTTAGGATCGCGGATTGTGGGGGTATAGTCGTAAAAAGGCTGAAAATCTAACTCTAACATATCCCCTTCGTTGGGGTGGTAGCGGTTGACAAAGCGATCGCGCACATCTAGCAATTCTTGAACATTTAACGGCTCAACATTCAATTCTTCGGTGATTCTGTAAACTTCTTGACTAGCAATTTTTGAGCGTGAAATCAAGTAAATACTGCTATCTTCGCGGATGAGTTCTTGAGTATAATAAATTAATTTTCCTAAGTTGGAAGAATTATAATATTCTTCGCCCTTTTGGTATTTAGCACAGTATTCTTTGTATACATTCAAAATATCATTGCGTAACAAGTAGCGGTTTTCGTGATGACGTAACTCGCTAATAAAAGAGCGTAAATCATTCTTTTCTTCAGCGATCGCATTTTGGATTAATTCTGCTGACATAACACCTCCTATAATTAATGGCTATCAAACAACTACGTTACAAAATTTTCTAGATTTTAGCTTCCCCCTAGAGCGTGGCAAGCTAAATTGGTTGGAGTTATTTCTAACTCCGAACTATTAAAGGGCATACAACTCGCCAAATTTTTGCTTAATGTAACTAATAAATGGGTCTATACTCAAAGGTTTGCCCGTCGCTTGTTCGATTAATTCCGCCGCCGTGTACTTGCGTCCATGTTGGTAGATATTTTGTTTGAGCCAATCGTGCAGCAAATCAAAATTACCTTGCTCAATGTGCTGAGGAATTTCTTTATTAGCTTTAAGCGCCGCATCAAAAAATTGAGCGCTCATTAAGTTACCCAAGGTATAACCTTGAAACATACCGCCGACCATTCCACCGTACCAATGCACGTCTTGCAATACGCCGTTGGCATCACTAGAGGGTACAATCCCCAAATCAGACTTATAGCGACTGTTCCAAGCGGCGGGAAGGTCTTTAACGTCTAACTTGCCCTCAAGCAAGTCTAACTCCAAATCAAAACGAATCATTACGTGCAAATTGTAAGTTACTTCGTCAGCATCGGTGCGAACTAAACTACGCTTGACTTTGTTAATAGCGCGGTAAAAAGTTTCTAAAGGTACTTGCTGAAACTGACTAGGAAAAGTCGCTTGCAACTGAGGATAGAAAAACTGCCAAAAATTACGGCTGCGTCCAACCAAATTTTCCCACAGTCGAGATTGACTCTCATGAACTCCTGAAGATGTACCAGCAGCTAGGGGACTTGCTTCAAATCTTCGGGCTATACCTTGCTCGTATAGAGCATGTCCGGTTTCATGGATAGTGCTAAATAACCCTTCATTTAAGTCATTTTCCCGGACGCGGGTTGTAATTCGCACGTCTCCGGTAGAAAACTTAGTCATAAAAGGGTGCAAAGTTTTATCTTGTCTTCCCCTTTGAAAATCGTAACCTAGCTGTTGAATAACTTTGAGGCTAAAGGCTAGTTGCTCGGCTTCAGGAAAATGCTGATACAAACAAGAGGCATTTGCTAGGGGTTGAGCAGAAATAGCGGCAACAATTGGGACTAATTGCTGGCGCAAGTCGGCAAACAAAGTTCGTACCGATTGGGTATTCATCCCATAATCAGATTCATCAATTAAAGGATCGGCGATATGGTCGTAGCCAGGAAAGTAGTTTGCCATTTCCCGGCTATATTCCAAGGTTTGTTGCAAAAAAGGCGCGATCGCATTAAAGTCATTTTCTGGTCGTGCTTTTGCCCAAGCTTCATAACATTCGGCGCTATGTTGAGAAAATTTAGCCGTAAAATCTGGGGGAATTTTGACTAGGCGATCGTAGTCGTGACGAGCAATCCGAATTAAACTAGCTTCATCAGAACTATAATCACAATTTGCCTCGTAGTCGCGCAAGTCTTCTAGGAGTTGTCCTATAGCTGGTCTAGTAAACTTAGTATGGCTAATGTGTCTCAAAGTAGCTATTTGTCGCCCCCGCGCCGCCGCACCACCTGGAGGCATATAAGTAGCTTGATCCCAGTAAAGCAAGGCGGCGGCTGATTCAATGTCGTTAACCTCCGCCAAGTGAGTTTTTAACTCTTGCAATTTGGGGTGAGTCTTTTCGAGAGTTTGCATACCTAAAATATTGATACTGGTTTTATCTAGTTTGACGCGAGAACTAATACTACCGCTACTAATTAGGTGGAATTAAATTTAACTACTAATCAATTCGACCCCATCTCGGTTATCGAAGCCTTGTAAATAAACTTTGACTTTTTCATCTTTGGCAGTAGGAAGCTTTTTCCCGGTAAAATCTGGGTGAATGGGCAATTCTCGATGACCTCTATCAACAAGTACCGCTAACCAAATAGTTGATGGTCTACCATATTCATTGACGGCATTTAAAGCAGCGCGAATTGTCCGCCCTTTGTAAATAACATCATCGACAAGTAAAACTGTTTTTCCGGTCAAATCAAAAGGAATATCAGTTTTAGCTGGAGTCCTTACGCCAATTTGGTCTAAATCATCTCGGTAAAAGGTAATATCTAGCGCTCCCACCGGAACAGTTACACCTTCTAACACTTCAATTTGTTTAGCTAAATTTTCTGCTAAAGCTACTCCTTTTGTATAAATACCTAAAACTACCAAGTTCGACAAATCGCGGGATCTTTCAATAACTTGGGAAGCAAGGCGCGTCATCGTCCGCCGGATTTCTTCAGAGGATAAAATTTCAACGACTTTAGCCGCCATAGTTATCGATCCCTAGTAAGTAGAATATTTTAAGTATTTACTAATAAAAGTGCGATCGCAATTACTACCCAAAGCAAAAAACTAGATTGCGTTAGTTGCAAAGCTTGGTAAATTAGCGCTGGTGTAATCGGATAAATAGCGTCTCCAATTAAAGGTTTGGGTTTAGCTACCCCCTGATACCAATTTATCCCTCCTACTTGTACCCCCAATACCGCCGCGTAAGCCCCCTCACTCCAGCCAGAATTAGGACTAGCATCTTTAACCGCATCTCGACAACAAATTTGCCAAACTTGCCTAGGTTTCCCCGACAATAACGCCAAAGTTAACACTGTTAAGCGACAGGGAGGCCAAGTAAGATAATCTTCAAGCTTGGCGCTAAACCAGCCTAAATAAGTATAGGGTGCTTCCCGGTAGCCAATCATTGAATCTAAGGTACTCGCAGCTTTGTAGGCTAAGGCAAAGGGAACGCTACCAAAAGGTGTAAAAGCCCCAAAAATTGCATAAAATAGCGGAGCCATCACCCCATCAGTGGCATTTTCAGTCACAGTTTCCATGACCGCGCGTAAAATTTCTAACTCTGTTAGGTTTTCAGTATCTCTACCAACATATTGACTTAAACTTATTCGAGATTGTTCTAAATTACCTGTTGCTAATACTTGCAAAACTGTTTCTGCTGCTTGTCTTAAGCTTTTTAAGGCAAAACAACTAGCTAAAATAACACTTTGAGTAACAATGCCAAACAGTGGATGAATCAAGTTTGAGCCATAGGAAATTGCCCAACCACTTGCACCACTACCAATTATTACTATTAATCCTAAAAATATCCCCATTCCACGTTGCTGTAAAGGGCGATCGCATTCCTTAATTTTCCATATTTGAGTAAAACGATTTATAACCCAACCCATTACCTGCACTGGATGCAGCCAACTCCAAGGATCGCCAATGGAGTAATCTAAAACTACCGCCCCTAGCAGCACAATTATTGATGACTGAGAAAAAACAAACAATGCTCTTAGTTTTTCCTTGTCTAAACTACAAAACTTGTTGATTCTCCTTGAGATGCCTGCCAACTCCGGGCATCATAATAAAGATCGGCAAGAGTTATAGCATACAACGCTTCTGATAATTTTTGATGCAATCTCTTCCACAACGTAAATGTTACCCAGTCTTCAGCCTGGGTATTGCTTGGGCTGTGATGGGGTAAAGGTTCGATAGTTTCCCCTACGGCGGCGAGAATTTGCCCTAAAGAAATTTTTTCGGGGGACTTAGCCAATTTATACCCCCCGGCTGCACCACGCACGGATTCGACTAACCCCGCACGACGCATTTCTATTAGTAATTTTTCTAAATAAGGTGCGGGAATATTTTGCCGCAAAGCAATGGTTTTTACAGCGATTGGCTTTTGACGTGGTTGTAAACTCAAATCAAGTAAAGCCTTGACGCTATAATGTCCGCGAGTTGTTAATTTCATCTAACAGCTATTTACTAAACCTGCGATCGCAACCCTTGGGCAAGTTTATCTAACTTTGCCTTGCCTCCAACCAAAATGTTAGCTAGTAAATAGACCTATCTAAACCTTATTATGCCTTGCTTTGGGTTTAATCAATAAATTGCAGTTTTTTTGCCTACTACTCAAAACTTTTCTACCTAAGCCTGCATTTTCGCTTCATTTTTTTGATTGTGGCTTCATTCTGCGCTTTATTTTGACCATTTTTTGTTTTCGTACCGCCACCAGTTTTTAATTGTTTCTCTGTGTATATTTTAAATTTTCTGGCGATGGTGGTCAAAGAGAATAATTTCAGGCGCTCTCTAGCTTTTCGACTCTACATCTAAAGTTATTATTTTATTGCTATTATTCGCAATTAACATCAATAATATGTATGATTTTTATTGATGTAATCTCAGTAATATCATCATTTTGAAATCAAAATTGGTGTACTATAATTTATTAAGCTAAATGAAGTTAAGCAATATCATACCCTCGACGAAAATTATTTTTGTCAAGGATTGGGTAAGAGTCAAACTAAAAATAAAATTCAAAATGTACTACATTTACTGTCGCATTTTACTAATTTTTACTGTTTTAAGCCACTGAACCTATTGCTTTAAAGCTTGTATTAGCTAAAATAAAACTTAACTGAACAATTAAACCCTTAGTTATCTCCCTTAAGTCGATGAATAAGAAGAAAAAATTAGAGCCATTAATCGGTCAAGAACTTCTTGATAAAGTCAAAGAGCTAGAGCTTATTAGCAAAGAAGAAAAAGCTAAAGAGTGCGGCTACTATACAGTTACCAAAAATGGTGTAGAGCGGGTCAACATGATGAAGTTCCTTAATGCTCTAATTGATGCAGAAGGTATTGAACTAGATACCAATAGTAGTTCCGATGGGCGCGGGGGACGTAGCGCCAGCTATAAGATTAGCGTCCAGAGAAATCAAAATTTATTGATAGGATCAGCCTACACGAAACAAATGGGCTTGGAGCCAGGAGATGAGTTTAAAATAACTTTAGGACGCAAACACATTCGTTTACAGCAAGTAGAGCAAGAGGATGATACCGAAGCTACAGCGTAAGCGCTCTCTTGGGCGGGGGGTAAAACTCTTACTATATCCTAATCTCAACTCCTTACCTCGATTTTAAAATCTTTAGCACCTACTGCCAACGAGAATATTCCTAATGTTAGAGTAGCAATAATTAATGGAACTAAAAACCTTACTTGTTGCTGCTAAATTACCTAGAGGGACAAAGATTTTTTGATTGTTTCCAAAAATATTTTGACTATTTATATCGGTTAAGCAGTAATGTCAGTTTAGCTCCTATCTTAGGTAATAAGTTTTAGACAAACTTAGAGATGGATATTTTTGGCTTTTTCCATTCCTAAAATATGCAGAAATAGCATTGTGATTATGAGATACCTGCATAGTAGGATGAATAACATAATTTTATTGAGAATTGATTGATGGAGAACATTCTCCATCAATACTTTTATGATTGGTTGCAATTAGCAATTATTCTTAAATAGGTGCAGAAAATTAATCATATACGGCGGTGGCAACAGCCTACGCAGGAATTCGCGCGTTGAAGTGAGTTATTATGGCGATCTATGACAAAAAAGGGCAATACTTTAGTTAGGACGCTCAATGAATTCTGTTGGAGCCAAGCAACGCACGCAAATTAGGTTGACCTATGAACACTCACACCTCTGGTAATCATCATACTACTTGCCCAATTTGTCAAAAAAGCACCAAACTCAAGTTGGTCAAGATGTGCAAAGGATTGTTTACTTGCAATTCATGCCAAGAGAAGTTAGTAGTAACTTGGAGTGGTCATTACGTCCGCGATCCCTTTAGTGGTAAACAAATGTTAGTTGGTCAATTGTTGCGCCGTCAAAGCAACCCTTGGGCAAGAATTATGCGCGACTTGAGTTCTATTAAGCGTCCTTTTGTATATGTGGCTATAGGTGTATTGATTGTGGGTGCTAGTGTTTTTAGTGTAGAAAGTATCCAAAATCAACAGAATCCTCAAGATATTGTAGAAAAAATTAACAATACTAATAATCAACCAAAATTGTAAGCTGTTGTTATTTTCAGCTTTGGCGCTTAATTAAAGTCCAACCTTCTCTTGTTCCCAATCGTTGCACAGATTTTAATCCTAGACTTTTAAGCTTAGTCGGTTCGATAAGAAAGTAGGGGTTTGATTGTTGCCAGTATTGTTGTAGTTCGTCGTTAGTGGCGGGAATGACTTGGCGATCGCTATAAAAGTTTAAGGATGGTCGATGATAGGGAAAAGAAGTATAAATTTTTTGCTGTGGGGTTGTATTGCTTTGAATCATCGCCGCTACAGGTTTTACCGGGTAAGCTTCAGCTAATTCCCATACCCAATGACGAGAAGTTACAAATAAAGCCAGGGAAAGATAACAACCCCAAAATAAAATTACGATAAATTGGCGATCGCCTTCTTGCGCTAAAATTGCCGCAATGGTCATTGTCAGGGCGATACAAGTTAGAATTGTTTGCAATTGCAAGTCTTTGGCAGGACTTAGGGGATTAAAGTATAAGCTACCACCCCAGGAAATTAGTGCAAGTATTGTGAGAATAGCGATCGCACTCTTGGAATAACTTAAACGTGGTTTGTGCCAAACTTGGGTTAACTGTACTCCCACGGCTAAAGCAAAAGCTGGGTAAACGGGTAAAACGTACCAAGGCAATTTAGTCGTCATTACAGAAATTGTCAGTAAGTAAACACCCAGCCAAACAACAATTAGTTTAGAGTAGCTAACATTGCTATTAAGCCAAGCAAAACGAAATCCTTGGGGCAAAAACAGCAGCCAAGGAAAGGAATATTTTACAATTTCTAGTAAGTAATACCAAGAGGGCTGGGCGTGGTTTTCGACTCCTTGCCAAATTCGATTGAGAGACTGAGTAACTATAGCAGTTTGGGTAAAAAAGCTACCATAATGCCACCACTGGGCAATATACCAACTAACCACAGGAGTAATACCAATTGCTACTCCTAGCCATAAATACCAACTGGTAAGTAAGCGTGGCGTATCCCAGAACAGAAATAATAAGGCGATCGCACCTAATAATAAACCTAAAAGCCCCTTAGTAAAGCAAATTAACCCTAAACCAACCCCCACACCCAAGCAGTAGCGCAAATTTCGCCTACTTCGCAACACGCACAAAATTGTAAATATAAAAAAACTGACTACCGCGCCATCCAACATTGCCAGTCGTCCGTGACGTACCATTGGCAGCATAGTTAAATAAACTAAACTTGCAAAAATAGCCGTTATTCGTTGCGGGAATATTTCTCGACCGATACAGTAAAGTAAGGGAACAGAAAGCGCCGTCAAAATTGCCCCAGGTAAGCGCGAAGTCCATTCATTTACCCCACCAAGGCGGTAAGCCAAAGCAATCAGCCAATGGATAAGCGGTGGTTTGTTTAGGTAAGGTTCCCCGCCCAAGGTAGGATATAGCCAAGCATTCGTTGCAATGGGATGAAGCGAAATTTCCCGCGCAACTCCTGCTACAGTACCCTCATCCCAATCCCGCAGCGCTACTGCGCCCAAATTGAGCGTAAATAGTATTAGTGCAGCGATTAATAATCCTAAAACCCACAACCAATCTAATAAATGTCTTTGGGTGAAATTTTTATAATACAAACGAGCCATGCAAGGTTTGAAGCAACTGCTAAAAAATAAAGATAATTTGCAAGTTCCAACTTTTATCTTGGCGTATTATTTCAATTTGCCGAATAAACTCCCGAAAGTAAAATCGCCGCTCTGATTCTGATAAATCAAGCCAAAACTGAGGAATTGAAACCAATTGAGCTATTGAGCGCAAATTCACGGGAGGCAAAGTTGCTAATTTTCCCTGCAACGTCGAAATTTCAGTACGGAGGTTATAAGTGCGTAGAGTTGCCGTCTCTATATCTAAGATGCCATTATCGAGCAAATTTGGTATAAGCGCGAGAATTTCTTGCGAACTTGCAATTTTTGCTAACCAAGAATTTTTTACACCGTCTAACTGAGAAAAATTCACGCCACTTACAGCTAAAGGTAAATCGCGGCAAATAGTTTGAATAGTTTGCTGCAATACTTCTTCGTAAGCAAGACGACACTTAGGACGACGGGGACATAAAGTTGGGCGCAAGTAGAGGTATTCGCCCTTTTTGCGCGGCTTATTAACGCTAACAACAGTCATGGGCGACGAGCATGACGTGCAGCTAACTAATCCCGCTAAAGAACGGTTAGCGCTGGCTGTACGCGGTGGTAAGCGACGATTGCGGCGCAATAAGCGATCAATTTGGGCGGCTTCTTCTCTAGAAATAATCGGCGTATGAGTATCAGACAATATTTGTTCGTTTTGATAAGCCGTATCGCCACGATAAACGGGATTAGTTAACCACCGTTTTCCGGTAGTGACAGAGATTTTTTTACCATATTTTTGGGCTAAGTAACGCACCGCACCCCGCAAAGAACCGTAAAGCAAAAAGCGATCAAAAAAGTCTTTGACTACGGGGGATGTAGTACGATCTACAGCATAACGATTTTTGATTCTGCGGTAGCCGTAGGGAACTTTACCAGGTGGAGTCAGGGCGTTGAGACGATTACGGGCGTGTCCTTGGCGAATGCTGCGGCTATGCTGTTCGTATTGAATTTGTTGCAGTTGTACTAAGTCGGATTGCATACCCGCCGCTTGTTCGGTAGTAATAAGTTTGATGTTGAGCGCTTGTAATTCGCTCAAACGATTGTTAATTTCTGGGATAGAATCGCCAAGTTCTTCGATGCGGCGAATTAGCAGGTAGTTGGCGGGATCGGTTTTTGCTTCTCGTAGTAGTTGCTGCAATTGCGATCGCTTTCCTAAGTCTTGATACAATTTATCTATTTCCCACCCCCATAAATTCGGCTCTGGTGGTGCTTCTAGTAAAGGGTTTGTGTAAGTGTAGGCGATAATTTTCATAAAACCTCACTATAAAAAGTTTAGATTTGAGTCAGTTCGATAATATTGTTATCTGGGTCTTTGGTAAATAAGGCACTTCTACCCGAAGCGCTAGATTGAATAAAGTAATTACCAGCTATTAGTTGACTTTTGGCGGCTTCTAAGTCGGCAACTTTAAAAGCAAGGTGTGGGTTGCGTCCCAGTTTTTCTGCGTTGTGTAAATCCGTAGAAATAGAACTATCAACAATGAGATGCAGTTGAAAGTTGCCTATCTGATACCATGTACCGGGATAGTTAAGGCTGCGGTCAATTTTAGTTAAACCGAGAACATGACTATAAAAATCCTCCGCTTTTTGTAAGTCAGTGACAAGTAAGGCTGTATGGAAACATTCAATAATTTGCATGGTTTACTACTTTTCCTGAATATTTAGCAATTAAAGACCAAAATTTAGGACTTTTAACTTTAAACTTACAACTTGTTTATGCTAGAAAATAGCAGGCTATCTTTAAAGACGCATCATGGGTAATACTTTTGGGCATTTGTTTCGAGTCACTACTTTTGGTGAGTCTCACGGCGGCGGCGTTGGAGTGACAATTGATGGTTGTCCGCCACAATTAGAGATTACCGCCGAGGAAATACAAAAAGAGTTAGACCGTAGGCGACCAGGACAAAGTAAAATTACAACACCGCGCAAAGAAGCTGATACTTGTGAAATTCTTTCCGGGATATTTGAAGGCAAAACTTTAGGTACGCCGATTACTATTTTAGTGCGAAACAAAGACACTCGCTCTCAAGATTATGATGAGATGGCGCAATCTTATCGTCCTTCTCACGCTGATGCTACCTACGATGCTAAGTATGGAATTCGCAATTGGCAAGGTGGCGGACGTTCTTCGGCGCGGGAAACTATTGGACGAGTAGCAGCAGGTGCGATCGCTAAAAAAATTCTTGCTACAGTTGCTAACGTAGAAATTGTTGCCTATGTTAAGCGGATTAAAGATTTAGAAGCGGTAATCGATCCTAATACAGTTACCTTAGAACAGGTTGAAAGTAACATTGTACGTTGTCCTGAAACCGAATCTGCCGAGAGAATGATTGAACTTATCGAGCAAGTAGGACGACAAGGCGATTCTATTGGGGGTGTAATTGAATGTGTCGCCCGTAACGTACCAAAAGGTTTAGGTTCGCCCGTTTTTGACAGAATAGAAGCAGATATTGCCAAAGGTGTAATGTCTCTCCCCGCAACTAAAGGGTTTGAAATTGGTTCGGGTTTTGCCGGAACTTTGTTAAATGGTAGCGAACACAATGACGAATTTTATACCGATGAAAATGGCGAACTCCGTACAGTAACTAATCGCTCTGGTGGCGTTCAAGGTGGCATTTCTAACGGTGAAAATATCATTTTGCGGGTAGCTTTTAAGCCAACAGCTACAATTCGTAAAGAGCAACGTACTGTTAATAAAGAAGGCGAGGAAATGCTGTTAAAAGGCAAAGGTAGACACGATCCTTGTGTACTTCCTAGAGCAGTGCCGATGGTTGAAGCGATGGTAGCATTAGTATTATGCGATCATTTATTGCGCCATTATGGGCAGTGTAAAGTGTTACCTTAAAAGTTACAAGACGGGCTTTTTGCCCGTCTTGTAACTTTTATAATTAGGAATAGTTGCAACTTTTTAAATGAATTCAATTACAATTTTAGGATTAGTTGCAGGTACGCTAACAACCCTTGCTTTTTTACCTCAGTTATTAAAAATATGGCAAACTAAATCGGCTAAAGATATTTCTTTTAATACCTTAATTATTTTTAATATAGGTATTTTTCTTTGGCTGATTTATGGAATTTATCTTAAGGCTTTGCCAATTATTTTGGCTAATTTATTTACTTTGATTTTCAACATGATAATTGTATGGCTTAAAATTAGATACAAGTGATTTTAATTTAAAAAAATATTGTGACTGCTTTTGCTGCTGAAAGACTGCTATTTACTCCCGCTACCCCTGACACCGACGCTATCGAGACTATTTTTGCCTTTCCCAACGAATACACGGTAGGCATTACTAGCTTAGGCTATCAAGTAGTATGGGCTACTTTGGTAATGCGTTCGGATGTAGCAGTTAGCCGCTTATTTACTGATATACGCGAACAATTACCCCCTTCCCCTGAATTGCTTGGTTTTTCCTGTTCTTGGGAGCTAGATTACGTTAATATTCTCAATTTGCTCGAATCTCTCCAAATCCCAATTCGCGCCGCTAATAGAGATGAAAATCATCCTTTAGTTTTTGGTGGTGGTACGGTATTTAGTGCTAATCCCGAACCTTTTGCAGATTTTTTTGACATTATTTTGCTGGGTGATGGAGAAAATTTGTTAGGTAACTTTTTAGACGCATATAAGCAAGTTAGAAATGCTGACAAAAAGACGCAATTAATTTACCTTGCACAAATACCAGGGGTGTATGTTCCGAGTTTGTATGAAGTAACTTACAACGATCGCACAAGTGATATAAAATCGATTCAACCTGTTACAAATGCTATCCCTAGCTATGTAGATAAACAGACTTATCGAGGAAATGTTTTATCAGCTTCAACCGTAGTTACCCAAAAAGCAGCTTGGGAAAACATCTACATGGTAGAAGTGGTGCGTAGTTGTCCGGAAATGTGCCGTTTTTGCCTTGCAAGTTACTTAACCTTACCTTTTCGGACTGCAAGTTTGGAATCTTCTTTAATTCCTGCAATTGAGCGCGGATTGACGGTAACTAATAGATTAGGCTTGCTAGGTGCATCCGTTACTCAACACCCAGAGTTTGCAACTTTGCTCGATTATTTAAGTAAACCCCAGTACGATAATGTGCGTTTAAGCATTGCTTCGGTGCGGACAAATACAGTTACGCAAAAATTAGCCCAAACTCTAGCAAAACGAGATACGCGATCGCTTACAATTGCCGTAGAAAGTGGCTCTGCTCGGATTCGCCAAATTATCAATAAGAAACTAAATAACGACGAAATTATCACCGCCGCAATTAATGCCAAAGCAGGGGGATTAAGCGCTTTAAAGCTTTACGGAATGGTAGGCGTACCGGGAGAAGAAATAGAAGATGTCGAACAAACCGTAGCGATGATGAGGTCGATTAAAA
>QQTW01000240.1_pt1 | contig 33242 bp, 30 predicted proteins | sample 1904831 | NCBI WGS metagenome assembly QQTW01 (sample SAMN09435610, study PRJNA476489) | Subsurface metagenome, whole genome shotgun sequencing project.
TAGAAAATTGGTAATTTGTGACTATTTGAACTTCTTTAAAGTGAATAAAAATCACCCTTCGTTATACCAGAAAATATTTAGGCAAGAGATCTATATTTCTCGATTCCTGTGAGCGTAGCGGGTTTCGTTTCGGTATATTGGGTAACTTGATGCGCTCCGCACAACCGGATGTTCGCGCCAAGTACCAACTAACTTGAGCGTTTTGCCCAGCTTGCAGATTAGCAAAGGTGCCCACAATTGTAATCAAATCTCTGTTGCCCACTGGTTTTAGCCGTGCTACGCTATAGCCCGATTCTGGCGAATGGTAAGTTAGGCGTTCTACCACCCCTGTCAGCGTTTCATGCTGGGTACAACTCGTCACCCAACAGTCAAGATTGGAGGTAGTGGACATCTGCTTTGGGTATGGATTTAAATATATTATGCTTTCAATTAGTACAGAGCTTACCAGATTTTTATAGTACATTTGTACTATAAAATTGTTTTAGGAGCAGGCATCAGAAAAATTACCAAACGCTGACAATAAAAGGCTTACACAGGTGGAGCAAGAGTTTTGGGGAGTACAATGAAAGCGAAACTGGTAAATGCGCCGCGTGTTGAAACCGTAACAATTCCAATGGTACACATTATCTCTTATTAAAGCGTCCAGAGCGCAGACACTCATCAGTTGATTGGGCAATTATGGCTTTTTTATTCAGCGGGAGAAAGTTAGCAAGTACTCTTATTATGCCCTTATCTTCATGCCATTCTTTTTAATCCCTATGAGGTTATTTATCAATAAAAAGTGAAGTCAGCAGGGTTGAGGCAATCAGTTATTACTATTACCGGAAAACCAGTGATGCAGTATGCTCCAATCACAATAATTGCCTATATGAGTAACCTTAATGCTCGATAATCTTTGCGTTCGCATCTTGAAATATCTTAATCTCTTCCTTGCCGTCAGTCAGGTCAGAACCGACGACATAAAAATCTTGCGGATAGATCCAGTGAGTACCTAAAGGCCCGTGAATTTGAATTCCTGTCATGACGGCATACTTAAATACCTCGCTATCCAAAATATTTAATAGGCTTTTGACATCGTTGGAAATAATCTCACCGGCTAATTTTGTCACTTCTACTAAACTAGGTTTATCCCCATAGGTAAGGGTTGAAAGAATTTTCTGCCGAATAATCGTTTGTTCGATATCCTGCATATCCATTTCTAGTTTTAAATGCCCAGAGGCCAACTCTTTGACGACTGTTTCTAATGCTCCACAGGCATGGGAAACTTTTTGAACGCCATCTCGATAGACACTGCCAATATCACCATATCTTGAAATGGCAATGTGGGGCATAGCATAAAAGGTAAAACGACGGATTCCATCAACAATAGGGGTATGATCTGTCGCAGCAGCTAAACCAGTTTTTCCCATCATGACGAACCCAGCTAAGCTGCAACAATTAAAGCTTTTTCCCCAGTATCTAATTACTTCGGCAAATAGAGGCTCGGCAATTTCATCCCGACAGATTGCTGTCATTCCCATCGTGTTTTCATCACAAAAACCGTAGGCACTCAAGCTTTGGAAAGTCTTTCTCATGTACTTGCTCATGGGTAAGGCTCCTAAAAAGTGAGTGGCAAGTGTTTGATGAAATGCTGGAAACACATTAGGGTCATATCCATTGAGCGTCTGGGGAATAGTTTCACCAAATTGATTGACTGGATGGGTCATCTCCTAATTGCTCCTAACTAACTAGTAAAATTTGCCCCATACCTGCCCTTTTGGGGCAAGTATTCTGTTACCTGATAAAAAGTTCGAGCCAACGCCTCATTCATATTCAAGCTTTATGCTTGCCCTACTAACAACCTCAAAGTATCGCTTTGCCATTAATATAGCCTTAACTTGATAGGGAACACCAACTCGGCGCGATTAAAAATATGTATTTGTTTCTCGGATTTTTTGCCGCCCCTGTCGATTACTCTTCTCAGTTAGAGACTTATGCTGACTAGAAGTTGTCAGTTGAGCGTCAATATTGGAGGCACTAAACATATTACTTTCAATCCCAGGAATGAGCGCGCTTTATTCCGACGAATATTTTAGCTAACATTGTGGTACAAAAATACTAAAGTTATCCGGTAAAATTTAATTACTAAATCTTTTTTCTAATTAGAAACCAATTAATATTTTGAACAAGTGTGGGGAATAGCAGTTGGGTTAGACTTTCCCATTTTTCACAGTTTTTATCTACTTCTACCAAATTAGAAAGGCTGACGTTATTTGCTATGTAATCGACGTAAGAGATCTAAATTTAAATAATGAGCCGCTCCCACATCACCTGAAATCACATTAAACGGTAACTCTGCTTCTCCTAAATGATTTAGCACTAAAATTGCTTCATAAAAATCTTCACTTTGCGTATAGTCATTAACAGTAATAACAGTTTTTATGCCCAGCGCTGTCGCAGCTTGTAAACCATGCAGCGAGTCTTCAATCGCAATGCAATTATCAGCAGATAAGGACATCTTCTCTAGCACATACTGATAAATATCTGGGGCTGGCTTTTTGGCAGGTACAACATCACCTGCTGCAATCACCTCAAACCATTCATGGGCATCAGGTGTCAAGCTTTTTTGTAGTAGTGCAATCACATTTGGTAGCGCAGATGTGGTGGCAATTGCCAATCGTACTCCTTGGCTGCGTGCCTCTATTATCAATCGCTTCACACCAGGACGCAAAGGGATAGCCCCTGATGCTACCAACTGTTGGTAATGCTCAGTTTTGGCAGCGTGAAGTTGGGCAATAAATTCGTCAGGATTAGTAGGATAGGCAAAATCTGGGCGGTATTTATTTAAGTAGAACCGCATTCGCTCTTTACCTCCTGCTACTGCAAGTAATTCCCCATACAGTGATGCATCCCAGTTCCAATCAAGTCCCTTTTCATTAAAAGCGCGATTGAATGCTACACGATGACCATCGCGTTCAGTGTCTGCCAAAGTTCCATCCACATCAAAAATTAATGCACGTAGAAGGCTCATCAATTAATTCCTCAGCGTTTGTCAGGTTAAATTACCAGTAATGCTCAAATCAAATCATTAGTATTTGTTTTTAAGTAAAACATTTTATCTATTAGCAAAAAAATCTAACCTATTGCCTTGCAATACCTCTTTTGTTAAGAGCGTCTACTCACAAATAAAATCAGGAGAAATTTAGCCCACATTAACTTCGTAAGCGCTAATCAGCCTAAAATCCTTAAGCCGAAAAGTATTGCTCGTCATGCCGTCAGCTTTGCCAAGCCTATCCGATCTAGAGATTCGAGCGCACAATCAACGTTGGAGAATGATAGACTAAAGGCAGGCAAATGTTTAGCTAACTCACAAATTTGTTGAACAGCAGCCTGCTTGTGGTCGGTAAAGTTGATACAATTACGCAGCAATTCAAGAGCAGTAGTCCCTGGGGAACAGGGTAAGATTTGAGCCTCTGTTTGGCTATCAAAGCTGGGAAACACGATCGCCCGAATCGGTAATGGTTCTTGGCAGATAGATTTTAGGTCTAGAGTGATATCAAACTTCGGCACAAGCGAGAGGCGATCGCTTGTTACCAATTCGCCCGTGTTTCGCCGCACTCTTGGAGTTTGAGGAAAAGGGAGAATATTTCCGGTAGCTAACTCTAATGGCAGCACATCATCGGACAAGTAACGCCATCCTTGCTGGCATAGTTGGGCAGCCAGGGTACTTTTGCCGCCGCCACCTGGAGCTGCAAATACGACTGCTTTCTTGTCAAAAGCTACGGCGGCAGCATGAAACCACAGCAGATCGGGACGCGATCGCACTAATCCCATGACGATTTCATATTTGACCGCTTGCAGGAGCCAGAACTGTTCTGAGATCGGCTCGTGTACTGTCTGGTCAGACTGAATAATGTAGTTTCCATCTGACTGAAAGATCGTCACTTGGCGCACAATAAAGGATGGTTGTGGCGACAGCATGGCGTAGAACCATCGCTTCAGGGCGAAGTGGACATCAACAATTGCTGTCTCAACCACGACCTGATGTTGTCCGAAGGTGATGTATAGCGGTGACAAGTTCATGCGCTCACCTAAAGACTCTCCAACAAGCCTAGCTTATGAAATTGTATTACGGTTGTATAAATGTCCCAGAGCAAGACCGACGCTGCACACCCCAACTGGTGACTCAGTATAGTGGCCATGTCTTCTACGGTATGAGTGCCATTGCACAGTTGCCAGATTTGTTTGGACGAGTGGTTGAGGGTAATACCCAATTCCCCATCACTACTGTAGATTAGCAATTCGTCGCCTAAATCGTAGACATCAAGGCGTTTACAGCAAGGACGAGCAGTAGCGCTCACACTTGCTGCCCAATCAACATCTTGCTGAATAGTTGCTGCTTCTTGATGCTGGTTAGGGTTCCTGCCGCCTAGGATACGCCGACGGCTCAATCCCAACTTCTCTCCTAGTAATCGCAGGGGACGAAGCAGGTAGTAGAAGCTCGTTAAGGATTTGGGTAGAACAATTAGACTACGATCTCGAACATTCGGCACAAACAATCGCCAAACAAAATACTGCATTTGGTCGCGTGCGCGATCGCGCACACACAATCGGAATAAGGTGGGGTACAGGTAGGGAGATTGCCCAGGTGGCGCTCCAAATAAGTAGCGGCATACCTGTTGCATAAGCGCGCTTAGGCTTCGATCGCTCCCGATTGCTGCTAGCATTGTCTCTGGTAAGCGCGTCCCTAACAATTGCCACACTAACGCAGCTCCCAGTAACAACATCCGTTGGCTGTACAGATGCTTTGCCCTGGCTCGCCCAGTCCCAATGCAAATTTGGATTAGCCCGGATCAGTTCTGCCACATCACAGATCCATTTCAGCTTGCCCCAGCACTCTTTCGCTCCGTGAACGCACAATGCCAGCAATAGGTCTTCGGGTGCGAGAGTCGAAACTTTAGCTCCTAGCAAGTTAAGGGGTTGGCGGCGCTTCCATAGCTCCTCAACAGGTAGTTCACAAGTTGGGACGATCGCATTAACACCTTAACGTAATGAGAGAAAGAGCATCGCCCCAACTTTTAGGCTCACCTCATACAAAGCATCATCTACTTATAAGAACAGCAGAGTTGCCCTTCTGAGATACCTTGCCATCAGCTTGAATTGATTGCGGCTGTCCGACAACAACTACCATCTTTGCCTGTGCTACTGCTTTACCGTTAATCCGTAGCATTCTATTATTCAGCGTCACACTATTATATCCACTGAAAATTTGATCGTTAGCCTTAACTCGAAACACTGGTACAAGCTGTTGTGCCTCTACTTTAGTACAAGCTGCAAGCGATTGCTTGTCCTTATAATGCTGTTTACGCTCACTAGATATTTTTGCTTTAGTTGGACTGGCTGACTGCTGTTGAAGGTTTTTTGGTGATTCTTGTCCTGGTGACAAGGCTATTTTAGGTGTAGCAGTATCATTTGTTGCTATTGCCATTCGCTTTTGGTCTTTGTGTTGAGCGGGCTGCTACTGTATATTACTAGATACACTTATAGATTCTGATTCAACTGATGCGATTACGCCTACGTCGCTCAAAGACTTTTGGTTTAAGTGTTGATTTGCCTGTAACTGTGTACGATTAGATACATTTATGGATTCCGATTCAACTGACGCGAGATCTGTTGCACTTGTGTTTGAGTTGGGCTGTTTGCCCCCAGATTTGATTTGAGCGAGGGCATTGTTTCCAGCATTTGTTTTACCCGCGCCTTTGAGGGCAATCAAATCTGTTGAGTTTACCTGGTAAGGGTTGGCTGCTATTATTACTAGCATCGTTTGCTCAATACGAACTTTCAACTCCCAGATTTGCCCGATTGCATCTGATGAGAAACTGCCTTTGAGGCTTAAGATATTGGCTCGATAACGAAAAGCATTTTCATGTCCTAATGGTGGTGGCTCATTACGGTGAATACAGACCCTAACTCTCCCCTTACCCGCTCCAACAATTTCTCCTACAATCCTGAATTCATCCAATTGCCGCTGTTTATTGCGCTTGCAAAGCTTGACTAGATCTCTTGCCTAAATATTTTCTGGTATAACGAAGGGTGATTTTTATTCACTTTAAAGAAGTTCAAATAGTCACAAATTACCAATTTTCTAATATTAGCTATTGTTCAAAAATATCAAGCCAAAAACTTGATATAGCTAACTGATTCAGCCATTAGTAATTTGCTGCATCATGATTTCTACTTTATTTAAGCTTTTAAAGCTAATTCATAATTGTAAATTCCAGCCATCAGGTTAGACCTTAATCCAAATCTCCAGTGTCTGTTTCGATATTGATTAGATAAAATATTGAATATTTTTAACCGACGATTAACGCGTTCAACGACAATTCTTAATCGATTGAGTTCTTGATTATATTTCTTCTGCTCCCCAGTCAACTTTCCCTTTGATTTTTTAATTGGTGTTTCACTCAATTGAGGATTACTAATTCCTCAATTGCCTTTATCTGCTATAACTTTAAGCAATTATCCCAATCTGAATCCACTAGTTTTAAATAGCCTCAAATCATGCCTCCCCTTACCATGCCTTAAGCAGATGATTTGACTACTTTGTTGGTGAATCACAACCTGTGTTTTTAAAGTATGGGTAGTCCTACAGAAGTAATGATGCATTGTAGGCGTGTACAAAGTACCAAATTGCTCCAATGTGGTTCTCTAACGACTTTGAGAACGATAACGTTTTCCGCACTAACCGAGATACTCGTTGTCTGAGAGTGTTGTTCAATCGTTCAACTAAGCTGGTCTTACCTGTCTCTTTACCCACTGCACGATGTCTCTTGCTTGGCAGAACCGCTGTATAAGCTGCCCAGAAGTCAGTGTAAGCAACGGCACATTGACGATAAACCGGAGGTAAGGAGTCCCATAAGCACTGTGCAGCTGCCTCATCTCTTGCTCCAATATAAACACCAACAATCTCACGAGTGACAGCATCCAGAGCTAACCACACCCACTGTTTATTGCCCTTGTTATCCACAAATGACCACAACTCATCACATTGAATCGTTAGTCTCCCCTTTTTTTGGCACTCACATGGACTTGACGTGGTACCCCAGCATATTTTTCATTCACATATGTTTGTAGCCATTGCTCGGACACCTGCACAGCGCGGGCGATTCCAGCGAGTGAAATCCTCTCCAACAACAACCTGTCAATCAATTCCCGTGTTGCCCCATTGATCGTTTTCTTTTGCGGATGTTGAACAAATTGCCGACCACACTCATGGCAGAGAAATCGTTGTTTACCATTGTGGATTCGACCATTCTTTACACTTCGGCTTGAAGAGCAGTTGGGACAAACAGGCATGGGACGTGATAGATAAATCAGTAGCAGCTAGTATTACTCTAGCATCATTACTTTTAGGGCACTACCAAAGTATGCTCTCCCTGTTTACCGCTAAAAAATTTCTTTTGACCTTTCTTTGGTCTTTCAATTGGGCGAGCCGTTACATCCATCACAACTCTTTCTGATTGGCAGGGCATTTTTAATAATTCTTTCTTACCTGGTAGACTAAATTCTCTTGAACTAATTAAAATATTTTCGATTTTTAAAACTGTTCGACCTCCGGCGGATTCTGAAAGTACCCAATCTAATCTAATCTGATAATAAGTGCGGTATCTCCAGTATTGAATGACCATTAAAACTTGGTCTTCAACAATTAGTTTAGGACAGCGCCCTGGCTTCTTTTTCTTTTGAGCATCAGCTTTAACTACATCAACCATTAACTCAAAAGTTTGACGGCGTGCCTCCAGTCATGCGCTTAAATTTTTTTGAAGTTAGCTGTTTGGTTCTCCAAAATTTCACTGCTAATCAAATTTCCTCATCGCCAACTGCAAAACTCACAACTATACCACAAAACACTTTTGTAATTCTATACCTCTAGCAAGACTCAAGCAAGAGTTTAGTGGGGATGAACTGTGGGTGACGAGAAGAGGAAATCGCTTGTCACTAATGCCAGTGGAGGAGAAAGTAGCTAAGAGGTTGTTGGTAATGGCGAATGCTCAATGGTGAAGGATGAAGGAAATTCACACAAAGGAGGCGCATAAAGCACTGGTTGTAATTAACAACTAACCACTAACCACGCACACTTCACACTTCATTTAACGATTTGTTAGCGTTATACCTGCTTTTCAACACCAGAGGCTGCTGGTTGTGATTTGGGTTTTCTAGTATACCAATATGCCCAAGCGATTAAGACTGCTTGAAAAGGTAGCCTAGCCCAATATAGCCAAGGAATATGAGGAATTCCATCAAGGGGAATGCTATTTACAGCCATATTAATATTTGCTGGAAACACTGCAATATACAAAGCAATCAATCCCCAAGCAGCTGCAACACTCACAAAGGGAATCACTAAACCAATTCCGCCCAAAATCTCAAAGAAGCCGCTGATATAAACTAGTTCAAACGGATAAGGCAGTTGCGGCGGTACGATTCTAGCGTATTGCTCTGGAACGATAAAGTGTGTGATTCCCACCACGATGATGGCTACAGCATGAATAACGCGGAGAATTTCTTTGATCCGATGGGGATTGCTGATACCTAAGTTCATAGGCTAAAAAGAGATAGAACCAATCAAAAATTAGCAGCATTCGTTTCAGGTTTACTTCTACCCAAAGCTAGTTATTTGCATTTCTTTCTCAAGATAGTTGTCGTCTAAATAAGTTTTTATTTATTATTTAATATAGAGCTTCAATATTCTTTCTGTTTCCTAGAGTTTTGCCTGAAAATCAGGATTATACTAGAATATCTCAGTGCATTTATTGAGCTACAATACAAAATTCAGCTGACTGAAAAACTATGGCTATAACACCGGATCGCCAAAAACGAATTATGGAGCATCTAGCTCGTAGTTCAGGTAATTTTATTCAGCCAACTTCCACAATGAACGACCAACGCAAGAAGCAAATTATGGATCATATTCGCTTAACCAAAGGTTGAATATAATTCGTAATTTCTAATTCCTAGTTAAATTCAAGTAAAGTAGGTGGGCAATGCCCACCCTACAATGAATTAGTTAATAAAAAAATGTAGATAAATTATTCGCCACTGAGTTGACAAAACACAGTCCTTTTTCTTGGGCGATGTAGCCCAGCAATGCCACCGTAGAAATACTGGTAAATCTTAAAAAAATGTAGATAAATTATTCGCCACTGAGTTGACAAAACACAGTCCTTTTTCTTGGGCCGTCTAGTTCAAAAAACAAGACTGATTGATAGGTTCCTAGAGCTAGTTTTCCATCCACAATTGGAACTACTTCGCTGGTACTCAGCATCATTGCCATTAAATGAGAATGAGCATTCATTGGTTCATCCTCTGGCACATCTCTTAGATGCAAGTCATTATGTAAGTAGCGGTCTGATTCGGGGGCTAATTTTCTTAAAAATACCTTGATATCTTTTAATAATCTTTCTTCATCTTCATTGATTGCTAAAGCAGTTGTTGTGTGGCGAGAAAATACCAAAACTTGACCGTTATTAATACCTGTTGATGCAATCAGTTTTTCGAGTTCAGGTGTAATATTATAAATATTAATTCCTGAGTCGGTTTCTACTTCAATTAGTTTGTTAATAATCGGCATATCTTTAGTTATATTGTAGTAAAAGGTAAACGTGCGTTAACGCACCCGACTACGATAAAATAAATTTTAAACCCTGCACTAATCTTTCGATTCCTTCTGCTGCTGTATCTTGTTGCAATGCGCCATAGGCAATGCGTAAATAACACCCGTCATCCATGCCAAATGTAGTGCCAGGAATTACTGCGACTCGATGTTCGCGTATCAGTCGTTCTGTTAACTCAAAAGCACCATTATGAGTATGAATTTTTAGCAGGAAATAGAAAGCACCATCAGCAGGTGCAATACTACATATATCTTGTATGGAGTTGAGGGAGTCAAGTACTAATTGTCGTACTAGAGCGATCGCATCAATATGCATTTGACAATAACTATATCCTGCTTGCAACGCCCCTAACGCTGCATACTGAGAAACTACTGGTGGACAAATTAGAATTGTATCTTGAATTTTTTTGACTGCAACCAGCAGATGTTCCGGAATTACCATATAGCCAATCCGCCAACTAGCGAAACCATAGGCTTTGGAAAGGCTATACAAAGAAATGGTATGAGAACTACTTTGAGCAAATGCGCCAGGGGAAAAGTGTTTTACCCCGTTATAGGTAAAATATTCGTAGGCTTCATCACTGATGTGATAAATATTGCGATCGCGACAAATTTGATTAACTTCCCTTAATGCTGCCTCTGGATACACCACACCAGTAGGATTATTAGGGGAAATCGTCACTACTGCGCGGGTTTTTTCACTGATGGCACTTGCGATCGCACCTGGACGAAGTTGATAATTTTCATCTGTCGCCACTAATACCGGGGTGCAACCTGCAATTCTGACAGCCATTTCGTGGTTGAAATAGTAAGGCGTTAGGAGAATAATTTCATCGCCTGGAGAGGTAATGGCGAGGATTGCATTCATAAACGCCATGTTACTGCCTGCTGTCACCACAACGCAGTTATTTTCGTTAATTTCAATTTTATTGAAAACTTGTAGTTTTTGAGCGATCGCACTTTGCAAAGGTACAATTCCCTCAACAGACTTATATAAATGATTACTCGGTTCGGCAAAGAATTGCGTTAGCTGCTCTATTGCTTCTGGTGGTGGTGGATAATATACTACACCTTGCCCAAGAGAGATAGTACCCGGACAAGAGCGAATCAATTCGCCAACTAGTGGAATTATAGGCGACTGCACCGCCTGCATACGAGATTTTAGTTCCATGCGATCGATAGAAAGGGCGAGAGACTAGAGACTAAATACACCCTATACCCTACACCCTCCCAATCGTAGAAAGACGCTATGTCCAATAGAGAATTCGCGCCTGCGGAAAGCGCTGTTGGATCTGACTCTCGAAAAAGCGGCGCAATGTCTTCATCGTATCGGTATCGTAGACATACTTGATTCCACCAAATTTATTCCGCTTGACGCTGCGCTTCTCCTCATCGAGATCTAACTTCGTTTGAGGATACCAAGAAAGCAATACTTCCTTGGAACCAGGGGTAAAACGATGGGAAATTAACTCAAAGGTAAGGTCGCAATCAAAATCGATCGCGCGACTAATTTCATCAAAGAGTTTAGTATAATGCAATTCCCAATCATCGATCGCCATAATCGGCGCAATGACTAACCCGACTGGATATCCACCACCACCCTGCTGCTTTGGTAGTGCTAAGCGTCGCAACGCCCCAAGCCGCGACTTAACTGATGCTGTACCCCCCTCAAACCGACCGGAAACCGGGTTAGCATTGACGCTAAAGCGACAGCGCGTATGTCCGTTGTGAGGCAAATCTAAGAGATTGTCCACTGCATCGAATTTACTCACCCAACGCAAATATCCATCCTCACGAGTACCGAAGTAGCGAATGCACTCAGCCAAGCTGCCAGTTAGATGCTCGATACCTAAAGGATCTGTGTAACAACTTACCTCAAAACTTTTAGCACTACCTGCTTGTTCGTAGTTACCTAAATTAGCCAGAATTTGGGGTAAGTTAGCAAAGGCGCGGATGATGGGAGGGCCTTGCAAGCTACCTGCTAGATAACAATATTGACAATGCGCTGGGCAACCTTCAGCTAAATGAAACTGCCAGTCAGCAGAAGGAGGAATGGGGCTGAGTTTAAAACTACTGGGCGGTGCAGTGACGACAGCAAGAGTACGCTTGCTCTTATTATATGTATCGCGCTCGTCCTCGCCACGCAAACCTGTCAAGCGGTTTTTGGGTAGTTCTTCGACAGGTAAGTTAAGCGACTGTACGCGCGATAATATTTGTTGTCCCCAAGGTTCATCTAGTGCGGCGGGTGTGAACAGAACGCGCTCTGGCATCCACAGACGCGAGGAACGAGTTTCTGTTGGGAATGAAACCAGGCTATTTGTCATTAAGAAACTTGGTGTAGATGATTCAAATGTTGCACCCTACTTGAGTCACTCGGAGCCTCAGTTAGTTAGTGTAAGATCTGAAGTGACATATTTAGATCTTAACTTTCCCAAAACCAAGTTCGCCGCTAATAGCAGAGCGGGTTTCACTACAAAAAATGTAGCGATTTTAGCTTGTTTGTCTGGTAGTTTTTGATTAAAGGTAGCGATCGCGCTTGTATTTTGGCTACATATATATTTCATCACCGATAACAAACGTAGCCATGCAATGCTTCAAAGCCAATGGAAAACCTGACTTAGACACTATCCCCGAATGGCTAACAGTTGATTACTCTTTTGACGCTAACCAGCCTCACTTTTACAGCATCTGGGTTGTACCTTGGATCGCCGAACCTGCGATGATTTTAGGCACGCTAGAGCTAGATGGGAGCCCCGAAGGATGGATCGCCTATCTTGAAAGTTTGGGCTTTGAAGATGTAGTGCAAGTGTCGTGCGTTGAGTTTTTTGGTGTAAAAGCCGATCGCGATCGCTAGTATCTTTCTCCTCATCCCGGCCAATTAATAGCCCTAGATAACCATCAGAGTGACCAACAGCTACTATACTGCTCAGATCGATCTTAGATAGCCTCATGTGAATTCTGCTCCTGTTTTATATACGACTGATGTCAAATGTCACTGTGCTACCCTGATGCTTTTTAATAGTACATTTCAACTATTAAGCGGCTTACGGTCAAGCCCCGATTTTTCTCTCTGCAAGAGCTACGAGCCTGATTCTTTTGTCAAGGATGCGCAATTCAGGGCTAGCGAATAAAAATTAAATTAAAAATAAGTTTTTGTCTGGTTTACCGAACCGAAAAATTTCCTTTTACCGTACTCTTGATTTCGCTGTTATTCTTGTTCGGTCATCATCCTAAATTAAGTGGTTTAAACCGAATTCATCCGCTTTTATAGGTGAATATTATTAGAAAAGTAAGACGTTAAACAAAACTAAGTTATTTAAAGCAAGGTAACAGTTATGGCATTAGTTCGTTGGAATCCCTGGCAAGAAATTGATACAATGCAACGTCAACTTGACCGCTTGTTTGAGCAAAGTTTAGTACCTGCCAAAGTTGAGCAAAGAAACTTCATGAGAGTTCCGGCGGCTGAAATTCAAGACACATCAGATGCTATCCATTTGAAGCTGGAAGTTCCAGGGATGGAAGCCAAAGATTTAGATGTGAATGTAACAGAAAATGCCGTATACATCAGCGGTGAGCGGAAGACTGAAAATAAAACCGAAGAAAAAGGCACTACCCGCAGTGAATTTTACTATGGTAAATTCCAGCGCGTGATTCCCTTACCTGCTCGAATTCAAAACTCGAATGTAACAGCAGAGTACAAAGACGGCATTTTGAATCTAACACTGCCCAAAACAGAACAAGAAAAGAACAAAGTCGTCAAAGTTAACCTACAAGCTGCTGCCTAAGTAATTTGAATTCATCTCTAATTAGTAGTAGCTTAGTTTAGTTTTAGCACCCGATTTGGGAATTCCCAAATCGGGTTTGTTGTATGATAAACAATAGAGAATTCACGCTTAAAAAAGTAGGGAATTGCCTACTTTATATTTTTTGAAAGCAAACTTGGTTACATTTGCAAGCGATCGCACATTCCACCTAAAGTGTTAGATCTACTCACAACACTTGGTTCTTTAGAAAGATGTTAGTATCTGCCTAAATTTGTTTTGCTGGTTTATAGTTGCAGATTCTTGAATAACCAAGTTACAAGCAAAAAGAATTAATATCTTTTTGCTGCGGAAGCTTAATAATGTCAATCTACATAGGAAAACAACATGAGAAGTTTCTTTTGGGTAACTCTATCCTTCGTAATTGTGGGAGCAATTATGCTGATTCTCCAACCTGTAATTGATTTTCATTGATTCAGGTTTGCTTTCATTTGATAAAAATTACAGACAAATAACCAAAATGAGCTGAGTTTGGCCTTATGAACTATCTAGTTGCAGTCTTGAGCGATCGCATACAAGCAGAAGCAGCCTATACTGCTTTGGAAAAAGAAGGTTTACCAACCGATCAAATTGATATTTTAGGACAAGGCTACAAAAGTGCTGACGAGTTTGGGTTAATAGATCCCAACCAACAAGCCCGTAAAGGTGCAAAGCAGTTAATATACTGGTTAGTACCGTTTGGCTTTGTAGCAGGATACGCCTTTAACTATCTAACTGGCATCGAAATTCTGCCTATTAATCCTGTGGGTAATCACATTATCGGCGGTATATTAGGAGCCGCTTCTGGCGCACTGGGAGCTTATTTTGTCGGTGGCGGAGTCGGTTTAAGTGTTGGTAGTGGAGATGCTTTACCCTATCGCAACCGTCTCAATGCTGGTAAGTATTTGGTTGTAGTGAAGGGAACGGAGGAATTAACTCGTCAAGCTACACGGGTACTGCGCTCGTTTGAACCTGAAAATATTCAAGGATACGCGGAACCAACAGGTGCGTAAAAGATGGGAATTTTGGGCTTCCCGTCTCGCCCGATAAGTATAAGTTTTTGAGGCAAAATTAAGACAGCCGATTACTCGATCGCATCCATTGCACAAAATTTCTGGAGTCAGAGACTTCCCTTGCCTTTTGTTACCAGGCTGCTTGCCTGGTAACAATAATATTGAGGCACTGCAACTATGACGATGCTTCGCCCATCACATCGGGTTTTTCCACTCCAGTCAAGCGATGCCAAAGCTGATAGTCTGTTTCGGTTTTAGGCACGTATTTATTATCTGCTCCAGCTTCTTGATTCCCCATTGCGGTAAACTCTTTACGCTCTGGATCATTTAAGTCAACGTATTTCGCCCCTTGTTTCAGGCGAGTTCCTGGTTGTAGCACCTTAATCTGCTTCAGTTCGTCACTTGAATAGCCTTCTAATAGGCTGTGGAGTTCCTTGATTTCATAAGCAGTTGGGGCATCTTTCTCTGGTTGCGCCTCTACACTACCATGATTTTGCCCAGCGGCTGAGTTGGGATGTAGATCTTGTTCCCACTCATCCGGCTTGCCATCGTTTGGTCGCCCTTGTTTTTGAGTTTGAGCCATTACGGGTTTCTCACTAACAACGATCATCCTAGCGAGGCGATCGCAGTTCAATTTCTATCAAATTACAGATATTTTTTGAGTTTGGCTAATACCAACAAAAATAAATCAAGGGCAATTCTGGCGATTACCCTTGACTTTTATGCTTATTTATGCTTTAGAAAGCCTTAAAGCTATTTCAAGCAGCTAGGACTTAAAATTATCACCAACCCTTAGACAGTTGCCAATTCTGGAGTAGGACGCTTACTGTTACGAATACCATCAATCGCCTCGGCGTAGTCCTTAGCCTTAAACACTGCCGAACCTGCGACAATAGCATTAGCTCCAGCTTCCAGCACTTGCCAGGTATTATTTGCTTTCAAGCCGCCATCCACTTCAATCCAGGGATCGAGACCGCGCTCATCGCACATTTGACGCAGTTTGCGGATTTTAGGCAATACACCTGGGATAAAGCTTTGACCGCCAAAGCCAGGGTTGACACTCATAATCAGTACTAGGTCACACAGTTCCAGCACGTACTCAATAAAATCTAATGATGTAGAAGGATTGAGTACGACACCAGCCTTTTTCCCTAGTTCCTTGATTTGTCCGAGGGTGCGGTGGAGGTGTGGCGAGGCGTTATGCTCTGCATGGACATAAATATGATCGGCACCCGCTTTGGCAAAGTCTTCTACATACTTTTCTGGCTCCACAATCATCAAGTGGACATCCAGGGGCTTTTTAGTGACTGGACGAATTGCCTCTACAATCAGTGGCCCAATAGTAATGTTAGGGACGAATCGACCGTCCATGACATCAACGTGAATCCAGTCGGCTCCCGCCTTATCAACAGCCTCGATCTCTTGTCCTAATCGACTAAAATCGGCTGATAAGATAGATGGAGCTATAACAATGGGCTTTTTGGATGGCGTTTGGGTCATGTTGGGTGATTCTCCTGCGTCCTCTATTGTAAGCATTTTAACAAAATGTTTAGATTTAGAAAAAGAAACAATAAAATGCTTAATCCAAAAAAAATAATTATTTCATCATTCATCATTCATCATTCATAATTCATAATTCCATTAATGGTCAAAAAACTGGGATGGATCGCGGGGGGACTCATAACTGTTGGACTGATGAGTCCGGGATGGACGCAAGAAGCGACATCTTTAGGGACAGCAGGAATTGATGCTCTGCGACTACACGCTTTTCCTTATAACTTAATAGGTCGCAAGATTGCGATCGCTCAAGTAGAGATTGGGCGACCTGGGCAGTTTGGCTTAGATAAAAAGGTTTCCAAGTATCGCGCGATCTCCTTAGCTGGGGTGTTTTTACGCAATGGCCCGGCTAAGGCAAATACCAACGTTGACTCTCACGCTCAAAATGTTGCTAGCGTGATGATTAGTAACAATAAAGGCTTTCGCGGTGTTGCTCCGGGGGCGCGGCTTTATTCTGTTGCTGTTGGTTCGCTCAGAACTGGCGGTCAACCAGAAGAGTGTCTATCTGCTCAACAAGTAGCGACGCAAAACGGCGGAGATGTGCGGGCAATTAACTTCAGCTTCGGCGAAACTTTGGAACGCGACCCCCGACCGAATGCCCGTTTAGATGGTGAATCCTTGCTGACGCGATGTATTGATTGGTCGGCAAGGGTACATGATGTATTTTATGCGATCGCGGGTAATCAAGGTAAAGGCGGAATTCCGATTCCTACAGATAATTACAATGGTGTAAATGTAGCTTTTACTACTCGACGAGAAGGGATATTTCGTAAAATTGATGTTACCAACTTGAGCAACGCTACTGGTGGTATCGGTGGCAGGCTCAAAGGGCGGGAAATGAATCTTGGTTCTCGCCGTTCTATCGGTATAGTTGCCCCTGGTAATCACATTGCTTTGTTCAACCCCGATGGGAAGGAAAATAAAGTCACGGGTACGAGTTTTGCTGCACCTCACGTCACGGCAACTGTGGCTTTGTTGCAGGAAAAGAGCGATCGCCAACTGCGAACAAAACAATCTCACTGGTCTTTAGATAGTCGTCGCCATCAAGTGACCAAAGCAGTACTACTCAACTCTGCTGATAAAGTGCAAGATGTCGGCGATGGCTTGCGCTTGGGCATGAGCAAAACAATTATTGATAAACAAAATCAAGATTGGACTCGCTCAGATGCCTACCGCGAACCAAAAATTCCCCTAGATGCGCAAATGGGTGCGGGTCAACTCAATGTGTTCCGGGCTTACCAGCAATTTAAATCTGGTCAGTGGAAACCATCAGTTACTGTCCCCGCTATGGGATGGAATTATGACCAAGTGAAGGCAGCTTCAGTTCAAGATTATGTCTTAGCCTCACCACTGCAACAAGGTAGTTTTGTCGGCATCACTTTAGTTTGGGATCGGTTAGTTGAACTAAGAGATACCAACAAAAATCTTCAGTTCGATGTCGGGGAAAGTTTCCGCGATCGCGGTTTGAATAACCTCGATCTCTACCTGTTGAATGCTGAAACTAACCAACCAGCCAGCGCTATCTGCACCTCAGTCAGTCAGGTAGATAGTGTAGAACATATCTTCTGCCCAGTTGCCACTACAGGTAACTACAAAATTCGCGTCCAATTCCGCGAACAAATAAATCAGGCAGTTCAACCCTACGCGATCGCTTGGTGGACTGTACCAACCCGGTGAGGTGTTATCTATTAAAGATGCTTTGGTGTTGGTAAGCTAGGGGAGAAAGAAAGTGAGGATAATTTTCAATCCCCCTTACCCTTAGTTTAATAAGGAAAACTGGGGGTTTTAGATTCAGCGGCTTAAGAATTTAAATTCGGTTTTAATTGCTCAGCACTGTTAGTCTTAAGAGCGAGAATCAAGGACAGCAGCTTGGGCAGCGTAATGCAAATTGTAATGTTAGCAAGTGTCAGCAACAGACAATCGATAAAGTTCATATTCATAGATGCCTCTTAAAAAACTAGTGTTTGCTAACTCGCGCTTTTTGCCTATCTATTTAGTTTGAACCAAAATCTTTAAAAATTACCGCGTTAAAAGTTTTGAGTTACTTTTGTCCTAGATAAGATAATTTAATTAAGCTATAGCAATCTCATTTGTCATTGGTCATTTGTCATTCGTACAATCAATAAAAAGATTTACCAATCATTTAAGGTTGCTATAGTGCTATAATCCGATTAGGGACTCGATCTCCTATGCTTGAGCGCCATTAACTCTTTCTCCCCCTGCCTCCCCTGCTCCCCCTGCTTCCCTTGCTCTTCGTCGATCGGCGCAATAGCTTATTCTCTTCTTGGTTCTGAGTGATGATTAGCTATATTCAGCCTCAGACTCTCTAAATTCTAAAATGTGTTGTGCTGTAATTTGTGGTTGTTCTAAATGAGGAACATGACCACAATCTTGAATCCAAATTAATTGACTGTGCGCGATCTCGGTTTTAAATCTATATGCATCGTTAGTACCCAAAATCCGATCTTCCTTTCCCCATAAAATCAGTGTTGGTTGTTGAATTTGAGCTATTCTCTTCTTAAAAGAACTATAACCACCACTTTTAGTAAAAGCAATCAAAGCTTTATTCCAATTCGAGCTTTGTAAGTGCAATGCTGCACACACTTGTGCATCAATAGAAGCAAGAATTTTATTTTTATAAGCAGCACGACTGATGCTAGCGCGTACTTTGGGATTCCGCAAAAACTCGGCTGCGAAATAGTCTAGAGGTGGAAACATATATTTACTCATGATCGAACCCCCAGCCACATCAGCACTATCAATCAACACCAACTTTTTCACAGCTTCTGGGTGAGTAAGAGTAAAATCAATTGCTGCTGCACCTCCCATTGATGCACCTACCAAAATTACTGGTGATTGAATTAATGTTTTCCAGAAATAATACAGATGTGTCTTAATTGCACTAGGACTAAATGGTATTCCAGCAATTCTATCTGTAAATCCAAAACCTAACAAATCCACAGCCCAAGTTTCATTTTCAGTTGCAAGTAGCGGTAGCAAACGCCGAAATTCCAATACTGAACTATCAAACCCATGAAGTAACAATATTGGTGTTCCACCCTTACCTTGATGCACGTATGTGGTGGCGATCGCATCAGTACTCAGCGGTGTTGCGATCGCGTGACTTTCTATGTTTTGAGCTAAAAATATCGATGTAGATTCGGTAAGTTGCTGAACTAATGGCTGAAAATTGGCTTCCATGAGTTGTTTACGATCCCCTCAGCAGATCTGAGGTTGATTTGATTTTAAATAATTATTATATTAATGCTCGTTATCAAGCTCAGCGCCTGGTAAAGAAAAAAGAGGGAATCACAGGAAATATAATACCTCTAAAAGTGGATGGGTTTAGTGCGATCGCAAGTAAATATTCCTTCTTTTGGGAGTTGTACCACTATATAGACATCGCTATCGTGTTGATATTGGGTGGTGAAGAAACGCTAATGCAAACTGACTCAGACACGCGATCGCACAACTCCAAGCTTGAAAAGCTAGAACGAGTTTCTACAATTTTGCGCTTGGTGAACTGGCTTAGCTTATGGATACAACTTGGGTTAGGTGTGACAACTGTACTGACGTTAATGTTTGCAATTACTGGGCGTAGTTTCAGCCAAGCACTAACGCCTACGGTTACGCCTGGAGCAGGAGTAGTCAATTATAATCAAGGGACAACACCAGGCATAGGAATAGGTATTTTCTGGGCAGTTTGTGGTATTGTGACGCTGCTATTTACTATTTTTCTGGCTTTCCGTCAAACACGCTTTGCTAAACGTTTGCGTTCCCCAGATTCTGCATTGCATCCTAAAAAAGCAGATATATTGCAAGTGCTGCGCCTGGGAATAATTGCAGGATTAGTGGGGATGTTACTCACCATTTTAGGCGGTGGGGCAACTTTGGGAGTGTTACTAGCAAAATCTGTTGCTCAGCCCCAAGGAGTGGCAATATACGATCCAAATAGAATTATTAGATCGCTGGATATTTTTGTCGCGCTGGCGAATATGAATGGTATTACCGCTCACTTTGTCGGTACAGTTGCTTCATTGGGATTATTTAATTGGTTGCACAATCAGTAACTATATTATTTGCTTTTTGTTGATCGCGCTCCTCGCACCTCAAACGTCTCCCAAACTACAAAGCTTCAGGTAGTTTGGGATTAAGTGCGATCGCATAAATAGCTAAAACGTCACCACACTCCGAATTGACTCACCTTTATGCATCAAATCGAAAGCATCGTTAATGCGCTCCAAAGGCAGAGTATGAGTAATTAAATCGTCAATATTAATCTTACCTTCCATATACCAATCAACAATCTTCGGCACATCTGTACGTCCTCTCGCACCACCAAATGCCGAACCTTTCCAAACACGCCCAGTTACTAATTGAAAAGGACGAGTAGAAATTTCCTCACCCGCACCAGCAACGCCAATAATTACACTTACACCCCAGCCTTTGTGGCAACATTCTAAAGCCTGGCGCATCACTTTCACATTGCCGATACATTCAAAGCTGTAATCAGCACCACCCTTTGTTAAGTCAATTAAGTAGGGAACTAAATCGCCTTCTACTTCCTTCGGGTTGACAAAGTGAGTCATGCCGAATTTCTCAGCCAGCGATCGCTTTGCTGGGTTAATATCTACGCCTACAATCATTTCTGCACCCACCATGCGCGCCGCTTGAATCACATTCAAACCAATCCCACCCAAACCAAACACCACCACTTTAGATCCCGGTTCCACTTTGGCGGTGTAGATGACAGCACCGATCCCAGTTGTCACACCGCAGCCGATGTAGCAAACCTTATCAAACGGGGCATCAGAGCGGATCTTTGCTACTGCGATTTCCGGCAATACAGTATAATTAGCAAAGGTGGATGTTCCCATGTAGTGGTGGAGCATCGTGCCATTAAGGGAAAATCGACTAGTAGCATCAGGCATCAAACCTTGTCCCTGAGTTGAACGAATAGCTTGACAGAGATTAGTTTTACGGCTGAGGCAATATTCGCACTGACGACATTCTGGAGTATAAAGGGGAATAACGCGATCGCCCCTTTTAACGCTAGTCACGCCAGCCCCAACCTCAACAACGACACCTGCACCTTCATGTCCTAAAATTGCCGGAAACAACCCTTCTGGATCTTTACCAGAAAGAGTATAAGCATCGGTATGACAAACCCCAGTCGCCTTAATTTTGACTAACACCTCCCCGGTTTTTGGCCCCTCAAGTTGAACCGTTTCTATCTTTAACGGTTTACCTGCTTCTAAGGCAACTGCTGCTCTTACATCCATAGTTTGCTCCTCTAGTATTAACAGTAGCCCGGCAATGCCCACCCCACTATTGTTGTAAAGACGGCACAATCAAAAGTATAAAAGCCTTACCACTACTTACAACTCACTACTTATGAGTATATTTACACTGCGATCGCCTGCAAAAAACTTTGGCATCTCTAGGTTGTTATTAACCGTAAGGTGGGCAATGCCCACCTTACTATTGTTGTAAAGACGGCACAATCAAAAGTATAAAAGCCTTACTACTACTTACTACTTATGAGTATATTTACACTGCAATCAGTTACAAAAGACTTTGGCATCAAAGAAATCCTCAAAAAAGCAAGCTTTAGTCTAGATGCTACAGATAAAGTGGGTTTAATTGGTACTAATGGTTCTGGCAAGTCAACATTGTTGAAAATGATTGCTGGCTTAGAACCAATTGATGGCGGACAAATTTTAGTTAATTCTGGAGTCGAGATTGTCTACTTACCCCAGCAGCCAGAATTAGACGAGAACCACACAGTCATAGAGCAAGTGTTTGCAGACAGTGGCGAACAGATGGCTTTGGTGCGGGAATATGAGGAAATTTCAGCCAAACTCGCCCACGCGCCAGAAGATGATTCAAAACAACTCATGTCTCGTTTATCTGCTGTGATGCAGCAAATGGAGGCTACTGGTGCTTGGGAACTAGAGACGAATGCTAAAATCATTCTTACCAAGCTGGGAATTGAAGATTTTAACGCTAAGGTTGGTAGTTTATCCGGTGGTTATCGCAAACGTATTGCTCTAGCAGCAGCTTTGCTAAGCGAACCTGATGTGTTGCTAATGGATGAACCGACAAACCATTTAGATGCTGAGTCTGTGGAGTGGTTGCAAAGTTACCTCAGTCGCTATCGCGGTGCAATTTTGTTGATTACCCACGATCGCTACTTTTTGGATCGCGTCACTAACCGTATCATCGAAATCGACCGAGGCGACATTTATACTTATTCAGGTAACTATTCTTATTATCTGGAGAAAAAAGCCTTAGTAGAAGAATCTGCAATTAGCAGCCAGCGCAAACATCAGGGAGTGTTGCGGCGGGAATTGGAATGGCTCAAAAGAGGCCCCAAAGCTCGAAGCACCAAACAAAAAGCCCGAATTGGGCGCATCGATGAGATGCAAACCAAAGAGTTTAAACAAGTGCAAGGCAAAGTTGATATTGCTACACCCGGTCGTCGCATTGGCAAAAAAGTTATAGAGTTAAACAATGTTGCCAAAGGATATGGCGAGCGCACTCTAATTAAAGATTTTACCTACGAATTCGAGCCAGAAGATCGCGTCGGCATCATCGGTGGTAACGGTGCAGGTAAATCCACTTTAATGGATATTATTACTGGGCGGATTCAACCGGATTCGGGTAGCGTTGAAATTGGTTCGACAATTCACATCGGCTATTTCGATCAGCATTCCGATGAATTACTCGCCGCATTGAACGAAAACCAACGCGCGATCGAATACATCAAAGAAGTTGGCGAATTCGTCCAAATTGCCGACGGAACCAAAATTACCGCTTCCCAAATGCTGGAGCGCTTTCTCTTCCCTGGCGATCAACAATATGCCCCGATTCACAAGCTTTCAGGCGGTGAAAAACGTCGCCTGTTTCTGTTGCGGGTGTTAATGAGCGCTCCTAATGTATTGATATTAGATGAACCGACGAACGATCTAGATGTGCAGACACTAGCAGTGTTGGAAGAATATTTAGAAGATTTCAACGGTTGTGTAATTGTGGTTTCTCACGATCGCTATTTCCTCGATCGCACTGTTGAAAAAATCTTTGCCTTGGAACCGGGGGGAAACCTGCGACAATATCCAGGTAATTATTCAGTTTATCTCGATTACAAGCAAGCCCAAGAAGGAGACAAGGAAAACAAAGAGGACAAGGAAGACAAGCAGACAAGCAGACAAGCAGACAAGCAGACACGGGGACAAGGGGAAAAAAGTCAAAAATCACGCAAGCTTTCTAACTGGGAAAAGCAGGAATTTGAAACCTTGGAAAACAAGATAGCCCAGATGGAAGCAGAAAAAGCCCAGACAGAAAAAGCATTATATTCTGCTGCTCCGGGTGTAGTCACTCAAGTTAAACAAATGTACGAGCAAGTCGAATCACTTCAGCAACAAATTGATGCTGCAACTGAACGCTGGCTGGAGTTAGCTGATATTGAATCTTAACTTAACTTAATGACATTAGTTTGCAACACTATCCGCCAGCATAACAGGCGCTACCGTGCCTTTCTTCCAAGCGCGCAAAGTGCCAACTATTTAACAATAGTTGGCACCTTTGGTTACTTTGCCCTTTAGAAGCAGCGTTCCTCTAGACTATTTAAGTAAGCGATCGCTACATATTTTTTCCTAGCTTTGCTTCAGTCCTGCTTGCACCCGCGCACCGTATTCGGGATCGGCTTTTGTGAAGTTCGCCACCATGCGCGCTTGAATATCTGGTTTGCACTGTTTAAGCGCGGTAACAAGGTTTAAAATCAGATCGTCGCGCTCCCAGTCCTTAAAAGAACGATAGCGATCGCCAGCCTGCTTATAATCGTTAGTGCGGCTGATTTTTTTGCGCTCTACTCGTCCTTCAACATAAGGAGTATAATCTTTGCCAGCTTTCGGCGCTTCTTTAAGTCCGCCAAGACTGCTTGGCTCGTAATTTACGTGGGGATTTTCCCCGGCTGCGACTCCATCCACATTGTAAGCCATTTGACCATCACGCAGATTTGTAGCAACGTGGGTTTTTGGTCGATTAATCGGCAGTTGGAGATAATTTGTTCCCACGCGGTAACGCTGCGTATCTGAATAAGAGAGAGTCCGACCTTGAAGCAATTTGTCTTCAGAAAAATCTAACCCGTCAACTAACACACCTGTACCAAACGCAGCTTGCTCAACTTCGGCAAAATAGTTAATAGGATTTTTGTTGAGTACCATTCGTCCAGCAGGTAACCAGGGAAACTTATCTTGCGGCCAGATTTTTGTTGGATCTAATGGATCGAAATCGAGTTCCGAGTGTTCATCGTCAGACATGAGTTGCACGCGAAGTTCCCATTCAGGATAATCACCCTTTTCAATCGCTGAGTACAGATCCTCTGTCGCATGGTTAAAATTCTTTGCCTGAATTTGCTCAGCCTGAGCTTGTGTCAGTAATTTTACTCCCTGCTTGGGTACCCAATGGTATTTGACCAAATGCGCTACGCCGTCACGATTCACCATTTTATAGGTGTTTACACCCGATCCTTCCATAAATCGGTAGCTAGCAGGAATTCCCCAAGGACTGAACAACCACGTAATCATATGGGTTGCTTCAGGTGTCTGGCTGATAAAATCAAATATGCGCTCAGGGTCTTGACGGTTGGTAACTGGGTCTGGCTTGAAAGCATGAACGACATCTGGAAACTTGAGCGGATCTCTGATAAAAAATATCTTCAGGTTATTTCCCACCAAATCCCAGTTTCCATCTTCGGTGTAAAACTTGATTGCAAAGCCACGCGGATCGCGCAGTGTCTCAGGTGAATTACCGCCGTGAATAACGGTGGAAAAACGAACAAATGTAGGCGTGATTTTCCCTTTTTGTTGGAAAAGCTTGGCGCGGGTGTATTTGCTTGCTGGTTCGTCGCCTATCTTACCATAGGCTTCAAAATAACCATGAGCGCCAGCGCCGCGCGCATGAACCACTCGTTCTGGAATTCTTTCGCGATCGAAGTGGGTAATCTTTTCCAGAAAGTTGTAGTTTTCAAGTACTGTGGGCCCCCGCTCACCTACAGTCTTTACATTCTGGTTATCGTATACTGGCTGACCCTGGCGGTTCGTCAGTTGAAGTGGTGCAGAGCCATTGGATTTAGCAGTTTGGGAATTTTGATTATCTCCAACTATAGCGCCGTTATTACGAGTTGAAGAAGTCTGTGCATTAGCATAATTACCAAATGCAACTATTAATACTAATGCCAAACTCACTACTAGAGGTAGGTAGATGCTTTTTTTGAACTTCAATCGGCCAATTTTCAACAGTATGCTCCTCATTTTCCCTTGAGCGATCGACTAGCTAAGTTTTTCGCTAAGTCGAACTCGTTATGTGTTTGATTGCTTTTAAAGCATAGTCGTTATGACTAGCTTTAGCAATAGAGTTGTAGCGAAATTATCAGTTTTCTTAAAACTTTGTAATGTATAGTCGAAAGGTTGTTCGTCAGTGAAGGCGGCGCTTAGAGCAACGGCCCTTCCCTCTGGGAGGAAAGCTGCCACGACTAATGTGTGTCATTAGTCAAGAGTCAAGAGCGTCATATCCTGCGGTCATTGCTCTCGCCCTACGTACAAATGACAAATGACACGAAATCCCAGTCCGTTTATGGCGGGGATGAGTTAATCTCGCTTGGTATAATCAGCTAAAATAGTTGAAATCAAGATTTGCTCTCAGGTAAGATAAAGGATTATGCTGCAAAAACTGGTGCTTTCTGCTGGAAGTACTCTGTGTTGACTGTGGAAGCGCTTGAGAACTACCGCCGATTAAGCCTGAGTAACTATCTCAAAACTCTTTTAGCTCTTGGAAGATCCCTCTGTCTGCTTAAAAAGAGGGGGGAAATTAAGAGTTCCTCGTCCCACGTTTGAAGCTTGCTCGGACGATACAATAGAAACACTAGACAAAGTGCCACAGCTTGAAGCTGAATTTTCTAGAGTCAAGGCAGCTTTGCAAATATAAAGCTAGCCAAGTCAGGGTTGGGTATAAAATATGACTTCACCTCTACAAGATTCTGCCCTAATCCTGGTCGTAGACGACGACAAGTTCATGCGGCTCCAACTGAGCGGGGCAATGGAACAAGCCGGGTATCAGGTGGCACAAGCAAGTGACACAGAGCAGGCGATCGCCGCCTACACTCGCCTCAAGCCCGATCTTGTGTTGTTGGATACCTTGATGCCAGGAATGGATGGGTTTACCTGCTGTCGGGAATTGCAAAAACTTCCAGGGGGCGATCGCATACCTGTATTAGCGATCGCTGCGCTTGAGGATGAAGAGTCAATCGAGCGGGCATTTGAAGCAGGTGCGAGTGATTACATTACCAAGCCAATTCACTGGGCAGTACTACGTCAGCGAGTGCGTCGTCTCCTCTCTGCTAGTCGGACAATAAAAGAATTACAACAAAAAAACCAGCAGGCGCAACTAAAGGAGGAGCAACTACGATTAGCCTTAGAGGCTGCCCATATGGGTAGCTGGGACTGGGATATTGCCAGCAACAAAATTACCTGGTTTAATAATCTTGAAGTAATATTTGGTCTTAGCCCCGGTTCGTTTGACGGCAGCTATCAAAGCTTCATCACCAGGGTTCATCCTCAAGACCGCGAAACAGTCGAACGAGCAGTGCTTCGTGCCATAGAAGAAGCAGCAGAATACAACATCGAATTCCGCATTGTCCAGCCTAACGGTATGGTGCGCTGGACAGCAAACCAAGGTCATGTCTACTATGACCAGACAGGCAAACCAGTAGGCATGACTGGGATATGCACGGATATCAGCGATCGCAAGCAGGCAGAGTCAACACTAAAACAATCAACAATGCTGCAACGCGCGATTTTGGAGAGCGCGAACTACACGATTGTTTCTACCACCGTTGAGGGTACAATCCTCACCTTTAATGCCGCTGCCGAGCGATGGTTAGGATATGCAGCTGTTGAAGTCGTTGGCAAAACACCAGTCATCTTCCACGATTGGGATGAAATTGTACAGAGATCGCAACAGTTGTCTCAAGAACTAGGAATTTCGATTGAACCAGGTTTTGAGGCATTTGTCGCTAAGGCACGTCGGGGAGAACCAGACGAGCGTGAATGGTGTTATATCCGCAAAGATGGTTCGCGCTTCCCGGTGCTGTTATCAGTAACGCGCCTAGTAGATTCACAGGGTAATATCACTGGCTTTCTTGGAATTGGTAGCGACATTACCGAACGCAAGCGCACAGAAGAGAAGCTAGCAGAAAGCGAAAATCTGCTGCGCTCGATTGTTGAATCGGAACCGGAGTGCGTCAAACTGCTGGCTGAAGATGGCACGCTTTTGCGAATAAACCCTGCTGGGTTAGCGATGATTGAGGCTGATTACAGTGAGCAGGTTCTTGGTAAATGTGTTTATCCTCTCGTGCATCCTCAGCACCGTTTAGCATTTAAGGCGCTCGTAGAAAGTGTTTTTCAGGGACAATCGGGAACCCTGGAGTTTGAAATAGTCGGCATCAAAGGTACACGACGTTGGCTGGAGACTCACGCCGTTGCCTTAAGTAATACAAAAAACGAAATCGTTGCTCTATTAGGAGTAACTCGTGACATCACACAGCAAAAATCAGCGGCAGAGGCACTGCAAAAAAGCGAAGAACGCTTCCAGATAGTAGCACGTGCAACAAATGATGCTATATGGGATTGGGATTTAGTCACAAATAAGGTGTGGTGGAATGAAGGCGTGCAAGCACTCTTTGGTTACTCGACAGAGGAAGTGGGATTAGATGCTACTTGGTGGTATGGAAATATTCACCCAGATGACAGGGAGAGGATTGTTTCCGATATTGGCACTGCTATAGAAAGCGGGAAACAATTTTGGTTAGGGGAATATCGCTTTCGTCGTGGCGACGGCTCTTATACCTACATTTTCGCACGCAGTTATCTAGTGTACGATCGCTCCGGGCAACCGATACGGATGAGCGGTGGAATAACGGATATCAGCGAACGCAAACAACTGGAGGAGGTGCTGCGTAATACGGCTCAAGGAGTTTCGGCGGCAACAGGAGATACATTTTTCCGTTCGCTTGTCAAATATTTGGCACAAGTTTTAGAAGCAGACTGTGCCTTCATCGGTGAGTTAGCTTCAGAAAAAGACGAGCCAACGGTCAGGACAATTGCCGTTTATGCCGATGGCGAAATTGGAGAGAATTTTGAGTATAAATTGGCTCACACGCCTTGTGAGAATGTAGTGGCGCAACAGTTGTGTTGCTACCCTAGCAGCGTGCAACAGCAATTTCCTCGCGCTCACTTGCTAGTAGAAATGGGGGTTGAAAGCTTCATTGGCACCTCTCTATGTGACTTGGCAGGTCATACGCTAGGCTTACTGGTTGTCTTGAATCGTAGACCCCTCAAGAATGTTAAGATTGCAGAAGCAATGCTACAAATCTTTGCAGCTCGCGCCTCAGTCGAACTAGAGCGCGCGCGAGCAGACAAGGAATTACAGCACCAGCATCAGCGATCGCAATTATTCGCCGACATTACGCTCAAAATTCGCCAGTCTTTACAACTCGATCAAATTCTTCAAACTACCGTTACAGAGGTGCAACAGCTGCTCCAGGCAGACCGAGTTTTGCTCTTTCGCCTCTGGCCAAATGGATACGGGCAAATCGTCAATGAAGCAGTAGTTCCTGACTGGCCGTCTGTGCTGGGTCGAGGAATCACCGACGACTGTTTTGGCTCTGAATACCTCAAGAGATACATTCAAGGCAGAATTTTTACAATTGCTGATGTTGAAAAAGCACCCATCCAACCTTGTCTAGTTGATTTCCTGCAACAGTTCGGCGTCAAAGCAAAGCTGGTAATGCCGATTCTTCTCAAAGAAGAACTTTGGGGTTTGTTAATTGCTCATCAGTGTAGTAGTCCCCGCCAGTGGAGTAGCTTTGAAATTGAACTTTTGCGGCAAATAGCAGACCAAATCGGCATCGCCCTAGCTCAAGCCCAAATGCTAGCAGAAGAAACTCGTCAGCGTGAAGAATTAGCCACTTCTAATGCGGAACTGCAACAGTTTGCTTCTATTGCCTCTCACGATTTGCAAGAACCACTGCGGAAAATTCAAGCATTTGGCAACCGCCTCAAAGCCACCTGTGACGAAGCGCTGAGCGATCAAGGGCGCGACTACCTAGAGCGAATGCAGAATGCAGCAGGGCGAATGCAGACGCTGATTGAGGATTTGTTGACTTTTTCGCGCATTACCACCAAAGCGCTGCCATTTGTCAGCGTTAATTTGGCTCAAGTAACGCAAGAAGTATTATTGGATTTGGAATTACAATTAGCGCGCACCAACGGACGTGTGGAAGTAGGAGAGCTACCGACGATTGAAGCCGAGCCAGTACAGATGCGTCAATTATTACAAAACCTCATTAGCAATGCGCTAAAATTCCACAAAGAAGGGGAAGCACCAGTTGTCAAGCTTTATAGCCAACTTTTAACAGAGGAACAGCAACCAGTAGAAGATACGGCGATCGCTCACTTGTGTCAAATTATAGTGGAAGATAATGGTATTGGATTTGATGAAAAGTACCTCGATCGCATCTTCAATGTGTTTCAACGCCTGCACAGTCGCAGCGAGTATGAAGGTACAGGAATGGGTTTAGCAATATGTAGAAAAATTGCTCAGCGACATGGCGGCAGCATTACAGCCCAAAGTACACGGGGGCATGGGTCAAGATTTATCGTCACCCTACCAACCAAACAACTTAGAGGAGAAAATTTAGAGTGAAAGGTCGCCGCACAAGTGTCACAATCCTAATGGCAGATGATGACGAGGATGACTGTATGTTAGCTCGTGAAGCACTAGTCGAAAGTCGCTTAGCTAACGATCTACACTTCGTGCGGGATGGGGAGGAGTTGATGGATTATCTCTATCGGCGCGGTAAATATCTCGATCCTATCAGTTCGCCGCGTCCGGGGTTGATTTTGTTGGATCTGAATATGCCAAGAAAAGACGGGCGGGAGGCGCTACAGGAAATCAAAGCAAATGCGCAACTGCGGCATATTCCGATTGTAGTGCTGACAACCTCAAAAGCAGAGGAAGATATATATCGTAGCTATGACTTGGGGGCAAATTCGTTTATCACTAAGCCAGTCACCTTCGCTGCTTTAGTCGAAGTGATGAAGACAATTGGCAAATATTGGTTTGAAATTGTCGAACTGCCACTGAAAGTAGTGGGAAATGGACATGGACACTGAACGAATAAGAGTACTTTTAGTTGATGATGACGAGGATGACTATGTGTTAACTCGCGATCTGTTCGCGGAAATTCAGGGAACGGTTTTCGATCTCGAATGGATAGATTCTTACGACGCAGCCTTGGAAGCGATTGCAACTTCAAAGCACGAGATTTATCTATTCGATTATCGTTTGGGCGCTGGCAATGGCTTAGAACTGTTGCGCGTGGCGATCGCTCGTGGTTGTTCTGCCCCAATTATATTACTGACCGGACAGGGCGATCGCTTAATCGACATCGAAGCAATGAAGGCAGGCGCAGCCGATTATCTGGAAAAAAGCAAGATCAATGCGCCTTTGCTAGAGCGTTCCATTCGCTACGCCATCGAACGCCAACGCAGCCAACAAAAAATCCGCGAACAAGCTGCCCTGCTCGATATCGCTACAGACGCAATTATAGTTAGATCTTTAGAAGACAAAATCTTATTCTGGAACAAAGGCGCAGAACGTTTGTATGGTTGGCAAGTAGAAGAAGTACTCGATCGAAATGCCAATCAGCTTTTGTACGACGAAGATTCACTCCCTCGACTTCAACAAGTGCGGAGCGAACTTTTTCAAACAGGTGAATGGCAAGGCGAACTACATCAAATCACTAAAGCAGATAAGGAAATAATTGTCTACAGTCGCTGGACATTAGTGCGCGATCGCGACGAAAAGCCTAAGTCAATCCTCGTTGTCAATACCGACATTACCGAGAAGAAACAACTTGAAGCTCAATTCCTCCGCGCCCAACGTTTGGAAAGTATCGGCACCCTAGCAAGCGGCATTGCCCACGACTTGAATAATGTCTTAGCTCCAATTTTGATGACGGCTCAACTGTTGGAAACCCAACTGCATGATGAACGCAGTCAACGGTTGCTACCAATCGTAGTCACAAATGCCAAACGCGGTGCAGCTTTAGTCAAGCAAGTGCTATCGTTTGCGCGCGGCTTGGAAGGTAGTTATGCTACGCTGCAAGTCAGGCACTTGATCGCAGAAATCAGGCAGATTGCCAATCAAACATTCCCTAAATCAATTGAAATATATACAGATCTCGCGCCCAATTTGTGGGCTGTATCTGGAGATGCTACTCAACTGCATCAGGTGTTGATGAATTTAGTAGTTAATGCCCGCGATGCTATGCCTGATGGCGGTACTTTGAGCGTAAGTGCCGAGAATTTTTTCATTGATGAAAACTATGCTCGGATGCAACTGGAAGCAAAAGTCGGCCCTTATATTTTGATTACAGTGGTCGATACTGGTGTCGGAATGTCAGCGGAAATAAAAGAAAGAATTTTTGAGCCATTTTTCACCACTAAAGAGTTGGGTAAAGGCACGGGATTAGGGCTTTCCACTGTTATGGGCATTGTTAAAAGTCACGGTGGATTTGTGAATGTCTATAGTGAAATAGGGAAAGGAACTCAGTTTCAGGTGTATCTGCCTGCTGTAGAGACAATGGAAACTCTAGTCGAGAGAAAACAAAATTCGTCGCCAGGTAATGGAGAATTAATTTTGGTGGTAGATGATGAAGCGGCAATTCGTGAAGCTACCAAAACTGCTCTCGAAACATATAACTACAAAGTACTTACTGCAAGTGATGGGATTGAGGCGATCGCTCTATATGCCGAGCATCGCGATCGCATTACTTTGGTAGTGGTTGATATGCTCATGCCTGCAATGGATGGCAGCACCACTATCCGCACCCTACAAAAAATTAACCCTCAAATCAAAATTATCGCCACCAGCGGGCTTGCCTCCAAAGAGCATCTCGATCTGGTTGATACGGGTGTCAAAACATTTTTATCAAAACCCTACACCGCTCAAGATTTGTTGCAAAGCATTAGTAGGGTTCTTTACAGCAATTCTCCAAGTATTAGGTGTTAGTTTTTAGAGGGAGTAGCGAGGAGTGTTGTATTTTGAATTACAGAAATTTCTTTAACTTAACTCAGCAGCCAAACCACAGAGAATTGACAGCCTCCATCCTTTCTCAAAAGGTAACGCAGTCATGATGCGAACACCAGTTATTTCAACTGATTTAGAAAGCGTGGGTTATGAACCCGTAAGTAGCACACTTGAAATCAAGTTTCACAGCGGTGGAATCTATCAGTATTCAGGTGTTTTAGATTCAGTTTACCGAGGATTAATGAGTGATTCATCTCATGGAAAATACTTCCATGCCTATATCAAAAATGTTTATCCTTACCATAAGGTAGGTTGAATTGTGCCCATCTCTGTTTTAGTTCTACATTTTCCCCGTACTTTGGGAGTATCAAACCAAAAACGTCATCGGAATATGCTTCTCTACATATATAATGCCTTTAGGCAAGAGAGTACAAAGCTCATTCTCATAATGAATGAGAGCATCAGTATCTAGCTTGGATAGAATTTGTCGCTTAAAAGTTGATGGATTTGAATATCTTGTCCACTTAATTAAAGCAGAATCTCTCACATTAACTGGGTTTTTATGGTACAAAATGACTAAAGTTTTACTTCGGAAGTCTAGGTTGGTATTTTGTACACGAACGAAGCCGTCAATATCAGCAACAATTGGTAAATTTACCTCATTGATACTGTCAGCAATTTTCTGGGCGTTGTCAATCGAGCAATTGTAATAAAGGCGAATAATTTCGGTTAAAATCCAGTCAGCAATGTGAGCAATTAATAAAGAATCTGGGAAATTAGGATTGACATCGCCACCAACATGAGCTACATCCCTGCGATTGCGTACATCAAGCAGTATCCTTGCAGTACGAGGAATATGAATCCTTATAGACTCGTGTAGTGATGTATTTTTTTCAACACTCTTAATCATATCCGCGCTATTTAAGGATGTTCCAAACGGAGTGTAAGGTGGATTGTCCAAATGCTGCACCAGACGTAAAACGCATTCAGCAAATCTTCCACCATTAAGTTCACTGGGACGAAATTTACGTAACGCCAATTGCTGCTTGATGCCTTGGTATTCATCCA
>QQTW01000241.1_pt1 | contig 33240 bp, 33 predicted proteins | sample 1904831 | NCBI WGS metagenome assembly QQTW01 (sample SAMN09435610, study PRJNA476489) | Subsurface metagenome, whole genome shotgun sequencing project.
AACACATCATGCTCGCGGCAGTCTCCGGGCCGGTGACCGTGTCCCGTCTATGGATGTACTGGTGTGGAACAGCGATTCCTCGAGCGATACTCGGTCTCGCGAAGCGCACCTTTATGAGATCCTCGATCCGTCGCGCTTTACTCTTCTGGTAGCAGGTGGCGAAAGTACAACGGACCTCCCTCCGACTTGGAAGGAGCAGCTCAGCCCTTGGCATGGGCTTCTGAAACTGCAATGCATCGCGCCTGTTCCTAACCAACTGGAAGCAAAGGTCCAATTCGACAGAGCCTTTGGCAGCGCTCAGAGCCTTGTCCTCGTGAGGCCTGATTCATATCTCGGCTTTGTTGGCGATCGGGATGTGGCAGCACTGACAGAGTGGCTCAGTCGATGGTTTCCACCGGCTGCAAATTGATTGAATCAACATAAACAAATTTAGGAGAATAGCCATGACCGAACAACGCTACATCAACTTCCTTAACGCCGACGACTGTGCGCTGCTCATGATCGATCATCAGACAGGCACTATGCTGGGTGTACAGGATATCCGTCTGGATCAGTTCCGCTCCAACGTTCTGGCGCTGGCCTCGGTTGGGAAAGTTCACAATCTGCCGACCGTGCTCACGGCGAGCTACGTTGATGGTCCCAATGGACCAATCATGCCCGAACTCCTCGAAATGTTTCCAGACGCACCGATGATCTCGCGACCAGGCTGGATCAACTCCTGGGATGATCCGGACTTCAAGGCTGCCGTAGAAGCCACGGGTCGCAAGAAGTTAATTATGGCAGGCGTGACTACTGACGTTTGCCTCTACTTTCCGGTAATCTCGGCACTTGCCGAGGGCTACGACGTTTACGCCGTTTATGATGCGTCGGGTTGCTGGGACATGATGAGCCAGCTCACCTCCTGCATGCGGCTGCAACAGGCAGGCGCTATCGTTTGCAACTGGACGGTGATCGCCGCCATGCTGCAACGGGACTGGCGGCGACCCACCGCAGAGGGCACGCTTAAGCATGTCTTCGGCGGTCATCTGCCATTCTACGAGTGGCTATCAAACAATCAGACCTATACACGCTCCACTCTTCAAAGCGGGAGCGGGGCATCCTGAGGCTTGACCAAAGTTGCCCTACAACGCAGATCTTTTCACATTAAGGACGCATCCAATGACATCGACACCCCAGCCGACGCTCCCACCCCCCCGGCTCGATGCCCTTCATCAAGACCCGTGACAATGCTCCGGCTTATTGGAGCAATGACATACTGTGGCTGATCCTGGCATCCGGGGAGGACACGGGAGGTCGCTGGTCGATGATGGAAGAGCTTTGCCCCAAGGGTTCGGGTGCACCGCCGCACCTGCATATCTGGTCAGACGAGACCTTTTACGTTCTTGAGGGCGAAGTCACTTTCCTGATGAATGGTGAGGTTAGTCAGGTGGTCGTTGGTGGCTTTGTGGTCATTCCGCGCAATACGGTTCACGGCTTCCGCGTCGACAGCGAAGAGGCCCGCGTCCTCAACAGCTATACACCCGCGAGTTGGGAGGCGGCGGTGGTGGCCCTAGCCGAGCCAGCCCTTAGCCGCACGCTCCCGCCACGCGATCGCACCAGTGCGGACCGAGACCGTGTTACCGCATTGATGAATGCCTTCGGTATGACACCAGTGCCCGGCCCCGATCCGATAAAGGCCATCCAACTCAGATGCGCCCTACTTACAAGGAGAATGAAATGGATAAGTTTGCAGTCTGGTCGTACATGGAAGTCAAGCCGGGCAAGGAACAGGAATTGGAAGAGTTTCTGAAATATGCACAATCTCTGATTGAGCAGGAGCCGGGCACGACCACTTTTTACGCATTGAAAATCGGGCCGAGAACGTACGGCACCTTTGACACCTTCACCGACGAAGCGGCTCGCGATGCCCATGTAAACGGGCCAGTCCCGAAGGCACTGCTTGCAAAAGTAGACGAGCTGTTTACTCATCCACCAGAGATTATTCAAACGACAATTCTAGGGGCAAAGGCATCGGGCGCATAGTTCAGCAAGAGAAGAATGTCTAACATTCGTAGGACATTTTTTACTAATCATCAAGCTTAAGAGAGGAGATTTGACGATGAAAATACAAAGCTTAAAAACAAAGATTTTCTGGTTAGTATTGGTTTGTACCACAGTCGTGGTTGTGACTATTTTCAGATTAAGTCCTAGTTTTGCTCGTGCCACGATAACGCCGCCAGCGCAAATATCAACAGCGGGAGTGACTGTAGCTCAGGATGCTTCACCTTCAGGAGAAGAGTCTCTCTATGAGAGGCTAGGAGGCTACAACGTGATCGCCGCCGTCATTGACGATGTTGCGGCAATCGCAACAACGGACCCTTTGATTGAGAAATACTTTTTCGGCTTAAGCAATAACGCCGCTCAGCGGCTGCGTCAGCACCTAGTGGATCAAGTCTGCCAGGCGGCTGGTGGTCCTTGTATTTATACTGGGCGGAGTATGAGGCTTTCCCATAATGGAATGGGTGATGGTATAACGAACAGTGACTTTGATGCTCTACTTGCTGCAATAGCACAATCCTGTGATAAAAACGGCGTTAATTACGGAGAGAAGGAAGAATTGGTAGCGTTTGCCAATAGTTTCAGAGGCGAGATAGTCGAAAGGTTATAAACGGGTGTAATTTAAAGTGGCAGTAAGGAGTTGACGTGTTGAGGAGCTAAGATCTAAAGACCTTCTAGTGAGCAGGGTGCAAAATCCAATAGCAAACCAATCAACCTGTATCCACGCTCTCCGTGACAACTGTTACAGAGAGTTTGGAAGGTAACCGTTCAGGGGGGTATTCGCGAGATCGTTAGTTAATTAGGGCGACCAGTAGATGGTAAGCTAGGAGTCATGGAAAAACAGCGCCCTGTTTATTTACAGCTTCTACCCCAAGAGGATTGGGAAGCAACAAAGCGCCAGCGTCAGGAAACTGGTGGAGGACATGGGGCAGCGCATAGAAAAATTGGAACAACAAGTTGGGATATTGCTAGGGCGTGTTTTAAAAGTCAGTGAAATAGCTGAGAATATCAGGGTTGATAAATTTAGCGTTACTCTATGATTCTTCGCCCTGATCGTCGAGGCGACTTGAGCGACCAACAATGGCCGCGCGTGAAGCCCCTGCTTCCGGCTCAAAAACCTGACACAGGTCGTCCGAGCAACGACCATCGCACGGTCATTAATGGTATTTTGTGGGTGCTACGGACAGGTGCACCGTGGCGGGATATACCCGAATGCTACGGTGCCTGGCAAACGGTGTCAGGTCGCTTTTACAAAAGAGCGGAAAATCGGGCTCTGGCAGCAGATTTTGCAGCGACTGCAACAACTTGCCGATGCCGACGGGAAACTCAATTGGGACATCCCTGAGCGTGGATGGTAGTGTCATCCGTGCTCACCAACATGCAGCAGGGGCACTCATGGGGGACCTGGACCCCAGCAGTGAGCTGTCTGTCACCGAGCAGGTGCAACTTTCGAGTTGCCTTAAGGTGGTCGAAAGGAGGCAATAGGTACCAAAATTCATCTGCGTTGTGATGGCAATGGGTTACCCATCACCTTCTTACTTACTGGTGGGGAACGGCATGAAGCAGTTGTGTTTGAACAACTGATGGAGCAGGGAGCGGTTAAACGAGTCACGTCAGGTCGTCCGCGCTTGCGTCCTCACCGACTGGTGGGCGTAATGGGCTATAGCAGTGGGAAAATTCGTCTCTACCTGCGGCGACGAGGCATTCGTCTGACCATTCCGCGTAAATCCAATGAGCGACGACGCGGTAAGTTTGACAAATCCATTTACCGCCACCGAAACCGGATTGAACGATTATTCAATCGTCTTAAGCAATTCCGTCGCATCGCAACGCGCTATTGAGAAAAGAGCCGAAAACTACCTTGCCATGTTAACTCTAGCCTTTATCTTGCTGTGGTTATAGTTTTAAAACACGCCCTAGCCTGGACATCTTCTGGCTCAAAGATAATAGTCTGACTGACCTAGATAACCTACCCGATCCAGATGTGTTAGCACTCGATATTGTTGAAAATTTGGCAGCCGGACTAGAGAACTTTCGAGCGAGCGCTGCAATTCTGAACAGTGACTGATCCTTGTCTTGTGGATGTGGCAATCAGTAAATCTGAAACATCGTTAAGTTAGCCAATTACCTTAGCTCAGTCATCCTTGCACGCACAGGCTTCTTATTCAAGATTGTGCTTATATTTTTTAGCTGCTTTTTCTACAGCAATGATTTTATTCATCAAGAGTGGCTTAAAAAACTACAATATAATTTCAACAAAATTGATTTAACTAACACATGAGCACCTGCGAGACGAGTTGCAATTCAATCAAACTTTTCACTATTCCTGGTCAGCAATAAGTAAAAATGGTATTACCAAGGTAGCCGACTGCCATCCCAGGAAAAAAATTCACCACTATCGCTTTCTTGTAGTCGATCGAGAACCGTCAGCAGTTGCTGGACTGTGCGATCGACGGGGAATAGTTTCTCAGGAGGAACATTGCGCTGAAATGGGCGGGATAACTGCGTATCTGTCGTGCCAGGGTGTAAGGTAACGACGATCGCCCGTGGACAGGTTCGCTTATATTCAATCGCTGTTGTCCGCATGAACATATTCAGCGCTGCCTTTGATGCGCGATAGCCATACCACCCACCCGAGTAGTTATCGCCAATGCTGCCAATTTTGGCGGAAATCGTCGCAAAGATGGCGCGATCGCGATGCTTCAACAAGGGCTGCATGTGCTTTGCCAACATCACTGCGCCAATGCTATTCACCTGAAAATAGTGCAGCAGTTGTTCTGCATTAAGTTGCCGCAAACTCTTTTCCGGTTGCATCGCTCCTTGGTGCAACACACCCACGCAATTGATTATGTAATGGAGTGCCGCCGTCTCTGTTTGGATTTCTTTCATAAAAGTGGCAATCTGTGCCTCTTGTGTAATGTCCAAGGGCAAGCAGCGCAGACGAGGCTCTGCGATCGCCAAAAGTTCTGAGTGGGGATTCCGATAGGTAGCGTAGAGGCGATCGACGCGATCGGTTTGTAGCAATTGCCGCACAAACTCTAAACCAATCCCCTGACTCGCCCCGACGATAAGTGCAGTTGTTGGATTGCGATCGCTCATAGCTGCCATTCATAAAAAGCGTTTTGAGTATATCACTCAACTTTCAGCCGTCAATGGTCGGTTGTATCGTCCTGAAGGCAAGCAAATGAAAATCACCGATTGAAGTTCAATGGCATGACAACCATTTTTGCTTTTCCTTTCGGGTAATTATTGAGGCTAGCCAGCAGCTACTTTAGTGATTGCTGGCTAGTTTTTCTTTCGGCTTGTACCGTTTACTGTCTTAGCAGCGCGCTTGATTTACGGAGGGGGCGTCAAAGAATTAATCTAATTCCAGCCTTGCGCTATGGCTTGATAACCAATTAGTTTATAAACAAGTTTTGCAGCTGTGAACTCGGATACTACTGAATCTACAATTGGTGCCAGTTCCATGACATCAAAGCCAATCACTTGATGGGTTTCAAACACCCGCCGTAAAAAAGTAATGAGGGGGTACCAGTGCAATCCACCCGGTTCTGGTGTCCCGACGCCTGGAATTATGGTGGGATCAATTCCGTCTAAGTCGATAGTCAAAAACACTCGCGGCGTTTTAATACTGGCGATCGCTCGTTCCATCCAATCCGGCTGCGTGGCAATTTCCGAAGCCCAAATTACTGGCAGTTGTTTCTCTTTAATCAAATCTGCTTCTTCAATACAAATACTGCGAATGCCAATTTGCACCGAAGGCATTCCCATATCTAAAATCCGGCGCATCACACAAGCATGGTTATGAATTGAGCCTTCATACTCTTGACGCAAATCGCCGTGGGCATCAATTTGAACTACAGTGAAAGGTTCATCTGGATACGCTTGCCGGTATGCCTCGACAACACCGGCAGTAATGCTGTGTTCACCACCTAATGCGATCGCAAACTTGCCGTCTTCAATCAACTTGGACACCGTCGCTTGGGTGACTTGCAGCATCTGCTCAGGTGTTACAGTACAACCGTTCCGCGTATCCGCAACGGCTGCATGAGTGTAAATCCCAACGTCCCGGCAAACTTCCCAATCTAGCTCCTCATCGTAACATTCCAATTGCCCAGAAGCATCCAAGAGAGCATCTGGCCCGTTTTCGCAACCTTTGCGGTAGGTGGTTGTTGCCTCGTAGGGAATCGGCAAGATCACCACCCTTGATGGCTCGTAGTCCGCCTTAACTTCTGACCAAAGGAATGGCTTAACAGCAGCGGAATGCAACTTACTCATGAAGGAAATCACTTTGAAATAGTAAAAGAACTCAACCAAGTCTGGCTCGATAGTCTTCATAGGAAAACTGCCGCCAGAGCTCGAAAGTGCCATCTTTCTTGAGCACGCCGATTGATGGATGCACCACCCCGTTAAACATCGTGCTTTTCACCATCGTGTAGTGCATCATATCTTCAAAGATAATGCGATCGCCGACCGACAAGTCGTCAGAAAAAGCATAATCACCGAGAAAATCCCCTGCTAAACAACTTGAGCCACCCATCCGATACTCTCTCTCTCCCGACTGTGGTTCATGTGCTCCTCGAATAGCAGGCTTATAGGGCATTTCTAAACAATCGGGCATATGAGCGGTAAATGATACATCCAACATGACATTCGTAAGCTCAGAGGTTGGAATAATATCTCGCACGGTACTCAGCAAAAATCCTGTTGACCACGCGATCGCAGAGCCCGGCTCAAGGATAAGCTCAATATGGGGGTGACGATTGTGAAACGCGCTGATAATGTCAATCGCATGTGCGACATCGTAGCCTTGATCGGTCATCAAGTGACCACCGCCAAGATTTAACCACTTTAGCTGCGGCAAAAAGTGCCCAAAAAAGTGTTCTATATGTAAAAGCGTTTTTTCCAACGCATACGAGTCGCTCTCAGATAAATTGTGGGACAAGAAACCCGACACCCCCTCCGGCAAGCGATCGCCAAGTTGATCTGGTAAGATGCCAAGGCGCGTATACGGCTGACAAGGATTATAGAGCACGGTCTTGACCGGCGAGTACTGGGGGTTAATACGAAGCCCCACCGACACTTTATCAGGCGATCGTTTAATGAGCGGGTAAAATCGTTCCCACTGGCTCACAGAGTTAAACGTCATATGGGAAGCATAGGCGAGAATCGAAGGCACATCCTCATCACGATACGCAGGAGAATATACATGAACCTCCCCGCCAAATTTCTCCGCAGCCAGTTGCGCTTCCCAGAGCGAGCTTGCTGAGGCACCGTGAAGTGTCTTTTTGATCAGAGGAAAGCTATGAAAGAGGGAGAACGCCTTGAGAGCGAGAAGTACTCGTACAGGCGCTTCTCGCTGCACTCGTTCAAAAACCGCAAGGTTTTGCTCAAGACGCGCTTCTTCCAATACGAAACAAGGTGATGGGATGGTCTCTAAAACTACGTCTCGAATCTGCGTCATCCTTACTTCTCCTCGAACGGTGATGCTTGATCAATCACCTCATGCCATGCAAGACCAAGAGTCCCAAGCAGTTTCATAAACGGGTCAGGATCGCACTGCTCAACATTAAACACTCCCGGCTTTTTCCACATTCCATTAATTACCATTAGCGCACCGACTACAGCAGGAACGCCTGTCGTGTAAGAGATCGCTTGCGAGCCAACTTCTCGATACGATGAAGCATGATCGCAGTTGTTGTACACGTAGTACCTGCGCTCTTTTCCCTCCTTCACTCCACGAATATAACAGCCAATCGACGTCTGTCCTGTATAGTCCTCCGCAAGAGATGAGGGCTCTGGAAGGAGAGCTTTGAGGAACTTTAGCGGCACTACCTTCGTCCCCTCATAATCAACCGGTTCAATGCGCGTAATACCAACATTCTGAAGTACTTGAAGATGGGTTATGTAGCTCTCTGAAAACGTCATCCAAAACCGCGCCCTCTTAAGCGCTGGAATGTGTTTTACAAGTGATTCAAGCTCTTCATGATAGAGGAGATACGACTCTCTCACACCTATTTCCGGATAAGGGACTGGACGATGAATCGAAAGAGGAGGCACCTCTACCCACGCCCCATTCTCATAATATCGACCTGTTTGCGTAATTTCGCGGATGTTAATTTCCGGATTAAAGTTCGTGGCAAATGCCTGCCCATGATTTCCAGCGTTGCAATCAACAATATCGAGGTAGTGAATCTCATCAAAATAGTGCTTGAGCGCATAGGCAGTGAAGACTCCCGTCACCCCAGGATCAAAACCACATCCGAGAATAGCGGTAATTCCCGCGTTTTTGTAGCGCTCGTGATATTTCCACTGCCAACTATATTCAAATTTTGCCTCATTAGGAGGCTCGTAGTTTGCGGTGTCGAGATAGTGAACTCCTGCCTCAAGACACGCATCCATCAGCGCTAAATCTTGATACGGAAGTGCCACATTGATGAGGATATCAGGGCGAAACTCTTTGAGAAGTTTGACCGTATTATTCACATAATCTGCATCAAGCGCAGCTATCTTCAGTTTTGGTGAGCGAACACGTTCAGCAATACGATTGCACTTGTCGATTGTCCGACTCGCCAGAAGAATTTGTGAAAACTCTTCTTGTGCAGCACATTTGTGTACAACGACGTTTCCTACCCCACCAGCTCCAACTATCATCACCCGTGCCATGCTGCCTCCTTGAAGAAGTGACTTTTACATTTCCTCTGAAACGCCCAATTTTCGTTCTGAGTTTCACCACATTGAAAGGAGTTGTCCCCAATGCGGAGGACGAAGTCCGAGCCGCAGGCATCGCCTAAGCAATCACATTGGGAACACGCCTGCTTTGTATATGCAGCGTTGACCACAACTAAAGACGCACCGCGTCTTAGAGATACTTGTTCGAGGGCGGCGGCCATTATGCCTTTCACCCAACCCTTGAGGCGTCGGTTGGTATTTTTCCTTCTAGGCTTAGATTTGATGACTGATTTTAGAGCTTCGAGCGCAATAACTTTAGCTTGAGCCACAATGTGGACAGCACTGTAAATTTTCGTTTTAACTTTAGCCTTTTTTCGTCCTAGATCATTCTTGCGAATCTTTTTGCGGAGCTCAGGTTTTTTATCAATTATCCACTTCAGCTTATTTCGATGCTGATATTTTACCTTCAAAACATCGGATTCATTGCTCAGCAGTTCTCCTAGATATTCACCGTGCCACACTCCATCTAAGTCTACAAAGACCTCTGAATATCCTTTGTCTACACCTAGCTCGGTCTCACCGCATGGGTTATTTTTGCAGTGCAGTTCTGCCTTTACGGTATGATGCACTTCTACCTACCCGCTGCGAAGAATCAACTTAATTGTACCTTCAATCCGCTCAGATGTGGTTAATGACGTCAATGGCTGTCTTCAGCCAATCAATGTAAGTTTGTTCTCTTTGGATCACCAACTCCAGTCCGAGCCGTTGCATGATCTGCTCACGACTCGCAGACTGATCGACTAGCGATGGTAAATCAATCGCTATACACTCCGCAAGCTTTTCGCGACGTGCTGCTAGCTGCTGTTCTAGCAGATGAATAATGGCTTCATTCGGTAACTGCGCTGCGAAAAATAACTGAACAAGCAGCGGTTCTCGTACTGTCGGCAAGGGCTGATGGCATTGAAGCCACCGAATTAATTCGGCAATTCCTGCCTTAGTCACACTATAGACCTTGCGATTGGGACGAGCAAGCTGAATCTCGACTGTACAGGTAATCCGACCTTGCTCAACCAGTTTATCAAGGGTTCTGTAGATTTGTGCTTGGTCTGCGGGCCACAAGTGAGCAATGCATTGATCAAAGCAGGTTGTTTTAAGGTCGTAGCCCGTCATCTCTTCTTGCTGAAGGAGACTCAGAATTGCGTGTGCTAGCGACATAGACGGTTTTCCGAAGATTGCAGTAGTGGAAGCTGTATTTGTCACTTCTTATATAATTTTATGATAATATATGATAATTCATATATTAGAGATGTCTAACAAAATAATGTTGATTATGGCATGCTCCAACAAAAAACGTAACGATTTGGTCTTGGGCTGAACAGGTCACCAGCTTCTTGCCGTCCGGGTTTTATGACCTGAGGCAGATGGTGCTGTTTGCACAAGACGGTAAGGATGTGACAATCACGAATCCATCGGATGCGAAATTACCATTGGATGTGCTACTCATTGCTGGCGTTCCACTCAACGAGCCAGTCGGACGCTACGGTTCATTCGTGGTGAATGCCGAAGCAGAAATTATTCAAGCAATTATTGACTATCCTAACGGGAGGATGGGTTCCATTGACTTCTAACAAACTTCTAAAACGAATACATCAACATCAACATCTGCGTGATTTGCGAAATAAGTTGCTACGCCTTCACAAGGTGTTGCTTGACACAGAACGGATCACCTACGAACAGGTGCGTGGACGAGTATCGAGTGGAGAACTTCTTCAACTCGTCATCAATCATGAACAATTTGCTTGGCTGCATCGCATCTCTGAGCTTGTTGTGCAAATTGATGAAATGCTCCAAGCAGATGAACCAGTATCGCTGGACGATGTCCAAAATCTGATTGCCTATGCCCGCACGCTGCTCACGCCGTCAGAAGTAGGCAATGCGTTCGAGAGAAACTATTACAACGCTCTCCAGCGTGAACCTGGTGTTGTGTTGGCACACGCAGAGGTATCAAAGCTTCTTGTGTCCAATCAATAAAGTGAAGGATATGCACCGCGATCTACCTTGCGGTGCATATCCATTTTTTAGGGATAAGCCAGAGTTGAGAGCGTGTCTCGTAAGATGGTTATTCATCCGCTTTCAGATTTTATTGACTGCAATTGTGCTATCAGCGACTTACCTCCTAGCTATTACTATGAAGGGCGTTGTCCTCAAAGGAGCGACCTACTGAGACTGCCCCGCACCCCAATGTCCGAGGCGATCGCCTATGGTTTAATGCAACACCTTGCCAACAATGAGCGTTATTCCTATGAGGGCAAGATGTATGGGGTATTGCTGGTTGAACTGCCTGCTGGCGAACAACGGGTACTAAAAGCTTTCTCTGGTCTTCTGAATGGTCACAACAGAGTTGAGGGCTGGGTGCCGCCAATTCCAGGAGGAGATCGAGTTGCCCTAGAGACAGCCCACACCTTGGCTGAGCTGGAGGCTATGAAGCAGGAACTCATTACTCTTAAGCAACTTCCAGAACGGCAGCAGTACGAAACGCTGTCGCGTGAGCAGGAGCAGCAGTTGCAAGAAATGAGCTCGCGCCATCGAGATTGCAAACACCAACGACACGAAAAACGTCAGATACTCGCAGAAACGCTCACGCTAGAAGCACTCACTGTTGCCCTCGAACAACTCGACGCAGAAAGTCGTCAACATGGAATTGAGCGACGGCAACTCAAACGTCAGCAGAATGCCGTGTTGCAGCCGCTTTTGCAGCTGATTGCAGCTAAGGATGTGCGGATGTGCGAACTGAAACAACGGCGTAAAGCACTGTCCCGCCAACTACAGGAGCAATTGCACGCTGCCTACAGCCTAACTAATTTTTCAGGGCAGTCACTTTCGTTGCAGCAATTGATGCCAGGAGGAGCCATGCCCACTGGGACAGGAGACTGTTGTGCTCCCAAGCTGCTGCACTATGCGGCAACACATAGCCTCAAACCACTAGCAATGGCCGAGTTTTGGTGGGGAAAGTCCTCTGTGAATCAGGACAAAATTCAGGGAGAATTCTATGGAGCCTGTGCGGAGCGCTGTCAGCCATTGATCGGGTTTCTGCTCTCGGGATTGTCTCAGACACATCCACTGACAGAGATTGGCTCCATTAAGCAATACAGTTGTGCAACGCTGACGCAAACGCTACCCATTCTTTATGAAGACGAATGGCTGATTGCTGTGAACAAACCCACAGGGCTACTTTCAGTGCCTGGTCGTTATAGCGATCGCCAAGATAGTGTTCTAAGTCGCCTGCGTCATCTATTGCCTGATGGCATGGTGCTTGCGGCTGTGCATCGCCTGGATCAAGAAACATCTGGTATCCTCCTGCTGGCTCGCGATCGCCAAACTCATCGTCAACTCAGTCGGCAGTTTCAGCAGCGGCAGGTTTATAAGGTTTATGAAGCCGTAGTTTCCGGTTCTATTCTAACCGATCAAGGTACTATTGAACTACCCCTGTGGGCAGATCCTCAAGAGCGCCCCTATCAGAAAGTCGATTGGCAGCGCGGTAAACCCAGCTTGACTCGCTTTCGGGTGATGGCGAGGGGATGTGACTGGACTCGTGTAGAGTTTATGCCGCTAACAGGACGCACCCATCAGCTGAGGGTTCACGCTGCTGATTCGAGAGGGCTTGGGGTATCCATCTTGGGCGATCGCCTCTATGGATGCCGTGCAGTTGCAAGTCGGTTACATTTGCACGCAAGAGAACTTCGCTTCGAGCATCCGCAATCCGGACAAACTCTCCATCTACGAGCAAAGACGCCATTTTGATAAATCACTCCTTAGTTAAGGCAAATTGTCTATTGAACGCTGTCGCAGCTTGAGGCGAGAGAACAATTGCCAGAGTTTCGAGATTGCAAACACCACTAGACCAATTACCGCGATGCCAGCTACAACGGGCAAAGTCAGCGCTAATACCGATAGAACAATAGCAACAACTAACTCGATCGTCGCTACGACTGGATTCGCTAATCCCCCTGAAGTTGCCGTAGAGGTTGCCCTCACCAGGTTCATCAACCCTTTGGTGATGCCAGCAGTTCCTCCACCTGCCGCCAGTGCTAATGTCCACTGCGCTATAGGATTCATGTCAGGGGCTAGTGAAGCTGTGACAACAGTGCCAGCAATGATAGCTGCGGGTGTCGCAGCAACGTCTAGCAGATGGTCAAACCAGGGGATGTAATAACCAGATATTTCAAGAGCGCATGCTACAGCAAATACAGCTAATGCTTGCGGGCTTTCAATCCAGTCAAAATTAGTTGGCAGATCGATATGACCAACTACCGCAGCAGTACTCAGGGCAAGCAGCGGCACAAATACTCGAAAACCTGAGGCTGCACTTAAACTAATCCCCAGTATGATTTCAATTAAAGTGTCTAAGTGGAATAGTTGATCCACGCAACCCTCCGCACATCGTAGTCGCTCATCCTTCACCTCTATGATATCGTTTCAACCGATGACTTAGGCGATCGCTCTGGTAGCTACAAACAGCCAGAACCGACCTACGGTGATAGCCGCACTATCTACTACCACTACAACCAACCATACAAAGCTTTGTCCTGAGAGTTAATCTCGTCTATCGAGGTCTTCCCAGCCAACTTCTGGCAAACCACAAAAGAGCATCAGGTTCAAGGGGTCCCACGGAACGTGACGAGAATTTGCGACTGCCGTTATTTGCGATCTCTCGCGTTGCGTTCTGATACCCTCCGAATGAAAGTCCTGACAAATTAGATTCGGTTTTGTGTAGGGGTAATGCCATCATTGCATTAAGTGCATTTTGACGCAACTAATCCGTCGCTTACCAAGATGGAAATGGCAAACAATTACGATCTGTAAGGAGCGATTAATGCAACTCGTCATCTTTATTGGGCTACAGGCGTCTGGAAAAACTACCTTCTACCACACTCACTTTGCAAAAACCCACGTACACATTAGTAAAGATTTGATGCCGAAAAAAAATCGTGCGACAAGACAGGTGCAGCTCATTGAAGCGGCTTTTCAGGCAGGGCGTTCAGTAGTTGTGGACAACACGAATGTCACTATCTTGGCTCGAGCAACTCTGATCCAACAAGGTCAGGCTCACGGTGCCGAAATTATTGGCTACTACTTTGAGTCCAAACTGACCGACTGTCTTGAGCGCAACCAACAGCGCGTAGGTAAAGCCAGAGTCCCAGATGTTGGGCTTTACATGAAGGCGAAAGAACTGGTGCGTCCATCTATTGAAGAAGGCTTCCACCAGTTGTTATATGTGAAGATGGCGACTGGCGGCACTTTTGACGTTGTGGTGTGGACAAAAGAGTCAGCAGTAGTATTATTTTAAATTTTGCTTGTATAGTTGAACACGCTATTAAGCAAAATCTAATTCCTTTCTTTTGATAGAGTTCACTAAATAAAATATAAGTTGAATATAAATTATTAGGCTTTGCAGCCTGGCTGCTGAATTAGTATATCTCTCTACTTTTGAGGAGATTCAGTTTAAGAGATATTCCTGCAAGCAGTTGACACAAGTGAAAAGTAGACCCAATCAGAGGTAATAACACAGTATGAACAAAATGAACACGGAGATGGCAGAGCGTTACTGTGCCCTAAGCATCGGAATTCTCTTTTTATTTATAGGCCTAGCTGGATTTGTACCAGCTTTTGCCCCAGTGCCTGGGGCGACTGCATCTAGTGTCCCGGCTGATTTAGCTCCTGATGCCTATGCTGCAGGATTTGGTTATCTATTCGGGCTATTTCCAACTAATCTCATGCATAACCTCGTACACTGTGCGGTTGGACTACTAGGAATTGCCGCGTATACCAGCCCGAGCAGTACACGCCTATTTAATCAGAGTTTTGCGATCGCATATGCCTCGATCGCAATCATGGGATTGCTACCATTCACTAAGACAACGTTTGGTTTAATGCCAATTTTCGGTAACAATGTTTGGTTCAATGCTCTAACAGCAGCAGTTACAGCCTACTACGGGTTTATATTACCAGCAAAAGCAACTGAGATGAGTGTATCGCGCAACCCATAGAAAGGACTGACACATTGACAGCTGGGTTGTAGGTTTTACTTTTGCCAAAACACCCCTTACACAAAACCTGCCCAAAATTGGCGGACAGCCTTCATTTGAGGTCGAGTGTTGCGGAGGTTCGAGGGGGGAAGCTTCTCCCCTCGAACCTTCTGGTTATCTGTCGCTATCGAAGGATCTTTGTAATTCGTAATTCGTAATTCGTAATTCGCGCAATTATTGAGGGTACAAGCCCCCACCATAATCTTTGATGAGCGTGGGTCTTCAATTGCGTGGTAGGTACAAGCCTCGAATAATTCGTAGTTCGTAATTCGTAGTTCGCGCATTATGGATGTACAAAGGAGACAGATGTGGCAAGTGAGAAATAAAATAGTTCTTCAATTACGACTTACGACTTACGAATTACGAATTACCCCCCTCCACTGATTGCAATGCGCGAATTACGAAGAGCGTAATGCGCGAATTGTCGCGCGCAGCGACTTGACAATGTCCTGGGGTGGGCTAAAGATCCCCGTGCATGATGCCGGGGAGTGTCAATGACTTGAGACGAACCAGTCGATGAGTTTTCGGGCAATGCTCAGCTTAGGAGGAATCTGCGGCAGATTGTGTTTGCTAAACCAGGCAGCATCTACCAATTCTTGTGTTTCGAGCACGATGTCACCACTTGCATAGGTGGCTGTGAATCCGATCATGAGGGAGTTTGGAAACGGCCAAGGTTGCGAGCCAAAATAGCGAATGTCTTTGACCTCAATACCAACTTCCTCTCGGACTTCCCGCACTACCGTCTCTTCCAGCGATTCTCCCGGTTCTACGAATCCAGCTAGCACGCTGTACATCCCTGCCGGAAACCGATGAGCGCGAGCCAACAATAGCTCTTCACCGCGAGAGATGAGAACAATCATCGCAGGCGAGAGGCGAGGATAATTAACTAATCCACACTTGGGGCAACGCTTGGCACGCTCGTTGGGTAATTGGATTGTCGGAGTCGCGCAGTGCCCGCAGTACTGGTGGGTGCGGTCCCACTCCACGAGCTGAATGGCGCGACCACTCAGCGCAAACAAGTCTTCGTCCAACGTTCCGTACAATTCGCGCAGTCCTCGCAAGCTCATCCCATCGGGCGCGATCGCATCCTCAGACAGTTGTGCCGAGTAACAAGGCTGATCGTCCAAGGTGCCGAGGTATTGTGTCCGCACAGGCACTAGTCCAAGATCTGTAAGGCTGATCGAGTTGGGAATTTGGCTTACCGCCCCATCGAGGCGAACCAGCAACTTACTGCCGACAAACGCGAACCACCAAGTTGGTCCAGATTGTGTTGCGGATGGAGCAATGCCAGGGATGAAAGTTCGATGCATATCAGTAAAGTGCGATCGCTTTTATCGTATCACCGCAATTCAGCCCAAGCGCCATTCTTCAGATAGTTCCTTGATTTCGTTTCTGCAACAAAATCATCCCTACTCACTTTAAATCGAACCGACAAGATCATATACTTTGGAATGGCGTCAAGCTACCAAGCTTTAAAATGGGGCTATTGGCAGATAACTAGACATTATTGTGCAGCGCAAACCCACACCCGAAGAGATTCGTGCAGCGTACGGGAAGACCGTTCCAGACATTATTGCACCGGACTTGCATGTCTTGTTCTGTGGGATTAATCCTAGCCTATACAGTGCAGCAGTCGGACATCACTTTGCGCGTCCGGGAAATCGCTTCTGGCGATCGCTGCACGCCGCAGGCTTTACTCGCGACTTGCTCACACCGCTTGAAGATCATGACCTCCTGCAATTCGGATATGGTATGACGAATATCGTGGAGCGGGCAACGGCAAGAGCAGATGAATTAGACGCTGAAGAACTAATCATTGGTCAGCAACAGTTGGCAGCCAAGGTGCAGCACTATCGACCACAGTTTTTGGCTGTTCTGGGGATCAGCGCTTATCGAACGGCATTCAATCGACCCAAAGCAGTCATGGGGCAACAGGACGAGTCCTTGTATAGTGCTATCACCTGGGTATTGCCCAACCCTAGTGGGTTAAATGCCCATTATCAACTGGAGGATCTCAAACGGGTGTACCGCGAACTGCTAGTTGCGCTTAAAACTGAAGAGAGCGATCGCAGCTCTTAGCAGTTGCCGATTGGTTTCTCTCCCAACCGCCCATCAATTTTCTTAGCATAATGCAAATCGAAACAAGCCGACCCATGAGCGTGCCAAAGTGTATAGCTAGTGCTCTAGTATTCGCAGTGCATGGAAGCATAGCACTTCCATGCTTTCCCCAAGTCGTACAAAACAGTCAATTAACCGTTGAGATTGATCGACTGAGAAACCAACAGGGGCAAGTTTGCTTAAATTTATTTGCCAGTGGTAAAGGCTTTCCTAGTAATGGTGCTGAGGCTGTACAAAATCGGTGTGTGGCAATTACAGAAATGCCACTATTTGTCACCTTTGAGAATTTGCAGCCAGGTAGTTATGCTGTTGCTATTCTTCATGATGCCAATAATGACAATAAAGCGAATCGCAACTTTTTAGGAATTCCACTTGAAGGATTTGGTTTTTCTGGAAATCCAGTCATTCGCACGGGTTCACCCAAGTTTAACGATGCCGTCGTCCTGGTCGCAGGTCCAAGTTCAAATATTCAAATTCAGTTGAATTACCTGTTAGGTGGCTAAGACGGCATAGGAACGTTTATAACTGCTTTTTCCACCAAAAACTCAGGAAAGCCGCAATATCTAAGCCCATTGCACAGGATCTAGTTGATAGTAGCGTTGTAATTGCTCATACAGTGCTGGATGCTTCTTCAGCAATTGGTGCGGCTTTTCAAAGAATGTCTCAGTCGCTACGGCAAAAAATTCTGCGGGATTCGTTGCGCCATAGCTATCCATTACAGTTTTTACGCCTCGTTCAACATCATTGCACAGTTGTTGATATTCTTCTGTCATCACCTTCGCCCAAATGGGATAGTCTGAGTTTCGCTGCAAAATAGGAACACCCTCAGCTTTACCATCCTCCTGATCCAACTGATGGGCGAATTCATGAAGAACAACGTTATGTCCATCCCTCCAGTTGTAAGTGTCTCGCTTCACTTGTTCCCAAGATAGTACCAATTGGCCATTTGTCCACGATTCCCCTAGTTTTGCCACACGCCGATCCTCAACAACATAATTTCCAGTGGAAGTCGTTTCATTAACAAGATAAGTGCTTGGATAAATCAGAATTGAACGCAGTTTTGGGAAGTATTTCCCTCGCTCGTTGAGCAGGAGTAAACAGCCGATAGCAGCAACGATCAGCTTCATCTCCTCCGTCACCTGTAATCCTCCACAGCCAATGAATTGTTTTGACGCTAAGAACACTTGAATATGTCCCTGAAGTCGTCTTCGTTCAGCGGGAGAAAAATGGAGGCAAATAGGAATATTATTCTCAATAAGGGCATCCCACATTGGAGGAAAAGGACGGCGTTTGAGACGGTTGTGTCGCCATTTGATGAGGAGGGGACTAAATAAAATTCCACTAATAATCAGTCCAATGATGAGAAAAAAAATAATTGTTTCAAACATTGTCTTTTAAGCGCTTCACCCTGTCTGATTCACTGATAGATCAACTATTGCCCTACCACTACAAGCCTGCTGCTTAAAAAATAGCGTCGGTTGTCAACTCAAGTCTAGGAAAAATGCTAGACTCCAAGCGCTGACCTGCGGCAAAGCGCTGTATCTGGTATTCGTCGAGCGATAATAACGCCTATTCCTTATGGTATCCCGCAGTAAAGTAAAATTGTCTCCCATCCGGCATTAGCCAACCCATTGACGCCATGCATTCCGACTACCTGGAACGAATTCTAACTGCCCGTGTGTACGATGTTGCGCAAGAAACGCCACTGGAGGTTGCCCCGAATCTGTCCGCACGGTTGAATAATAAACTCCTGCTCAAGCGGGAGGATATGCAGTCAGTCTTTTCCTTCAAGCTGCGGGGTGCTTACAACAAAATGGTGAAACTGCCGCCGGATATGCTGGCACAGGGCGCGATCGCAGCGTCCGCCGGGAACCATGCCCAAGGAGTCGCCCTCGCTGCCCGTCGGCTAGGAACACGAGCGATTATCGTCATGCCGGTGACCACACCCCAGGTTAAGGTGGATGCGGTTAAAGCCCGTGGGGGAGAGGTTGTATTGCATGGGGATACCTACGATGATGCCTACGCCTACGCTCGTCAACTAGAGGCGGAAAAAGGCTTGACCTTTATTCACCCCTTTGATGATCCGGATGTGATTGCCGGACAGGGAACGATTGGGATGGAAATTCTGCGGCAATACCAGCAACCGATCCATGCTATTTTTGTGGCGATTGGGGGAGGTGGATTGATCTCTGGCATTGCGGCGTATGTAAAACGGTTGCGTCCCGAAATCAAGATCATTGGCGTTGAGCCGCTGGATTCCGATGCCATGTATCAATCGCTGAAAGCCGGACATCGGGTACGCTTGTCTCAGGTGGGCTTATTCGCTGATGGGGTTGCGGTGCGGCAAGTGGGTGAAGAGACCTTCCGTCTGTGTCAGAAGTATGTGGATGAGATCATTCTGGTTGGTACGGATGACACTTGTGCCGCGATTAAAGACGTATTTGAGGATACGCGCTCAATTCTGGAACCGGCGGGTGCCTTGGCGATCGCTGGTGCCAAAGCCTATGTAGAACGGGAGCAAATCCAGGGACAAACCTTAGTTGCCGTTGCCTGCGGTGCCAACATGAACTTTGATCGCCTCCGCTTTGTGGCAGAACGGGCAGAGTTGGGTGAACGCCGCGAAGCCATCTTTGCTGTCGCGATTCCCGAAGAGCGGGGCAGTCTCCGCAAGTTTTGTGAATGTATTGGTAAACGCAATCTCACGGAGTTTAACTATCGCATTGCGGATGAAAAAGAAGCCCATATTTTTGTGGGTGTGCAAATTCAAAACCGTGCCGACGCGGCAAAGATGGTTGAAACCTTTGAAGAGCATGGCTTCAAAACTATTGACTTAACCGATGACGAACTGACGAAATTGCATCTGCGGCACATGGTAGGTGGGCACTCTCCCCTCGCCCGCAATGAATTACTCTACCGTTTTGAGTTTCCCGAACGTCCCGGCGCATTGATGAAGTTCGTCGGTTCTATGAGTCCCGACTGGAATATCAGCCTGTTTCACTACCGCAACAACGGGGCAGACTATGGGCGAATTGTCGTCGGGATGCAGGTGCCGCCTCATGAGATGGAGGAGTGGCAGGCATTTCTGGATACGCTCAGGCTTAACTATTGGGATGAAAGCCACAATCCGGCATACAAGCTATTTTTGGGGTAGTGCGATCGCCTCCTTGTCAGAAACAGGCTTACCCTGTACCTGAATGAGTCGCGGTTCAGTTTGCCGACTGTATGAGGGTTGCTTGATCTGTTTCACTAAGACAGAACGGTAGTGATCTTAGATCAGTTCCTATGGGTGGCGAGTGCGTAGCAATGCGTACCGCATCCTGAATCAGCAGTTATTATCTATTTTGATATCTTGCACCTACACTGCACCGCCCACCAAGGGTTAAAACCCCTGGCTGATAACCCTCGTCCTCTGAAGAGGACTGGAAACGAATTTCAGTCCTCTTCAGAGGACTTTAACTGTTAGCCCGGAAATTGATTTCCGGGCGGGAGAGGCGGCTTATAAAGAATGGTGCAATATCTGAGTATCCCTACATCTTGTCCACTTTGTCAATGCGTATGTCATAATTTCAACACTTTTTAATTTATAGAGCTGTCGAGGTTGTCAAGCTTAATAAGCCACAAAAGTACAGGCTTCTTACATTTTTTACAAAAATTATTTCAGTAAAATTGTAAGTTCAGATACACTTTTCTATTTTTGTTACTTCTATTCTTTGGACATCCGTAAAAAGACAGAGTTTCTATTATCAGCCGACTTAAGAACCCGTAAAACCATAAAGTTTTGCTGGCAAAAGTCCTAATGCAATGACAAATATTTCTCAATGGGGAAATGTTTGTACTGCGCATTGTTGTCATGAGAAAAAGCTAAAGGGTGTTATGAAGAGAAGAGATTTCATAATGAGGGTTGCTGCATCTGCAGGTGCAACCTATGCTGCGATGAAAGCCTTGGACTTGCTAGAGAAACCGGTAACTGCGCAGCAGCCGGGAGGTCCCTTTCAGCTACAAGGCAGCGCTCAAGGCAAACGCATTGTTATCCTGGGTGCAGGTTTGGCGGGAATGTGTTCAGCCTACGAGTTGGGCAAGGTTGGTTACGACTGCACTATCTTAGAGGCAACCGCGCGTGCTGGTGGTCGGTGCTGGACGATTCGAGGTGGAGATCAATTTACTGAAATTGATGGTGAGACGCAGACAGCGCAATTCGATCAGGGCTTGTACTGGAATCCAGGTCCTGCCCGCATTCCCTATCACCATGTAACCATAGACTATTGTAAGGAACTTGGAGTCCCCCTAGAAGTTATTGTTAACCTCAATCGCCAACAATACTTCTATCAAGTAAATTCAGGTCCCCTATCCGGTCGCAAAGTCCATGCACGCGAAGCTGTAACGGATATGCGTGGCTATATATCAGAACTTCTAGCCAAAGCTATCAACCAGGATGCACTGAATGCGGATTTAACGACCGACGACAAAGCAAGAATGGTTGAGTTTCTTCGGACGTATGGGGGTCTAAATCCAGACCTGTTCTACAAAGGTTCGAGTAGACGTGGCTTTACAGTTCCACAGGGGGCAGGTCCTGCAGCAGGCGAACAAGCCGATCCCTACGACCTTAACGCCTTACTTCAATTGGGATTTGCTAACTATGAAACTTTGGAATGGGGATACGATCAGCAAATGACAATGTTTCAGCCTGTTAGCGGCATTGATCAAATAGCTAAGGCATTTGAACGCGAAGTCCACAGTAAGATTCGTTACCAATCAGAAGTCAAGGAAATTCGTAAGACACCCGACGGCGTTCGCATCGTGTATACGGATAGCTCAGGCAACACGCAAGAAGAAACAAGCGACTACTGCATCTGCGCGATTCCGCTATCTGTGTTGAGAAACATCCCATCTGACTTTTCCCCAGATATGCAAGCAGCTATTGCTAGCGTTGCCTATGCAGTGACTGGTAAGTGTGGCTTGCAGTTCAACCGCCGTTTCTGGGAGGAGGACGAGGACATCTTTGGCGGCATTACTCAGAGCAACCAGCGCAATGCAAATCAAATCTGGTATCCATCCTACGGTTACCTGTCTCAGAAAGGGGTCCTAGTTGGCTACTACACTGGGAATGATGGAGAACTGCCTCCTTCTGAGCGCATATCTTTGGCTCTAGAGCAAGGAAGTAATGTCCACCCTCAATATAGAGACCATTTTGAGAACGGGGCCGCTGTTTTTTGGCCAAGAATTCCGTACCAACTAGGTGGCTGGGCAAACTACACGACACAAACCCGGCAGGAGTCCTATCCCAGACTCAATGAACCCGATGACAATATTTACTTGGCTGGGGAGCATCTAAGCTACCTCACAGGATGGATGGCTGGTGCTCTGGAATCGGCGCGCTTGACAACAACAGCTATCAATGAAAGGGTTCAGCAGGGAACGGGTCCCGTTCCAGAAGTGACAGGTCCGGTGCCAGGCGATGTCACCCCTTCGACTCCGGGAGCCCCAAGTTCGCCTACTGGTCCGCTTTAACTTCTACTCTGCAGTAAACAGCAATCTTAGGAAGCTATGAAAAGATACATCAGTCAGTTTTTAAAAAATAGTCGCTGGCTAATAGTGGCAGTCTGTGTCAGTGTCATTGGCATAGGCCTTTTTAGCACACATGTCAAAGCAGCAGAACCGGAGGTTGTTACCCGTTACGGTCCGGAGACGTCGTCAATCTTATCCGCTGTTGCGGTACCTGATAATCAAGCGTATTACTGGACAAGTGGGACAGTACCGCCGGTGGTCAACCCGGATGCACCACTACGAACTCGCGATCGCTATGGTGACACTAAGACTCAAGGCATAGGTATCTTAACGCGATTTGAGACATTGTTGGGGGAGGCTGGTCTCAGCTTGGCTGACGTGATCTACCTACGTGTCTACCTCGTGGCTGACCCAGCTTTAGATAACCAAGTTGACTACCAAGGTTGGTTCGACGCCTACGCCCAATTCTTCAACACAGAAACAACTCCCAAGGTTGCTCGCTCAACTGTTGCAGTCGCAGGTCTTGTCGATCCTGGTTGGTTGATTGAAATTGAGGCGGTCGCTGTATATCCACCATCCTTAAGGTCTGGACGTCCAAAGCGACCCTGAGATTAAAGGTAGGGGGTAGCGGTGTAGTATTTGAGAGATTCTGTATAATCCTTTTGCCTGGTTTTGTAGTTGCATTGCCAAAGTAGAATCGATTAGCAGTAAAAGCAAAAAAGTTGAATCTCGAATAGTAAAGGCAATGGGTATCCGTCACTACAGCATTATGTGTGCACTCTCAATTTTAAGTAGCTTGGGAGTGCTTGCCCCCCCAGTGTGGGCTCAAACCAGGCAAATTGATTTCACCCTCAGCTCTGAGAGTAATCAAACTGCTAGAACCAGGCAAATTGACTTCACCCTCAGCTCTGAGAGCGATCAAACTTTCACAGCCTTGATGCAACAGGCAGAATTTTTAGCTAAGAGCTTGATTGAGCGGGGATTTGCAGAAAGCCCCAGTATTACAGAACTTTCTGTCAATATTTTGGGCGAACGTAATGGGCAGGAAGTTCCACTTCTGTTTTCAAGAGTTTCTCGTTCTGATTGGCAAAAACAACCTATTATTCGGCAATGGACAAGATATTTGGGTAGTTCTGCAGTGCTGCTAGGTTTCAAAAAACCTCAGGTACAGCAGTCTAATTCACCTGTATATCGAGGTAACTCTGCACGGCAGCCTACTTTACCATCATCATCAGGTACTTCTGCACAGCCGCCTACTTCACCACCATCCTCAGGTACTTCTACACAGCCGCCTACTTCACCACCATCAGGTACTTCTACACAGCCGCCTACTTCACCACCATCAGGTACTTCTACACAGCCGCCTACTTCACCACCATCAGGTACTTCTACACAGCCGCCTACTTCACCACCATCAGGTACTTCTACACAGCCGCCTACTTCACCACCATCATCAGGTACTTCTACACGGCCGCCTACTTCACCACCATCATCAGGTACTTCTGTACCGAGTGGAGCCAGCCTCGAAGAAAATGATCTTGGTTATCGGTAGTGTTATTCAGCCTGGGCTATTTCCTTCTAAAAACAGCCTTGAGTGTGTCTAGCCCGTAAGAGCATAAACGCGCTCGCTTAAGCCATATTTTCAATCCGTTCTTCTTTGTGACTTACGGCTTCATTGCCGCTCACGGTCGTGGGGGTAGATTGGCACTCTGGGTTAAGGAGACCTAAAATCTAGAATGTGCCTTGCTGTAATTTGTGGCTGTTCCAAGTGAGGAACATGGCCGGAATCTTTAATCCAAATTAATTTACTGTGCGCAAGCATTCGCTTAAATTCATATGCATCATTAGTAGCCAAAATGCGATCGTTTTCACCCCATAAAATTAGTGTCTCCTGTTGAATTTGGCTAAGTTTATTTTTAAAGGAAGTGTAACCACCACTTTTGGTAAAACCAATCAAAGCCTGGTTCCAACTGGGCATTTGTAAGTGTAATGATGCACATAATTGGGCATCAACATCAGCAAGCATCTTATTTTTATAAGCAGCGCCACTGATAAGAGCGCGGATGCGGGGATGACGCAAAAACTCAGATGCTAAATAGTCTAGGGGAGGAAACATATATCTACTCATTGTTGAACCAGCAGCTACGCCAGCGCTATCGATCAGCACTAGCTTTTTCACCACATTAGGGTAAGTCAGGGTAAAATCGATCGCCGCTGCACCTCCCATTGATGCACCTACTAAAATTACAGGCTGCTTTATTAGCGTTTTCCAGAAATAGTAGAGATGTATCTTAATTGCATTTGGGCTAAATTGTATCCCGGTAATTCTATCTGTAAAGCCAAAACCTAACAGATCGACAGCCCAGGTTTCATTCTCGGCTGCTAGTAGTGGTAGCAGCCGACGCAACTCCAGCACTGAACTATCGAAGCCATGAAGTAACAAAATCGGTATCCCACCACTACCTTGATGGACGTAGGCTGTAGCGATCGCGCTATCACTGAGGGGAGTAGCGATCGCAGTACGCTGAATGCTTTGGGCAAGGGCAATGGATGTAGGCTCGGTTAATTGCTCGACTAACTCAGGTAGAAAATTAGCTTCCATAAGTATTGAAACTCGGTTTTACCAAACCCTGAAGGATTACGACCTTAGATTATGAAGCACAATTAATCATGCTCCTCCTAAAAAACTCAGGAGTATTACTGATGATAATGCTGCTCTCAACGGTTGTGTTGCAACTCCTGGTGGTCGGATGGTAAAAGTAGTATTTGTACTCACCAACCCACGCCAGCGACACCTTGTCCATGAACACCTTGCACGCCTTCAAGCCGGGCGTCATTTTCAATCCGACACGAGCGCAAGTGTGCGTGCGGTGGTATCTGCGCTATCCGTTGAGCTACCACAATCTGTCAGAAATGATGCGCTTTGAGGGGGATGCAGTTTCCTACCTTACCATCTGCCGCCCCCGTTTTGCAACACAGCCAAATAGTTTCCCATGACAAATGTCATGAAGCATTAGTGACATTTGTCAGATGTTTATCTCCGGTTGAATCTCTACTATAAAAAGGTGTTGGACAGCAAACTATGTCAATCTTTTCACGCCACATAACTAAAAAGAGACTAACAATGTCCGAGTCTCAAAATTCCAACGAGCCAAGAGCATCATTTGTTTCTCTGACTCACGGATCCGGTCATCTCGGAGAGAGTATGGAAAATAACGCAACAAACAAAGCAGAACCGCGAACTCGTGAAGGATTTGAAAAATTGTGAATGTTGAGAATGCGTCGCGCTTGGTATCGCGCTTCAACGGGAGTAATTGGAACTGCTCATTGCAACACAAATGCTTGACAAGCCCGCTGCTTTTACGCTATTTTGATGCGTTACATTGATGGAACTTGGAACGGGGTGGGAGTTTGATTCAGTCTCATATGCCAATAGACCGTAACATGAATACGAGCGTCAACACTGTTACAAACGGGGGTAATGATGTCAGTTCAAAACACTACATTGAGTTGGGATCAAATTTTAGAACTTGCTCAAAATAACACTCCTGCTCGACGAGTGCGTAGATTCGGAGAATCGCCTTCTACTGCACCGATTCCAATCAGCTTGCACAAACTTCCTCCAGAGACTCCACCGCCTGTTTTTCTCTATCGCGATACGAATTCTTGGTGTCCGTTCTGCGAACGAGTTTGGTTCGCTTTAGAAGAAAAGGGAATTGCGTTTGCCACCGAGTTTATTGATTTGAATAATAAGCCGAAATGGTACACCGATCTTGTTCCGTCAACGCAGGTTCCTGCCGTTAAGATCGAAGCTGAGTTAGTTTATGAGTCGAAGGACATTCTGCTTGCTTTAGAAGCGCGATTTAGTGATTCGCCGTTGCTTCCTGCTGCTCCGGAGGAAAACGCGATCGCTCGTCAGTTAGTTGAAGATGCCGAAACGAACGGATCTAAGGAAGTTGGCTACAAATTCTTGATAGGAACCTCTGCTGATGACAATGAGTTAGCAACCTTACAAGCATCCTTTGAAGCAAAGCTAGACGAACTTGAGCAAGCCTTAGCAAAATACCCAGGTTCCTACTTTCTGAGTACGTTTAGCTTAGTGGATATTATGTATGGTTCTCATCTCGATCGACTAGCGGCAAGTCTACCTGTGTATCGAGACTATCACATCAAGGGCAATCCACGATTTCCAAATCTCAACGCTTGGCTTGCAGCCTTAAATGAGCGTCCTGCTTATGATCGAGTTAAAACAGATGCTGCAACATTCAATCTGCTTTTACGCCGACTATGGGGAGTTAAACCGAGCGGAAATCCTTTGCCGTTAGATCCTGTCCTGAGTGAAACAATTCAATATCGAGCAGAAGCGGCAGAACGGTTAAGTGACAATCGAGAAGCTGCGATCAGTGACATTCTCAGAAACTCTGGGGTGCAAGCTCTAGCTGTGAATGGTGACATCTCAGCCGTTAAAGATGCGATCGAGTTTCATCTCAAGCTACTCGCAGAGTACTTACTACATGGAGATAAGCTCCTGTTACCTTGGGGTCGAGTGGGTGGCAAAGAGAATCTCGACCCGTTTTCTTCTGCGGTGGGAGCAATTACGCTTGCCTATGTGAGAAATCGAATCTGTGTGCCTCGTGACATGAGCGCAGGTGCAGCAACCGCATTTCGAGCCGCTGCGAATAAAGTATTGGCATCGATCTATTGAAATAGTTTAACGAAGTGTAAAAACCAGCGCTTGTAACTCGATACTTTCTCACAAGTGTCGGTTAAAGTGCTTAACTCGTTAACTGGTTCATGATTTAATACGATTTTGATGTTATCTTGACTCGAATTTATGATCTTCAATTAACTTGGATTGTTATGAATCATTTCGGTGTCATTTGCCCTACTGGAAGCCACCTTACTACCTGTTTTTCCCGGAGATTTGAACTTCCAAAGCGCGGTCATCGTAGTAGCTTTTTAAATGTGGTGGATGTTCAGGTAATGGTGGAGCTGCAAACTTCGGATTCAGAGCAATTGGCGAGACAGAGTTTCCTATTATTTCCCAAGCGCTTTGAGCCTTCAAGGTTTGAGTTGATATCGGAAAATACAGGTTTATAGTCAGGAATTATAATTCATACAAAGGCTGGATAGCAAAGGTGAAAAGAACCAATGATAAGTTCTTGACTGCCTTGGAACAATTTATTAACTTACAGTGAAAATAGGAAGAATTGATGTTGAATAAAAATACCAACAAACCTACGATTACATCTGAATTCATAGAAGACCTCAACTTGATAAGTTTATGGTCGCAAAGTGGGTGTGATTGGACTTCAACTATTAAAGAGGAAATCCAAGCAAATACCAAACAACCGATTGCAGAAAAGGAATCTAACTCTACAAGTAAGAAGGTAGTTTTGTTTGGGGTTTTAGCAACTCTAGCTTTATTAGTTGCTACTGCGTGTAGTCAAGCTTCAGAAATTTATCGATCAGTGCAAGAGGTAGGCACAAATTCATTTAAAGAATTGATTTCAAAAGATTAGCTCTCTTGCACAAGTAATTTAGGTGTTTGTGTTGCCAAAAATTTTTCAATCACCATCTGTAGGGATACTACAATTTGAAACACCACTATCATTAGTGGTTCTGAAAGTTGAGGCAACACAACCCATAACACTGTACCCATCGATAAATCGTTGTGTAAGGAATCGTCCACCCTCGTTCGCTCACGATTTCCGCTACGAGCGCGGTAGGAGAGCGGATAGGTCAAGTACGAACACACGCAGGATGATTTCAAGTTGGTAATGACGCCACTTAAACGGGTTCGATTTGGACATTCAGACGAGAGTAAACAGATACAATCTCTCACAACATTACCACCTGCTGCTTCAGTTATCGCAACACAACTCACCGCCAACGCTTGCGGCGAGCATGGGGGGACGGGTCAAGCTTAAAAGATATTAAAGATTGTATTAATCATTCGTACAGAAAATATGTCCATTGGCAATTTTATTGATCCCCAGACAGATTCCCCTCTTGTACCCAAGCTTACTCTTTTAATGTGCAAGAGTTTCGGACGAATGCAAGGCTTGCGATCGCCTCTGTTTTAGAAAGTGAATTAGATTGATGAACGATTTTTTGTTAAATGAACCCGCATCCCATCCCCGGATTGACCAATCGTTTTATCGCTCTGTGCAAAAAGTTCCACAATGAATGTTGTTGAGGTACTTAATGGGTCGTAGTTCAGTAGTTTTGGTCAGAGTTTGGTCGTTCCACTCACCTTTCACCTCTATATATGTCTCATCCACCCGCCAGGAATCGTTGGTGGGGCGCAGTTGAGGACGGCAACACTTGTCTAGTTCAGGGGCATACCGAGGTTAAACTACAGTTAGCTCAATGGCAAGTGCGTCCCAAAGAGCGGGTTTGCATCGCTCTTTATTCGTGCCGTTGTTGGATGTAGTAGTGTGTTGAAGCGCCTGGATCAATTATAACTAGCAAACAGAAATGATCGCCTTGATGAATGTCCTAGAAGAGGTTTAATTTTGAAAACAGTTGAGTTTTTATCTTATCTTTGCAGTCGAGACATTCAGGTCTTTGTGGATGGCGATCGCCTGCGGTGTAACGCTCCTGAAGGAACTCTGACACCGGCTCTACGTGCAGAGGTATCTGAGCGCAAAGCAGAGATCATTTCATTTTTGCGACAGGCTAATGTTACAACAACTGCCACTTCTATAGGCAGCGCACCCATCTCACGGGACGGAGCCCTTCCCCTCTCCTTTGCTCAACAGCGGCTGTGGTTCCTCGACCAGTTAGTACCCAACAATGCCTTCTATAACGTCCCGGCAGCAGTGCGTTTAACAGGTTTGCTCAATTTAGCAGCACTGGAGCAGACTTTCAACGAAATAGTGCTACGTCACGAAGCTTTACGTACCACTTTTGTAATGTTAGAAGGGCGACCCGTTCAGGCGATCGCACCTACCTTAACCATATCCCTACCAGTAATAGACCTGCGGGAGCTACCAGAAGCCGAACGAGAGCCTCAATCACGGCGGCTTACTACTGAGGATGCTCAGCGCCCTTTCAATTTGTCTACTGGACCGTTGCTGCGAGTAACACTACTGCGGCTGGATGAGGCAGAACATTTGCTAATGCTGAATCTGCACCACATTGTTGCCGATGGTTGGTCTATCGGGGTGCTGATTCAAGAGTTAGCGGTACTCTATGCCGCTATAACCAGCGAGAAGCCTTCACCACTGCCCCCACTATCCATCCAGTATGCCGACTTTGCCCAGTGGCAGCGTGATTGGTTGCAAGGGAAAGTGCTAACGCCACAACTTGCTTACTGGCGGCAGCAGTTAGATGGTATTTCCCAGCTGAATTTGCCTACTGACAGGCGCAGACTAGCGGTTCAAACCTACCGAGGGGCAACGCAACGTCTGCAACTACCAAAAAGCCTAAGTGAGGCGCTAGAAGCCTTGAGCCAGCGGGAAGGAGTCACAAGGTTCATGACTTTGCTTGCGGCATTCCAAACCTTGCTGTACCGCTACACACAGCAAGAGGACATTACTGTGGGTTCGCCAATTGCCAACCGCAACCGTAGTGAGATTGAAGGGTTAATTGGTTTTTTTGTCAATAGCCTGGTGTTGCGTACTTACCTCGGCGGGAACCCAACGTTTCGGGAATTGTTGAGTCGAGTGCGAGAGGTAGCTCTAGAAGCGTATGCTCACCAAGATTTGCCCTTTGAGAAGTTGGTAGAGGAACTGCATCCGGAGCGCAACTTGAGCCAAAATCCCCTGTTTCAGGTGGTGTTTGCCCTGCAAAATGCACCAATGGAGGCGCTAGAGCTACCAGGGCTAACACTAAGTCCGTTGCAATTTGTGGATACGGGGACAACGCGGTTTGATTTGGAGTTCCACTTGTGGGAGCGAAGTTCTAAAGGAGCCGCAACGCTTACGCAAAACAATATAGAAGACTCGGAAGGAATTAGCGGTTTGGTAGTATACAGCACTGATTTATTCGATCAGACTACCATTGCCCGGATGCAGGGGCACTTTCAAACATTGCTAGAGAGTATTGTCGCTAATCCAGACCAACGACTTGCAGACTTAGCGCTCCAAAGCGTTGCAGAGCGTCATCAGCTATTAGTGGAATGGAACAATACCCAAGCAGATTATCCCAAACACCAGTGCATTCATCAGCTATTTGAGGCTCAGGTAGAGCAGACTCCTGATGCTATAGCGGTAGGCTTTGGAGACGAACAAATTACCTACCAAGAGCTGAACAATAGCAGCAACCAGGTAACCATTCATATCCCCCCTCTCAAGTAGCAACGGGCGCATCCTAGGGGCGGAGGAGTATAGCCCAAATTGTTTTACTTGAATATTATTTTTCCAAATCAACAACCTCGCGATTCAGGATACAGCTAACGGTCAAACTTGTTGTTAACAAATCCCTTTGGCAACAGACGACGAACCTCAACCAAAGTCCCTCAAAGAGTATGTGTTAGACCCAACCCGATGATGCGACGCTCGCAACTCACTGTGTCCCAATCTCGTTGGTGAGCGGTATTCGGATCAGGAGCTTAAAGTGGCTCTGCACCATCTTGTTCAGTAAGATGGATAAGTTCTAATTTCAGTCCTTCAGGACCGCGAAAGAACACAGCATAGTAATCACCACCGTACTCAGGATAAAACCTGGGTTCGCTTGTAGTGGTTATGTTGTTCAATTGCGCCCATTCTACAAACCTATCTACTTCATCTCTAGTACGTGCAGTGAAAGCCAAATGGTGCAAAGAGCCGGACATACTACGGTTGTTATTAATTGAATACAGATAAATGCGCGACCCACGACCTTTCCAACCCTTCCAACCCGCGACTGCCTCCGTAGTTTCTTCCTTAATCATCCCAAGATAATTGACTAGAAGCGTATCAAAAAATTTCTCGGCATTTTCTGGTGATTGAAGACCGATACCTAAGTGGTGGATGAGCGAGTTAATCATTTAATGCTTACCTGTTCTCTCGGTGTAGTTAAACAGTTGATTAGCCGAAGCACGCAATTTCCATACGACGTACTCCCCCAATTTCCGACAGCGCCCAGCAGCAGTTTAAAGAACAACGGGAATAGGAGGAGGTAATATTCCCTTGCGGCCGAGAGTAATAACTTTCGTAATGTAAGCCCAGGGGTCAACTTTTCTCAACCGACAAGTTTCAATCACGCTCAAAAGAGAGCTATAAGCCAAGCTACCTTCAGATGTACGCGTACCATAGCTAATACGTCGTGCAATCACTGCGTGGCGAAGAGCACGTTCAGCTTCATTATTGGTGGGTGGCAATCCTGGATTATAGACAAACGCAACTACTGCGTCCCAGTCCCTTAAAATCTCTAGTGCTAGAGATTTTAACTTGGGATGTTCGGCGGCGCTCCCTAGCAGGCAGACCCTTTTTAGGCGACCGGGGACTGGGTGATGGTTGTTGTCCCCGTCGGCTTCGTAGAGGGTTTGTATCAATTCCCTCAACTCTTCTAAAAGCCACTGTCCTAAATCACTTGCCTCTTTGTCCACAACTTGTGTTATCGCAATAGCTTTACGAATCAAGTGTGCTAAGCAATGCTGACGTTTTTCATAACTGCTATAAGCCCCGTAGCCGTCGGTGACTAACCATCCGAAAAAGGCGTCAGTAATTAGGTGCAGCAGTTCTTCCTTTCTGCGGCTACCGATATGGTACACCGCAATCGTGCTAGTAATTGCCACCCATAACCAACACAATTTCCCTTTCTCGTACCAGGGAGTTTCATCAATATGGATTACGGATGCCGTTTGTAATTCTTCAAGTAACTGCTCAACCACCGGAGCACAGGCAATTCCTGCTTCTCTGATACAGCGGTCTAGGGTGCCGATGCTCAGTTCCACGCCCACCCAGTCGAGTAAGAATTCTTGAATCTTGGGTCGGGACATCCGGTAGCGAACCCCGAGGCTAGCGATGTGATTGTGGCGAGCATCGGTCCAACTAATCCGTATTCTTGCAATTGCAAATCTTTGCTCCTTCCCGAAACCACAGACACATACCCAAGACCAGGCAAAGATTTCGTATGGTGTCCACACTCACAAGTCGCTCCATAATGATGATGGAGTTGGCAAACCACCCCAAAACCGGAGTCTTGCTTGGACAGTTCCAAAACGTAGTACCCCATATAAGGCTTGCTATCTGATGCCATCATCAGTTCAGCATTGCAGGCTGCACAGTTTTCTGGGTAATGAGGAATCGTGATGCTCGGAACTAAGGGTGTTGTCCGCCACATTCCCTTAGCCCCTAATTGCTTTCCCGGCGGTCTCTTGCCAAATCCTTGCGCTTTGGACTTACGAGTCTGGTTTTCCTCAACCTTCTCTTCCTTAAGGTCTCTTTCTGAAGCTAGGCTCTCCGGAGAGTTGGCAGTTCCTGTCTGTGCTGAGTCGCCAAGGACTGCTTCCCGGACATAGGGACTGTCTGATGATGGCGGTCTGGAACTATTGCTTGAATTCTGCTCTAATCTTTCTAAGTGTTCGATAGCAAAGGCGTGTAGGTTCTCTGCTACTTCCACCAACTTCTCTTTATTTAGAGATTGGAAGTAGTCCCGGTTCATTTGACCTAGGTCGTCTTTGCTCAGTCGATTCATTTGGTTTCAACTACCTGACTGGCAATACATTATCATTTTTTGAGTCGCTTAACTGACGTAGTCCCTAACGAGTTGCCTTTCATTCCGCTCAATTGGGGGGGGGGAGAGTGAAAATATACGCAACCAGCTGGCGCATTACTTGCAAAAACTGGGTGTAGGTTCGGAAGTTTTAGTAGGACTTTGTGTGGAGCGATCG
>QQTW01000242.1_pt1 | contig 33219 bp, 34 predicted proteins | sample 1904831 | NCBI WGS metagenome assembly QQTW01 (sample SAMN09435610, study PRJNA476489) | Subsurface metagenome, whole genome shotgun sequencing project.
AGTAAATACATCCATTATTTTTATGCCATTCTATATTTAATTGTAGTACGTTATTGCGTACATATCTCGTCCTGGCAATTAAGCGCGTTAGCCCGCTAAAAATAAACCTCAATATAAGGCGGATAACTCGATCTTTCATCGCTGTAAAAGACTAATCATTAGCCTTGATTTGAGGCTTGCCAGAAGTATAGTAAAAGAAGCAGCCTTGCTAACTGAACAGTGTTCTGATTAATAGCTGATGCAAATTTATCTCGACTACAGTGCAACAACTCCACCGCGCCCAGAAGCGATCGCTGCTATGCAAGCGGTTTTCACTTCGACGTGGGGCAATCCCTCTAGCTTGCATGAATGGGGAGGACGTTCTGCAACCGCGTTAGAACAAGCTAGGATGCAAGTTGCCACTTTACTTAATGCTACTAATCCAGAATCAATTATCTTTACTTCTGGCGGCACTGAGGCGGATAATTTAGCAATTATGGGTGTTGCTCGTAGTTATAGTACGCCCCAACATATCATTACTTCTAGCATAGAGCATTCCGCTGTCACTGAACCTGCTAAGTTATTGCAACAATGGGGTTGGGATGTTACCTATTTACCTGTAGACACTACAGGAAGAGTCAATCCACTAGATTTGCAAGCAGCCTTAAAACCAAATACAGTTCTTGTCTCTATAATCTACGGGCAAAGCGAAGTTGGAACTATTCAACCAATTGAAACTTTAGGCAATATAACTCGTTCTCATGGGGCTTTATTTCATACCGATGCTGTGCAAGTAGCAGGGCGTTTGCCTATAGATGTGCAAAAGTTACCTGTAGATTTGCTTTCGCTTTCCAGCCACAAAATTTATGGACCTCAAGGTGCAGGCGCGCTGTATGTTCGTCCTGGCGTTAAGCTCGTACCTTTATTATGTGGCGGCGGACAAGAGTTGAAATTACGTTCGGGGACGCAAGCTGTACCTGTTTTAGCTGGATTTGGGATTGCCGCACAATTAGCAGTTGAGGAAATGCCCGCAGAAACAGCGAGGTTGATTTCCTTGCGCGATCGCTTGTTTGCACAAATGGCTGATACTCCTATACTTATTCCTACAGGCGATCGCACCTCTCGCTTGCCCCATCATGTCAGCTTTTATATCGATAGCGAACAAATTACCGGAAAAACCATCGTTCGTCAGCTAAATTTAGCCGGAATTGGCATTAGTGCAGGTTCCGCCTGTCATAGTGGCAAACTTTCACCTAGTCCTGTACTCTTAGCAATGGGCTATTCTGACTCTGCGGCTTTAGCAGGTATTCGCCTAACGTTAGGGCGAGAAACTAGCCAAGCCGATATAGATTGGACGATTATGGTATTGAAGCAAGTAATCGAACGCTTAATCCCAACAGCTAATAACTCTTACTCACTCCTTACTCCTCTACATGGCTGAAATTCCTCAAACCCTAACTGAAGCGATCGCCCAATCCCGCGCTGCTACTCAAGCAGCTATTGCTGATGGACACTTGCGCGTGCAAGTTGAGATTCGCTTAATCGAACTTAATCCGATGCCTGTCGCCGAACAATTTTTAAGGGAAGGCGATAGTTTTTCCAGCCAATTTAACAAAGTATTTTTTCCTGACGCGGGTGCAGCTGCTTTAGCGCGTCGAGATTGGGGAGACGTACCGTTTGAACTATTAGATATTAGTACCAAAAGATTGCTGGTAGAAGACCAAATACAGCCAGAAGATGAAGCTTTTTTATTTATTGCCCCTACAGCGCAAGAAGTAGTGCAGTTAGAAAAGTTGTGCCAAGCAGCAGGCGAACATCGTCCGGTTGTCTTACTTAATCCCCGCTTAGAAGATGTCTCGATTGTGGGAATTGGGTATGCAGGGAGGCAATTGCGCGATCGCTTTCTCAACAATATTTTTTCTTGCTACTATCTGCAACCTTTGGAGGAAGCAACTTTATTTCGCTGCTATCCTTCTCCTTGGCAAGTTTGGCGCGAAACGGCGCAGGGCTATCAGTTAGTTACGGAGTTAGATAAAAAACCAGTAGGTGACGAATTAGATTTAATTTTGGCAGGGGAAAGTAATACTGCAACTGATGCGTCAAAGCCCAAAAAGCCGAATATATTTGCTAGCATGCAGCGCTTTATGCGGACATTAAGCCGTTAAACTACCGCAGATTCCAGCATAGCGATCGCGCCTTTGTTAGCATCAATTTCAACTTCTAAGCCAATAGGCAGCGTCACTATATTTTCTAAATGCCCTATAGCTGCGCCATAAAAAGCAGGAATTTTTAAAGGCTGAATATGTCCCCAAATTACTTCTTCTAAAGTCAAAGAACCATAATCAGCATCCGGCGTACATCCTGGACATTGCCCAAATATAAACCCTGCAAGAAAGTCAAATACTCCGGCAATTTTGAGGTGAGTCATCAAGCGATCTAATCGATAGATATTTTCACCAGTATCTTCTAAAAATAAAATTGCTCCTGCCATATTAGGTAAATAAGGAGAACCAACAATACCAGAAAGCACCGATAAGTTACCGCCCATTAATCTACCTCTAGCTTTCCCTGGAGTAATAGTTTGGATGCGGTTTTTCACCTGCATTAAACGATCGGCATCGTCGCCATCTTTGCTATTGGCAAAAGTAACTAGTTCTCCATTAAATAAGACGCGGCGGAAATACTCAGTTTGACTTGTGCGCCACGAAGTTAAGCCATTAGGGCCATGAAAAGTTACTAATTGAGTCTGGGAGTTAATGCCTAAAATTAAAGAGGTTATATCACTAAAACCGATAATAATCTTGGGATTTTGGCGAATAGTTTGATAATTTAGATACGGCAAAATCCGGCTGCATCCCCAACCGCCGCGAATTGGTAACAGCGCGGCTATTTGCTTGTCTTGAAAAAATTGGTTGATATCTGCGGCGCGTTTTTCATCTGTTCCTGCCAAGTAGCCGTAGCGATCGCGTACATGGGTTGCAAGCTTAGGCACAAGTCCTAGCCCCCGCACGGCATCAACAACGATATCTAGTTCTTCTTGCACAAAAGTAGCGCTAGCAGGGCTAATAATGCCTACTACAGCGCCAGGTTTTAAACGTGGGGGTTTGATGGTAGGATCTGCGCGATCGCTTGCTTTAGTTGACTTGAAAGGCAAAGCTAAGGCGGAAGTAATAGCAGCAAGTTGGAGAAAATGACGGCGAGTTAGCATTTTATCTTTTTAGCCTAAAACTTGCTGCTTTTTCTTTAATTTATGTGTAATAAATCTAATGAAATAGCCAACTAGTAAAAGCGTATTTACATCCAGCAATTACTGGTAAAGATTGATGCGGATGAGTATAATAAGATGGAAAAACTAAAACGCTACCTTGTCGGGGTTTGACCTTAAGATTTTGGCGGTCGAAAAACGTTTCTCCACCAGCAAAATCATCGTTAAGATAGCCAACAATACTAACGTCTCTAGTCGGCACTCCTTGCGCTGCTTCATCTCGACGGCTAGCTAATAACAAATTATCAACATGACGCTTGTAAAATTGTCCAGATTGGTAACGCAAAATTGAGCAAGTTTCAATTTGAGAAAACTTTATTTTATATATTTGATAAAGTGTTTGTTGAATAGTATAAATTTTATTTAGTAATAACTGATTAGTTGATTGCAATAACGAGCTTGTATCGCCTAAATACAAAACTTCATTGCTACGAATTTGCGTTTTTACAGTTGCAAGTTCAATACCAGCTTGCTCAAAGTGTGAACATTCAGCAATTTGGATAATATGAGAGCAAAGGGCAACGTCAAGCAATCCTTCAAATAATAAAATATCTGCACCGAGATCCGTTGCAGACCAAATATCTGTAGTTAACATAACTGAGAATAAGTAAATATATTACGTTATAGCTTAGAATTTCTCAAACATAAAATTAGCGCCTCGCCAAACTAATTTTTGTGCAGAGGCGCTAAGTGTAATAACTAGTAAACTAGAATTAACGGGCTTCTTCTCTAGATTCAGAGCGATCGCCTGTTAGCTGTTCGGCTTCTTGCAAATGCTTTTGCACTACAGGTAAAGTTTTAGCAGCAAAGGCTATAACATCAGGATCTTGACCGCGTTCTACTTGACGCTCAAATAGTTTTGCTTGCTCTGCATGGCTTTTAACACCTGCTTCTCGCATATATTCTCGATCAAATCTTGCCCCATAAAGCGATGATAGGCGTGTTCTAAGTTTCTCATTTTTCTCACCAATGGTTTTAGGCAAAGTCACACCTTTTGCTCTTGCCAAAGCCATTAATTCGTTATTTGCTTTTGTATGTTCTTGAATCATCTGCTGCGCATACTGTCTAACAGTATTGCTAGATGCACGCTTGGTCGCTATTTGCCCAAATTGGACTTCTGCCATTCCTCCTTGAGCAGCTTTGACCATAAACTCTCTATCAACTTGGCTTAAGCTAGATTGGTTGGTTCTATTTGTTGGCGTAGGTGAAACTGTAGGGCTGGGTGAAGCTGTTGGCGAAGGTGAAGGTGATACTTCAGGGCTGGGCGAAACTGTTGGTGAAGGTGATACTTCAGGGCTGGGTGAAGCTGTTGGTGAAGGTGATTGAGCGATTGAAGCGTACCCTAAAGATGTAACTAATCCGACCGCGACAAAAGCAGTTATAACAATGTTACGTTTGCTCATTGATGGCTTTACCTAAATTTGAGAACCTTTAATTATTAGTTGGATGAGATTTTGCTCAATCGCATTAGCTAACTAAATTAGCTATGGTTTTAAAGGGCTAAGGCAGAGAAACAGTTAAAAAGGCTGATACCCTTACCCATTTCCCTTTAACCTTCTTTATTAGCGATCGCCTGCTGGCAAGAATCCTCTGTCTTTAGGTTAGTTTCGATACAAAACGCAGGATTAGATATATTATTTGTTGCCACCCCAAACAGCAGTGATAGATGTCAGTGAATATCAAGTCGTTTTTTCAACCACTCGATCGCGTAGCGCTCTCGCTCATGGTATTACTCAGTCTGATAACGGTACTGCTGTTATTTCAAGGCGATGCGATCGCCCCGCGCGTGCGCGATTTTAGTTGGCAAAACAAACGAGTAGGGGCAGCAGATAGCGCCTTTTATCTCAACTTTAGCCGCCCGATGAACGTCAAAAGCGTTGAAGACAACCTGCAAATCGATCCGCCACTACCAGGCAAAATTAGCTGGGCTGGGCGCAAAATGGCTTATACATTGCTTTCCCCACCTCCTTATGGCAATGCCTATCGGGTGCAGCTAAATGGCGCTAAAGATCGTTTTGCCGATCCGATTACAGGCAAACCAATTCAACCATTTACAGGCGCTTTTCAAACCCGCGATCGCGCTTTTGTCTATCTAGGTGTGGAAGGAGACGAGCAAGGGCGCTTGATCCTCTACAATCTCACCAAGCAGCAGAAAACCATCCTCACCCCCAAAGATTTAGTTGTAGTAGACTTTAAGCCTTATCCTACAGGCAACAAAATATTATTTTCGGCTAGCGAACGGACAAGCGATCGCCAAAACTTGCTATTAACTCAGTTATATACTGCTACAACAGGCATTGAGACAGAACAAAATTCTCAAACTAGTATTGCCGCAGGTAGAATCGACCTAATTTTGGATGACAAAGATTACCAAAACCTCAAATTCGACTTATCAGCAGATGGTAAAACAATTGTCGTCCAGCGAGTTAGTCAAAAAAACCCTGGGGACTTTGGACTGTGGATGCTGCAATCTAATGACGATAATTCTCGTCCAAAGGCACAACTACTACAAAGCCAACCAGGAGGTGACTTTATTATTACGCCAGATAGTTCAACTGTAGCGGTTGCCCAAGGACAAGGCGTGGCAATTTTGCCGTTGCAGGTGCAAGCTACCAAACCTTTAGACTTTTTGCCTAAATTTGGCATGGTTTTAGATTTTGCTCAAGATGGGACTAAAGCCGCGATGGTGCAGTTTAATTCTGATTACACGCGATCGCTATTTCTAGTTACCAATCAAGGCGTACAAAAACAATTACTCCGTACTACAGGCTCGATTAATAGCTGTCAGTTTCATCCAACATTACCAACTCTTTACTGTATGCTGACGCAGTTAGTAGAAGGGGAAACGTACCTAGAACAACCTTATTTGGCAGCAATCGATGTCAATTCCGGCAAACAAAATCCCTTGATCGTTATGCCCGAACAACAAGACGTACAAGTTAGCTTGTCGCCTGATGGTTTGGCGCTACTACTAGATCAAGTCGTAACTGCAACAACGCCAAACAACTCACCCCAAACTAATGTTCCCCGTACCAATGACGGAGAAGCGATCGCTACAAGCCGTCTGTGGCTTGTGCCTTTAGTTGCTTCCTCAACAAACTCTACCCAAGTCCAACCAGAACAACTACCTTTACCAGGCTTTCATCCACGCTGGCTACCTTAAAATAGTTTTGAGTTTTGAGTTTTGAGTTTTGAGTTGAAGACTGATAATAGTTTGGAGTTTTAAGTTTTGAGTTGAAGACAGATAATAGTTTGGAGTTTTGTGTTATTTTCTCTCCCCTTGTCCCCTTACTGATTAATTCTTGCTTCAATATCGGCGAAGGTGTTTAGCAATAGGCGCTTGGCTTGTAGTTGCCAACCCCATTTTTGGATTCTGTAAGCGGCGATTGTTCCGGCGATCGCTGCTACTAACCCTAGTGGTTCTGAAAAAGAAATTCCTACTAATAACCCTAATCCAGCAATTCCCCAGAAGGGTAAAGCTACAGTTTGACGTTGCTGTTCGATTAGCTGGCTGATGCCACCAGATTGCATACTCGCTACTAACGCCTCTTTTGCTGTTTTTTGCTCTGCTAGTGGTACAGATAAACCAATTTTTCGACGTAGTTTTTCAATTTTGCGGGCATCGGTGCTGTATTCGGTTAATTCATCTTCTGCCATTTTTAGCAGGCTTTCTAGGCGATCCATCTAATTTATTAAGTAATAAAGCTTCGCTCTTTCAGCATAGGTGGGCGATCGCCTTTTTGACAAATTATTAAGCGCGATCGCCTATTGTTTACCTTGTCATCCTTAGTATAAAACTTCTAAGTAAAATTACGGTTGACAGTTATTAAAAATCGTTATTTATTCTTATTTAATCAAAAATTAACAAGAAAATGTTGTTAATTATGTATTTTAAAAGCGTAGAGATTGGTAGAATCAAACCGTTTAACATTTTCTATAAATCAGCACAAGCATTGAATAAATTTAGCGATCGCTAATGTCCGTTAAGGTTTGTAATCAAATTAAATAATTTGGGCAAAAAATATGAGTGAAACAGAAAACACTAAAAATTGGGCGTTAGAAGAATTAATGAATTATGTAAGTTCATTGGCAAAAACTCAAACAAACGCAAGTAATACTGGTTCGCTGAACGCAACTATGCCCGAAAATGAAACGAAAAATTACAAAAACTGGGCGTTAGAAGAATTAATGAATTATTTAGATTTATTATCAGAAGACCAAACAAATACAAGCTACACTAGTTCGTTGGATGTGGTGAAGCCAAAGCGCGATCTCGTAGTTGAAGTAGATCGCGAAGTATTAAATATTTCTAGAGAAAGCCCCCAGGAAATTAATAGCAAAGATTTTTCTAACCAAGTTGAAGCCAAAAAAGAAAGACTTGCAGCCCTTTCACCTTCAAATATGACGAATTTGGTAGCGCTAATTCAAGAACTGCGATCGTCAAATAGCAATTTGGCTAAACGAGTAACTGCGCTAAGTCAAGCAATGACAGGGCTTCACCAAAATTTAGAATCCCATAAAGTGCAAAGTAAAGTTGCAGAATCGATGCTCTTTGAAAAAAATCAAGCCCTGGAAACTGCTTGTCAAACTATTGAGTGTCAGCAAAATCTCATTGAAAATTTAAATGCAGAACTATCAAGTCATAAAGAGTTTGTAGCGCAATCTCAAGCTATCTATAGCGAACAATCATATCAACTACTAGAAGCAAAAAATACTTGCAAAGAACTGCGCACGCGCCTACATCGAGAACAGCAGCATAGCTTGCAACTTAAATTTGCTCTAGAAAAATGTTTGGCAACTCCAGCAATCAATCACCAGCATGTAAATCAGCCAACGGATTTAGAATCTGATTTTGTTATTCCTAAAGCGCCGCCGATTCAACCTTGGACAATCAAAACACCATGTAGTAATCATGAAATAGAACTTGATTGGGAACGTCAGCCAAGGGCAAATTCAGTCAACGAAGCTGATGCAAGAGAAACAAACGAACAAGACATCAGCCCAGAAAATGCGATCGCTTCTTTAGAAGAATTGCTACATCAACCCTTAGAAAACTGTGACAACGAGATTATCGAAGTGCAGTGGCAAGAGTTGGCAAATTTAGTTGAAAATAATTTAGAAGATCGAGCGATCGCCGACCTAACAGCGGATTTGCTTGCCGAATTAGATGAAGAAGCAGTAGCTTCACCAATAGAAACAAGCTACTTCAACGCCAACAAAAATTGGCCCTCACCAGTAGTTTATCCATCCCGTCCTCCCAAAGGACGCAAGTCATTGGCAGCTATTGAACTACCACCTTTTCAGCGGCGGGCGTAATTTTGGACAGTTGCAATGCCAAGTAAAGGCGCAATGCATTAGACTGCTTGCATGAATATGAATGCTGCCGCTTGAAAGTTTGTAGTTGCGCTTTAGCGCACTGGTATGGCGCTAAAGCGCAACTACGAACAAAGCCGCATTTGCGCCAGATGTCTATTGCACTCCTACTTGGCAACCTTGCTTAAAAGTTGACCAATTTGCTGATTAATCGTTGCTAGGTTAAATCTTTGGCTTGCTTGTAACTTTGCGTGCTGCGCGATAGTGGTACTTAATTGTGGTTGATCTAAACAAGTATTAATTGTTGTTGCTAATCCTTCAACGTCTCCTGGTTCAACAAGCCAACCTGTTTGACTAGGTTCTACAAGTTCAATTGCGCCTCCAGCTTTGGTTGCAACTACAGGCGTACCGCACAGCATCGCCTCGACAATTACGCGCCCAAATGGTTCGGCAACAGTTGATGTATGCGTAACTAAGTCGCAAGCGCTCATCAAAGGAATAATGTCAGAACGAAATCCTAGAAATTTGACTCGGTTTTCTAGGTTTAGTTCTGCAACTTTGGCATGCAACTGTTGCACATAATCTTGTTCGCCAAACAAGGCATCGCCGACTAAAATTGCTGCTACATTTTCTGGGCAATGTGTCAGCGCTTCTAGCAAAATATGCTGCCCTTTCCAGGGTGATAGGCGGCTAAAATGCCCTACTACAAACTTGCCTTCTAATCCCAACTGCGGCTTAATTGATGCTTGCGGTTGATACAAATTTAAGTCAAAGCCATTGTAAACAAAATCTACTATTTCTTTGCGCCCACCTGCGGCAATAAATGCTGCTTGACTCGCCTCAGAATTGGCAATGACTAAAGCTGCGCGATTAGCCAAAGTTACAGCAATGCGGCGGTTAGTAGAGCTAAAGTGGTCTAACGATAAGATATCGTGCAAATGGTAGACCAAAGGGCGACGACTGAGGAAACTTGCGATCGCACCCACAACTAGCGCTTTTTGGGTATTAGCATAAATTAAATCGTAGTTGCGACTAAGAGCAGCAACGCGATTAATCAGCGGTACAAGCTGCCCCAAACTACCTAAACCCTTAGCTAGTCCGCTTTCTTTGCGTACCTCTATTCCTTGAGTCGCTAGCACTTGCACAGGAATATTTTGCTCGTCTAGTAATTGCTTAAAAGTACCATCAGCAAATAAACCCACCAGACAACTATCGCGGTATGGTTTAGCAATATCAATTAAACACAGTTCCGCACCGCCAGGTTTACCGCTTTGGTCTAAAAATAGAATTTTCATAATTATTACAGTATTATCTGCGATCGCTTAAGCATATCAATCAGATTAATACCTTACAACGCGCGCATATTTACCCGATCTGTGTCTCCCTCAAGACACGATCCTGGCATAGCCATTTTCTGGTGGTAAAATTTCTAGATCTTCATACAGCATTTCAATTGGATATTCAAAGTCAATACTAGTAAGTTGCACGATTTCACCTGCGACGTATGGGCTAAGTTCCCATTTGTGGCGATCATTGAGCCTAAAAATCTCAACGCTAATTTTTTCCGAGCTAATTAGTACGTATTCTCGCAGGCTTTCGAGGCGACGATACTGGGCAAACTTTGCACCGCGATCATAAGCTTCAGTGGTAGAAGAAAGAACTTCAACGATTAGGCAAGGGTGTCTAAGATGTTTTATCGCTTGCTTATCTTCAAGATGGCAAGTTACTGAGACATCTGGATAAAAATATGGGTTGCCAGATTCGGAAAGTTGAACTTTCGCATCTGTCATAAAAAGCCGACAGCCTCGACTTCTGACATGATTTTTGAGGGCAGAGGTAAGATTAATAGCGATCGTATTATGGGACAATGTTCCGCCAGTCATGGCGTAGACTTCACCATCAACATACTCATGCCTTATTTCCTGATGAGCTTCCCATTCCAGGTATTCTTCAGGTGTCATGTATCGCTTTTGGGAATTAGCAATCATTTCAGCCTTCCTTGGTAGTGTAGGGTTTATTGTTTTTTAGCGATCGCATATAGTGCGATCGCTTATTACATTAACCTTCAGGAGACTTCAAAGCGCGATCGAGAACAGCCCGCGCTTGTTCGGCTTTAGCTCTTGCTTCTTGATAGCGCAAATTAGCTTGAGCAAAGGTTTTGAGTACCTTGAAGCCTTCTTTGAGACTAGCTATCTCTTCCTCGCTGACTGACTTATCGGTAAACAAAATATCCACAGCCGCGCGCACAGCCAGCGCTTCGCTACGCGATTCTTGCACTTTCAATTTGAGCGTAGCTAGGTTGTTTAGCACTTGTACGGCTTGAGTAATGCCGTCTTCGTCGCTTTGTTCATCAGCGGGTAAATCTTTAACTTCAATGAACTGCTGGGGGCTAAAGCCTTCAGCAAGATCGGTAGATAGAGTTCCTTCCTCCATCAATTCCATCAGTTGATCCATTGCTTTTTCACGAGCTTTAGCTGAATCTTTGCCAGGGACGTTCAATATAATTTCTGGACTTTGAGCAAGTGTGAACTTAACCATATTTGTAGCGAGTCTTAGATAATTTTCACAGTACCAGCAAGTAACTAAGTATGCCGTATTCTCATAACCGCACCTCAACGGGCGGATACTACCCTATTTTAAAAGATTAAAAGTCATTTACATTTCGTTACGATCATTGCATAGCTGATAATCAGAGGCAGTGCAAATGAATGGCACTATTCGCGTAGGCAATTTGTTCGGGATTCCTTTTTATATCGCGCAGTCGTGGTTTTTGGTTCTAGCTTTAGTAAGTTGGAGCTACGCTAGCAACTTGGCAGCGCAATTTCCCCAATTAAATAGCTTTTTACCTTTGCTGCTAGGATTAGTTGCAGCTTTATTGTTATTTGCTTCTGTACTAGCGCACGAACTAGGACATAGTTTTGTTGCCTTGAAGCAAGGAATTGGCGTTAAATCAATAACTCTGTTTTTGTTTGGCGGTTTGGCAAGTTTAGAGAAAGAGTCAAAAACTCCAGCCGGAGCCTTTTGGGTAGCGATCACTGGACCTTTAGTTAGTTTACTGATATTTGGTATAGTTACTGCTATTACAGCTACTATCCCTTTATCAGGACCATTTGCGGTAATACTCGGCACGTTAGCTTATGTCAACTTGGCACTAGCACTATTTAACCTAATTCCAGGCTTACCTTTAGATGGTGGCAATATTCTTAAAGCTTTAGTCTGGAAAATTACAGGTAATCCTTATAAAGGAGTGGTATTTGCTAGTCGTGTAGGTCAATTTATTGGCTGGATTGCGATCGCCAGTGGGTTAATTCCGCTACTATTATTCGGTAGCTTTGCTAATATCTGGAACTTGCTGCTCGGTTGGTTTTTACTGCAAAATGCTGGTAAGTCCGCTCAAGGCGCTACCATACAAGCAAAATTCCAAGGTTTGACAGCCGCCGATGCCGTAACTTCTAATAGTCCTGTAGTCGCTGCTAATTTAACTTTAAGAGACTTTGCAGACGAATCTATCATCAATAGCAACAATTGGCGCAAGTTTTTGGTCACAGACGAGCAAGGTATATTAGTAGGTGCGATCGCAGTTGACGATCTTAGCAAAGTTCCGAGCTTGCGCTTTTGCGAAATGCAAGTCAAAGACTTGATGCAACCAATAGATTTTACTACTGTCGTATCGTCTGAGCGATCGCTAATAGAAGCAGTAATTCAACTCGAGCAGCAACAAAAGTCGGCATTACCTGTAATTCGAGAAAACGGAGTATTGGTAGGGATTCTAGAAAAAGCAACAGTCCTTCACATCCTCCAACAGAAGACTCAAGCAAATCCTGCATAGTTATTGAAGATAAAGGGGAAAGGTAAGAAAAATCCTTTCCCTTTTTTATTTGCCAGGTGACGTAGCATTACCCACAAGCTAGACTAGACCCAAAAGCAACCTGTCAGGAAGACGTGATATGAAAGACCGCGACTACACTTTAATTATTGATAAAAGTGGCAGTATGTCTACTCCCGATCAAGTGGGTGGTAGAAGTAGATGGGAAATTGCCCAAGAATCTACTCTAGCTTTAGCAAGAAAGTGCGAACAGTTCGATCCAGATGGGATTACTGTTTATGTATTTTCCGGTCGTTTCAAACGTTACGATGATGTCACATCTGCTAAAGTTGCCCAAATCTTTCAAGAAAACGATCCATCTGGTACTACTAACTTATACTCCGTACTGCAAGACGCAACAAATAGCTACTTTAAGCGCAAAAGTGCTGGACAAAGTAAGCCTAATGGAGAGACAATTTTAGTTATTACAGATGGCGAACCAGACGATCGCCGCGCTGTAATGGAAGCTATTGTTAATGCATCTAAGCAAATGGAACGCGATGATGAATTAGCAATTTCGATGGTTCAAGTTGGCAACGATCCGCAAGCAACTAAGTTCCTTAAAGCTCTAGACGATCAACTGCAAGGAGTAGGCGCAAAATTCGATATTTGTGATGCTATTACTCTAGATGATATGGAAGATATGAGCCTTGCTGACGTGCTGATGAATGCTATCAACGATTAAAATCAAAGCGATCGCAATAGACAAACTAAGCCTATCTAACGGATGTAGGAGCGTTGCTATCGGTAACAGCAGCGTTCTCTAGCTCAGGATTAAAAACGATGGACTCAATTGATAAGCTACTAGCTCAAATTAAAGCCCAGGAGCAAAAACCAGCAATAAATACACAGCCGCAAGCTGAACCAGCTACAGCACCAACATTATCTATAGATAAGCTTTTGGCGCAAGTCGAAGCCGATTGTCAAACTTCACCAGCACAACCCAAAGCGCGCATTCCGCAACAACTACCATCCCAATCATCTACTATAGACAGCCTCTTATCGCAAGTTAAAGCTGATTTTCAAGAGCAAGACAAGCTAGAAGCGCAATTAAAACAGCAACAAATCCAAGCGCAGCAACAACAAAGGCAAAAACAACTTGAGGCGTTAAAAGTGCAAGCTCAAGCTTGGCTAGAAAAACTAGATCCTTTGTCTTCTGAAGGTTTGTGGTTTGAGAGATTTGCTGAAGGATACCCAACAAAACTCGCCGCAGCAATTGAATACCTGCAAGACTCCCATCAGTGACAGCCGAAGATAACCAAACGAACCAGTCTGCAACTAAAGCCGCCGCCCAAGAATTATTTATGGGGACAGTACGAGAATTAGTCTGGGCTTACCAGGCTTTTAGAAGTTACTCTGATGCCCAAATTCGTCAGATGGGCTTAACTTCTTCTCAGTTTGATGTGATTAGCACTTTGGGTAATACCCCTGGCATGACTTTTAATAAGTTAGCCGAAAAAACTCTGACAACTAAAGGTGAACTTACAGGCATTATTGATCGCTTAGAAAAAAAAGGCTTAGTCCGTCGAGAAGTACCACCAGAAGATCGGCGCAGTTTTCTTGCTGTATTGACTCCCGAAGGCGAAAAAGTCTTTGCCGAAACTTTCCCCGCCCATATTACCTACCTCAAAGAGCGTTTCGATCTCCTAGAACCTGAAGATTTGCCACAAATTCAAGCTGCTTTAACTAAGCTGAAGAGTTTGTTTCCGAAAAATTCTATCTAGGTTAGATTTCTTGCACGAATCAACAACCGAACGCAGATAAACGCAGATAAACGCAGATGAAGACCCATGCGGCGTTGCTACTGTGAGGGTGAGGAAAGCACTTGTATTATGCTTGCACGAGGTCTATTGTTTACATGCGAACAAAACTTGTGTTATGAATAATAGTACGTATTAGTACATTACTAACGCAAACACTATCAGCAAAGAACAAAGCGCAAAACAATGGCTTTATTAGGGATTAATCATATTGTTTTGAAAGTGAGAAACTTAGAAGCTAGCGATCGCTTCTACCAAGAAATATTGGGAATGCAACGAGTCGCCGAACGCCACCGGATGTGGTTTTACCATGCAGGAAAGCATCACCACGATTTAGCGTTAGTCGAAGTTGGCGATCGCGCGATCGCATCTCAAATGCAAGCAACAGGCTTATTTCACATCTGTTTTAACGTCAGCGACGAGCAAGCTTTGGCTCAATTGCACGAGCGCTGCAAATCTTTTGGCGTGACTATATTAGGCACAGTTGACCATACGATTATGCGATCATTTTATGTCTTAGATCCAGATCGCAACGTGATTGAATTCGGTGTAGATGTGCCTCAAGCAGAGTGGGCGCATATATCCGCACCATTTAGTAGAGATGTAGCTTATTCCTTCCCCCAACAATAGAGGTTTTTATGACACTTGGAATGTTAGTTGATGGCAAATGGGTAACAGATTGGACGGAAAGAGACGAACAAGGCAAATTTAACCGGATGCCTACTCATTTTCGCAACTGGATTAGTGCTGATGGTTCTAGCGGCTTCAAAGCTGAGGCTAATCGCTACCATCTTTATGTCTCTTTGGGTTGTCCTTGGGCGCATCGGACAGCAATTATGTGGAAATTGAAAGGATTGGAAGATATTATTAGCCTTTCAATTGTAGATCCAGTAATTAGCGAAGATGGGTGGAGATTTTCTAATAATCCTGGTTGCACGCCCGATATCATTAATGGCGACTTATATTTGCGCGATACTTACATTAGAGCGAACCCTAACTATACAGGACGAGTTACAGTTCCTGTACTTTGGGATAAACAGATTTCAACTATAGTCAATAACGAATCTCGGCAGATTATGCGGATGTTTGATACTCAGTTTGCAGCCTTTAGCAAGAGCGATATCAACTTCTATCCCACTCAGTTACAGCAGGAAATTGAGCGGACAATTGATGCAATCTATCAGCCGATTAATAATGGCGTTTATCGATCGGGATTTGCTAACACTCAAGCCGCCTACGAAGAAGCAGTTACAGAGTTATTTCAAGCCTTGGATTACTGGGAAAACGTACTAGCTTCGCAGCGCTACTTATGTGGAAACCAAATAACCGAAGCAGATTGGTGCATGTTTACAACACTTTTGCGCTTCGATTTAGCCTACTACGGTTTATTTAAGTGCAATCTGCGTCGCATAATCGATTACCCCAACCTGTGGAACTATCTTAAAGACTTATATCAGCAGCCCAATGTTAAAGACGTGTGCAACGCCGATCATATCAAAAAGCTTTACTACCAAGGATTGCCTCAACTCAACCCTACTCAAATTATTCCAGTAGGACCAGAGATTGATTTTAATACACCCCATAACCGCGATCGCATAATTAAACAGATGGCACAAGTTTAGGATATCTTGATAGTTTTTTGATATTCTGCCCAAGCATTAGTAGCTGCCACATTAGCAAGTGCGCCTTTACGCAACAACACTACACCATCTGCAAAACCAATAATTCCGTACTCTTTATTATTGGTAAGCTGGTTGATTACAGTAATACCTTGTTTTAGTAGATCGCGATCGCTCCTAAAGGCAACTTGATATTGCTGAAATTGCCACAAATCGGCGATCGCATAATCAACATTAACAACTTTTCTTGCATCATTACGCAACTGCAAAGCCGGAAACCTAATAATTTCCCGACGGCTAGAAAGATGAGGAACTAAGTAAGTAGTAGCAGAAACGCTAGCATCTGGAGGAATTTGGACTAAAAGACTCCTGATTTGCCTTACATGATCCCATTGCTGAGGCAAAGATACATAAACCCAAGGTTGAATAGAGTCAGGAATAATAAAGTAAAACGTCCGACTGGGATTTGATGTCAGCGTAAAAAATAAAGATAAACAAATGCAACCTACCCAAAAGCGTCGAAAAGAAGGCTTAAATTGTTTAGGATGACTTGCCCACCACAATATTGCCCCGTAAAATATCCCAGGAACTACAGTTAACGCGTAGCGAATCGTAATTGCAAGTCTTGACTCTCCTTGCTGTAAGAATAACTGTAACAAAGGAAATCCAGCTATCAGCCAAGCCGAAGCACTAGCAGCAGGAACAAAAGCTAAAGGCAAGAAATGCCCAGATAAATAGCTAATTTTCCTACCTAATGGCGAGAAAAACTGTCCTAACAAGCGTTCAGGATGGCTAATCATTCCCCAGATAATGTCTAAAGTAGTAGCTTCCTCTTCATCTGTGTACTGTCCAAACCGTTCGATCATAAATCGCCGCGAGATATCATCAGAAAATAGCGGCATGATCGCATTAGTCAGCATCAGCATATAAGAAAAGCTGAGAGTGCATACAGCAAGTCCAATGCGGGGAAAGCGTTTGCTGACAACCAAATAAAACCCAATGCTAAATAGCACTACACCGCTATCCTCGCGCACCGCCAAAATTAGCACCGCCAGCAACCAAAATACCCACCATTTACGTTTTTCCATTGCCAGTAACAGTCCAAACACAAACAAAGGAATTTGGCTAATGTCGTGGAAATTCGATAAAGTCGGACCAATAACAGCATTAGCCCCGTAAAAACTAACTGTAATCATTGCAGCTAGTGGCGGTTCTAAATAATGCCTCGCCAAAGCATAAAGAACAATTCCAGCAGCAGTAACTAAAGTAACTTGTAAAACAGTCAGGGTAGCGGGAGAAGGAAATAAGGCATAAAGCGGCAACCAGAGTAACAAAGCTGGAGTAAAGTGTTGTCCCAAGCGGTGGTAGAACACTTCTGGAACTTCGCCATTGTGGACAACATTGGTAGAGAGGCTAGAAGAAAGAGAACTTTGAAAGAAGCGCCCATGAGTGCCATTCCAAAATACCTGATTAAAAATACCTTGATCGAAAGAAGCATAAAAGCTGTAATACCGATGCAAAGTAAATATCAGGCACAATCCAAAAAAGATACTCGCAACTTTAATAACCAGCCACAAACTCGGCTGTTGCCGCAATTTCAATAACATCACTCCCTCACAGCCTTATATAAGTGGAAAGCGAGTTTATTTTATCAGCCATTGATAATAGTTTTGAGTTTTAAGTTTTGAGTTTTGAGTTAAAGATTGACTTATACCCCTTGTCTCCCTATCCCCTATCTATTTCCACTAGCGATCGCAACCAAATTCATTCAAAATAAAGGAAGTTATTTTTTGGCTGCTTTTATATGGCGATCGCTGTTGCTGATGCCCAAAGTTTACTTACCGACCTAATTTCTCGTTACCGTTCTAAAGTAGATTATCTAGCTATTCGCCTAGAAGAAGCCCAAGGGACAGATATTCTTCGGCGCGGTGATAAAGTAGAAAGCCTAAGCGAAGGATTATCTATAGGCGGGCAAATTCGAGCTTGTTATAAAGGTGGTTGGGGACTTAGTAGCTTTAACCATTTAGCCACAATTAGAGATCGCATTGAAGAAGCAATAACCGCCGCCAGAATAGTCGGTGACTCCGAAACTCAGCTAGCAGAGATTGAACCGCGCCAAGATATTTGCTTTGTCCCCTTAACAGGCACAGATCCGCGCCATATTGCCCTGTCTGCTAAAAAAGAACTGTGCGATCGCTACAGCGACATCCTCAAAAGCGTAGACAATCGCATTACTACAACTTCTGTCCGTTATGGCGATACCATCCAAAAAGTCGTTCTAGTGACTTCAGAAGGCACGCTGATTGAGCAATCTTGGGTAGATATGGAAATGCGCTTCGCCGCTACTGCGCGTGACGGCGATACCGTGCAAACTGGCAGAGAAACCACAGGTTCGCGTAAAGCCTATGAAGACTTACTCAATTTAGATGATAAAGTCCGCTATGCTGCGCAAAGAGCCGTTTCTGCTTTATCTTTGCCATCAGTTAAAGGTAGTGCCTACACTGTAGTTATCGATCCAATTTTAAGCGGCTTATTCGTTCACGAAGCTTTTGGGCATCTTTCCGAGGCAGATATGGCTTACGAAAACCCCGATTTGCTAGAGGTAATGAGCCTTGGACGGCGCTTTGGACCTAAAGAACTGCAAATTTATGATGGCGCAGCACCAGAAGGGCATCGCGGTAGCTTTTTCTATGATGACGAAGGTACGCCTGCTACTACCACGCAACTAATTCAAGATGGCGTATTAGTAGGAAGATTGCACTCGCGCGAAACTGCTGGCAAATTAGGCGAAGTACCTACAGGTAATGCTCGGTGTCTTAACTATCACTATGCCCCAATTGTGCGCATGACTAATACTTGGATCGAGCGCGGCAAAACGCCTGTAAAAGACCTCTTTAGCGACATTAAAGAAGGAGTATATGCCAGCAATTGGCTAGGTGGCATGACAAATGGCGAAATGTTTACTTTCAGTGCTGGCGAAGCTTGGATGATTCGCAACGGAGAAATTGCCGAACCTGTAAAAGATGTAACCTTGTCTGGCAACGTTTTCCAGACTTTGGCAGATATTGAAGGTATTGGCGATGACTTTTATTGGGATGAATCTGGTGGTTGTGGTAAAGGCGGACAAAATGGCTTACCCGTAGGCTGCGGTGGTCCTAGTTTGCGGATTCGCGATGTTGTAATTGGGGGGGGAAGCTTGAAATAGTTTTGAGTTTTGAGTTTTGAGTTTTGAGTTAAGAATATAGAGTTGAGTTAAGAGTTTTGAGTTTTGATGGCTGCGTCTACTTGTTGGAGTAGGGCTTCTGGGGTAGAAGAGTTATCTAAAACTAGATGAGCGCGATCGCATTTTTCCTCTATGGGCATTTGACTATTAATTCTTGCTTCGGCGGCTGTTATAGTTAAGCGATCGCGTTCCATCAATCTTGCTAGTTGTTGCTGTTTGGGACAATATACTACCCAAATCTCTGTTACTAAGTCAGTCATCTGCGCTTCAAATAACAATGGTATGACTAATACTATTGGACTTGTTGATAACTGCCCAATTTCTTGAATAAATCTTTTGCGCACTTCAGGATGAATCTGCTCCTCTAACCACTGTCTTTCGCTACTATCATTAAATACAATCGCTCCTAACTGTTGGCGATTTAAGCTACCGTCTGCAAGTAATACTTGTTCGCCGTAACGATGTGCGATCGCATCTAATGCTTTTGTCCCAACAGCAACAGCTTCTCTGGCACAAATATCAGCATCTAAAATAGGTAACTTGTAAGCAGTGGCTAAGTAATTAGCTACAGTAGTTTTGCCCGTGCTAATGCCCCCAGTCAAGCCAATTATGCGCCGCTTACTTGTCATTTGCCCATTGCACAATTGCTTGCGTTAATCCTTCTAACGTGTATTCTGTCGCTTCTACATCTATTCTTCCTAATAATTCCCTACAAGTTTTTGAAGTCTGCGGACCAATAGAAGCAATACAAACTCCTGCTAAATCAGCCCCTCCCTGCGCTTTCAACAGTTGATAGAAGCATTTAACAGTTTTTGAACTAGCAAAGCTAATAACATCTATGCTGCCGCGCTGGAGTGCCTCTAAAGCCGCTGGTGCAAAGACCTCTGGACACCGAGATTGATATGCTGCTACTTCTACTATATCTGCACCTATAGCGCTCAACTCTTTAACTAAAACTTCGCGCCCACCACTTTCTACTCTAGGAAACAGCACCTTTTTACCTTTTAACTGTGGTTGCAAGTGTTCTACTAAAGCATCAGCAACAAAATCAGGCGGAATATAATCTGCTTGCAAGCCATGTTGTTTGAGACTTTGAGCAGTTTTTTCGCCAACTACAGCAATTTTTACTCCAGCTAAAGCACGAGCATCTCTATTTTGGGCTGCCAAGCGCTCAAAAAAGTAGTCTACACCGTTAGTAGAAGTCAAAATTAACCAATCAAATTCTAATAGATGTGCGATCGCTCTATCCAACTCCTCCCAGCTAGCAGGAGGGACAATTTCCAATGCTGGCATTTCAATCACACTTGCGCCTTGTTGCTGTAACAAGTTGCTAAATAAACTTGCTTGCCCAAGCGATCGCGTAACTAAAATAGTTTTACCTGTTAGCGGCATATAAGGAGGTTGTATATAATTACGCAACCTTACTACTTCACCAATAACAATAACTACAGGAGACAAAGAAATCTCATTAGTTTGGGCAACAATATTTTCTAAATCTGCTGTCCATACTTGTTGCTCCGGAGATCCCGCCCAGCGGATAATAGCAACAGGCGTATGTAGCGACTTGCCATGTCTTGCCAACTGATGCACAATTTCAGCTAAATGTTGCCCACCCATCAAAACTACCAGCGTTTCAATTTGGGCTAAAGCCTCCCAATCTAATGCATCTGGTTCGTGCGCCGTAAAAACGGCAAAACAGCGACTCAAAACCGGATCTGTCAGCGGAATCCCTGCAAGTAAAGGAGCCGCCAAAGCCGATGAAATTCCTGGTATTACTTCAAAATGGCAACTAGACGAGCGCAAAGCTTCTATTTCTGAAGTACAGCGCCCAAAAATAAACGGATCTCCGCTTTTAAGCCTAATTACCAATTTACCTTGCTGACAATGTTCTACTAGCAAACGATTAATTTCTGCTTGTGGGGTACTAACTTTTCCACCACGTTTACCAACATCAAGTTTGAGACAATCGCTCTTGACTAATTGCAACAGCGTAGAATCTACCAAAGCATCGTAAATTAATACTTCAGCTTGAGCTAACAACTGCTGCGCCTTGACAGTTAGATAACTTACTTCTCCTGGTCCTGCACCTACAAGGTAGACTTTACCCATAGCTATCGATTGCTATTACTTAGTTGCTGTAATAATTGCTCAATTTGCTCTGCTTTTTGCGGGTTTTTCTGCTTTAAGAATAATTCTTTAGCTTTAGTAAAAGCTGCGATCGCATTTTCCAACTTCTCTTGTTTCATCAAAGCCGTACCCAAACGCAGTTGAGCATCAGCATTTTTAGGAGCGCGGTTAATTAGAGCTTGGAATTGAGAAGTCGCATCATCTAGTTTACCAAGCTGCATCAACGACTCACCCAACAGCAAACGAGCAAGATCGTTACTAGGATGGCGAGAAAGCACATCTTGAAAAGCTAACTCAGCCGCTTTGTAGTCTTTATCCTGATAGAACTTAACTCCTTGCTCATAGCGAGAAGACGTAACTAACCCTTCGCGCGTAAAAAAGCCAAGCGTCACTAAACCCCCCAATACTACAGCAGCAGCAATATAAGTTTGCCCAGACGTTTCCATTATTTATAGCTCTCCAGCACGATTTTATAAGAATTTATTTAACTTGATATTATTTGTCAGAGCATTAACCATTTTTCATAACGCACTCATCCCTAATGATAAGCACGCCGGAATTCAAAGTTATTACTATTACCCCAGAAATTTATAACCGTCGCAACCAAGTCTAGTGTCTAAACTAATGCATTGTTGGACTGCGCTACTACATAATACTGACTGGGTAGGCACGAACTGCTGCATCTACCGTTGCAATGGTTAACCGATTTTGTAATGCTTGACAGATAAGCATTCTGTCAAATGGATCTCGATGTAATGGTGGCAAAGTTCCCAATTGAACGATACTACTTTCATCAAGAGCAAGACTGACAATTTGATGAAGCTCCCGCTGTCTGGGTAAATAAATTTCGGGACGATCTGGCAAAGGTAACTTACCTAGTTGGTACTTGACAGTTGCTTCCCAAACCGAAACTGCACTCAAATAGACCTCGTTATTTGGATTGCGAATTGCATCACAAACATCCGTTGACAACTGAGAGTCACCACTGATGAACCATAGGAAGATATGTGTATCTAGCAGAATCCTCATCTACCCTCAAATGCACTGAGGATATCTTCTGGCAAAGGATCATCGAAATCATCTGGAACGGTAAACTCACCTGCACACAAACCAAATGGTCGTAATTGTTCGCTGCTAGCAATAGATTGGTGTTCTTCCATTATTTGTTGAACTTGTGTAGAAGCAAGTTGCGATCGCTTATTGCTAGCAACAGGGCGCAGTTCAGCGATCGCTCTATCTGCTTGCACAATCACAAAAGTTTCACCTGCCTCCACTTGACGCAGATACTTTGCAGGATCGCGTTGAATTTCGTCAACTGTTACATTCACCATAAATATACCTCAGTGTAAACTCTGTGAAGAATACGCCTCACTCCATTGTAAATTAGGGGTTGTAAACATCGACTAACATAAATATTTATCGTAGGATAGCGACAATTATTGGATACTGTTACCGAAGTCGAAAAAGAGCGTTTTTTGGAAACTCTAGTCAAGGGCTTTCTAGAGTACACAAAAATTTCCCATGTTAAAACAGGACTAATTTTACTGGGGAGAAAGCACAATTAACTACAGAATTTATGCCTTTTTCAAGAGAGTTAAACATCGTCTCAACCTAAAAGACAAGCAGCGGGAAAAAGTAGATACTCCAGGAAAAACAGCTTCCAGATAAATTGATAGAAAGCAGCGATCGCACCTTTATCTTGCAAATCCACTTGAAAACTGCGCCACCACATCAAACCCAACAATCCCAAATGAGTGCTAACCAATAGTGCAGCATTAACACCAGGTAGCCAGAAAACACCAACAACCATCCCCAAATAGCATATAGTAAGCAGCCAACGAGCTAGATTAAACACCCGCTCTTGACCCAAAGCAATAGTAAAAGTAGTAATTTGGTATTGACGATCGCCCTCCATATCAGGAATATCTTTAAAAATAGCGATCGCTACTGTAAACACAATAATAAATAAAGTCAGCGCCCAAACAGTAGCCGGAACCCTCAAGCCGCCGCTAAAATGCCCATACAGCCCTAAATTGACAACCGCCCCCCGCACCGTAAAAATACACAAAGCCGCCCAAAAAGGAAACCGCTTCAACCGTATAGGCGGCAAAGAATAAGCAGTACCAATAAATAAACTAACAGCCACCATCCCCAACAAATAAGGAGATTGCAACCCAGCCAGTACCAGCGCCAACACGCCAGTAACAGCCACAATCAGCCTACCAGTACCAACAGAAAACTCCCCACTAGCTAAAGGCAAATGCGGCTTATTAATTTCATCAATAGCCACATCCTCCAACTGATTCAAGCCCACAATATAGACATTGCCACACAGACAAGCAATCCAAGCCCCCAAAGCAGCTAAAAGCCCATCACTAATAGGGACTGTACTTTGAGACAAAGCGATCGCAAATATCCCCAAAACACTCAAACTAGTACCAATAACAGTATGAGGGCGAGAAAACTTCCACAAAGCATAAAGCCAATTGCCCTCATTTTTGGCATTCTCCGCGTCTAACGCCTCCAGCTTCGCTTCGCTGAGGCGGTTCGCTTTCTTATTTACTTCCACACAACAACCCAAAACGAATTAACCCAGACTCATAACCTTGACGCATCAACCCCAAAGACAGCGCCGCTTGAATAGTACCCCAACCAGAACGCAGCAACCCCAAAACCGCCTCAAAATTGAAAGCCGAATCAATCACCACATTCCAAAAAGGAGCAACAGACTTCGACCAATCAGCAGTGCGAATATTCTGCAAAGATAGATTACGAGCGATCGCTTCATACTCTGGCAAAGAAATTACATAAGGCAAACAATAAACCCGATAAATATCTTCCAAAAGCTTCTGTTCCGCCGCGCTCAAAGCCTTATCATTAGTAGGACGATGACACCAAGTAACCATAATCAAAGTACCACCAGGCTTCAGCACTCGATAGCACTCCTGCATAAACTTAGTTTTGTCCGGCATATGTTCGCCACTTTCTAGCGACCACACCAAATCAAAAGAATCATCAGCAAAGGGCATATTTTGGGCATCAGCGACCTGAAAACTAGCTCTCGCACTTAAACTAGCCTCCGCTGCCCTAGCAGTCGCTCTAGAGGCTTGTACGGGGCTAAGAGTAATACCCGTTGCTCTAGCATTAAACTTCTGCGCCAAATACAAAGAACTACCACCAATCCCGCAGCCTACATCTAAAATATTCTCTGCTTGCTGTACGCCCGACCATTTCAGCAACTCTTCAATTAGATCGATTTGCGCCTGTCTGCGCTCTTTTTTTTCCTTCCCATCTACGCCGTAATAACCGTGATGCATATGTTCGCCCCAGATTTGTTCCCACAAACTAGAGGAAGCATCGTAGAATTGTTTGATTTGCTCTTGCAGTGTCAAAGTCATGGATAAAACATTGATGCAGACGGAATTAGCGTAGCAGAAGATGCTATTACTTGACACAGGTATTATCGATTAGGGCGATCGCCACACAAATCTACTTACAAAATTCTCTCTATTTTTGACTTTTAACCTTTGACTTTTTATGACTGTTCCTCGGACAATTTGCCTCGGATTTTTGGCTGTAATCGCCGTTGGTACGATTTTATTAATGATGCCGTTTTCCTCTACTGCGGGAACTTGGAGTAGTCTACTTGTAGCGCTATTTACTTCAACTTCCGCCGTTTGCGTTACTGGTTTATCAGTTGTCGATCCTGGTACTTACTTTTCTTTCTGGGGACAGTTTTTTCTTCTCACCCTGGTACAGATCGGTGGGCTAGGTTATATGACAGCAACTACGTTCCTTTTATTGCTCTTGGGTGCTAGATTTGGCTTGCGAGATAAAGTCGCTATTCAACAAGCTTTAGATCGAACAGGAATGCACGATAGCGCTCAATTAATTCGCTCAATTATTGCTGTAACTTTAATATTTGAAATTAGCGGTATTTTCTTACTTTTACCAGTGTTTGCTAGCGACTATAGTTTAGACAGGGCTTTGTGGCTAGCAACTTTTCATAGTGTCAATTCTTGGAATAATGCTGGTTTTAGCTTGTTCCGAGACAGTTTTATTGGTTATCAAACATCCTTACTGTTGAACTTTGTAGTTACAGGATTAATTATCTTTGGTGGTATTGGGTATGGCGTAATTTTAGAGATGTATGTTTGGTTGCGCGATCGCCTGCAAAAAAAACCGGAAAAAATGGTGTTTTCCCTAAATTTCAAAGTTGCTACTACTACTACTTTAGTTTTGTTAGCTTTTGGTACAATTGCTTTTTTCTTGGTAGAGTCAAGAAATCCTCAAACCTTTGGTAATTTGAGTTTGGGAAATCAAATTATGCTAGCTTGGTTTCAATCTGTTACGCCTAGAACTGCTGGGTTTAACACTATTGACATAGGAAAAATGACTACGGCTGGCTTATTTTTAACAATTGCTTTTATGTTTGTTGGTTCAAGTCCAGGCGGTACGGGAGGCGGATTGAAAACAACCACTTTTCGCGTGCTAACAAGTTGTACAAAAGCAATTTTACAAGGAAAAGAAGAAGTATTGCTTTACGAAAGAACAGTACCAATATCATTAATATTAAAAGCAGTTGGGGTACTAGTTGGCTCTATTGCTACAGTGCTTTTATCTACAGTTTTAATTGCTTTAACAGATCCAGAAATAAATTTTATTCAAATTCTATTTGAAGTCGTATCAGCATTTGCTACAGTTGGGCTATCTACAGGAATTACGGCAACTGTGTCATCCACAGCTAAACTAATTTTAATTATCACTATGTATATCGGTAGAGTAGGGATTTTACTACTTATGGGAGCATTGCTCGGAGATCCAAAACCAACTACAATTCGCTATCCTGAAGAAAACATGATTGTGGGATAATAAAAAACGCCCTCGATACTCAAACGGGTAGAAATAAAGCCTGTTTTAGCATAGTTTACTTGCTCAAAAACAACTAAGTAAAGTTAAAGGTAAAAAGCAGCGTGAATCTAGCGTCTTTAGGTTTTTTACGCAGTCTACGCAAAGACAATCACCAATTTGCCGTCATTGGTTTAGGACGTTTTGGGAGATCTGTCTGTGCCACATTGCACAAGTTAGGCTATGAAGTGTTAGGAACTGATATCAGTGAAAAATCTGTCTCCCAGGTATTGACAGATCAAATCGTAGCTCATGCAGTCCAAATAGATTCTACTCAACCTGCGGCATTAAAAGAAGCAGGCATTTTTGAATTTGACACAGTAATTATTGCCATTGGTAACTACATTCAAGAAAGCATAATTACAACGTTAAACGTGAAAGAAGCAGGTGTACCGCACGTAGTTGCCAAAGCATCATCAGAAATTCATGGGAAATTGCTCAAAAAAGTGGGAGCAGATCATGTAGTATTTCCCGAATACGAAGCAGGATGTTCCTTAGCGCGATCGCTCACTAAACCAAATATTTTAGACCGATTCGACCTAGATCCAGACCATAGTATTGTCGAATTAATCGTTCCTGATGAATTTCACGGCAAAACAATCGCCGATCTCCAACTCCGCAATCAATATGGATTAAACTTATTAGCTGTAAGTCGTGATGGCAAATTTGAAATTAACCCCGATCCCAGAAAATATCTGGAAAAAGGCACGGCAATGGTAGTCATCGGCTGTAATAAAGATATTAATCGCTTACCAATTTAAGGTGTTTAAGTTGGACTGCGATCGCTCTAAATTAGAACCATCAACTTACGCTACTTTTGAGCAAATCTAACAAAACAAAAACAGCCGGAGTAAGAAGTGTATCTGCTAGAACAGCAGTACTAATAGTTCTAAATAAAGGAACTGGCAAGCTAAACACCTGCACTCCTGTAGGGATAGGTTCGGCGGCTAACCGAGGACTAATGGCTGCGCCTATCCCTTGGGCAACCATATTAACAATTGTGGCATCCGACCTAACATGATAAGTTGCTTGTAGGCTTATTCCATGTTTTGAGCAATGAGCGTAAACCATAGCATCGCAGCCATCCCCGTCAGGAGCCATAATTAGCGGATAAGCCGTCAAATCTTCCCAACTAATTTTGCTGCTAGTAGATTCAAAGTTAGGTGGAAACAAGACGATAAATTCATCTTGCCGCAGATCCCAAGTTTCAAACTCACTACTGGTAGGCAAATAGGTAATACCAAGATCGGCGCGTCCTTTACGCAGGTCATTTTCTACATCAGGACGATCGTCATACTCAGCAATACTTACAGCAATTTCTGGGTAGCGGCAGCAAAATTGAGCGATCGCACCTGGCAAAATATGAGTTGCTGCGCTGCGAAATGCAGATATCCGCACCTGCCCTCCGTACAAACCTTTTGCCAAATTTGCTTGTTTGGCAATGTCTGCCAATAAGTACGTAATCTGACGGGCGCGATCAACAATTTGTTCGCCCACAGGAGTTAAATGAGCGCCATAACGTCCTCTAGATAGCAGTAGCACTCCTAAGTCTTCTTCTAAAGTTGCGATCGCATAACTGACGGCTGACTGCGACAATTGCAGTTGCAAAGCTGCCTCGCTAAAACTTCCCCAATCGGCAACTGCAATCAAAACTTGCAATTGAGATAGCTTTAGCTGGCTTTGACGGTCAAAATTCATGACACAAATACAAGCATCGCCCGTATTATCGCCAAAAGCAGGCAATAAAAGCAGTTTTTATCTATCAAATTGACTGATGGAAGAGATTAAATCTGTATGTTGTTGCTTTCTGCAAGTAGGCAATAAAGTGGTTGCAGGCAATTTTGAGCTTCAAATTGGGTGCAAGTGCATTTTACCTATATCAAATTTAAGAAGGTTAGGCAGATGAAACCTGAAATAGACTGGTTGGAATACCAGCGCCTAGAACAGATATCTGAGGCAGATATTCAGACTAGATCTTGGAACTTAAGTTTTTGGTCGAAGTTGAAAAAACTCTGGTATTTTTTACGCGAGTATCTTCAAGACTCATCGCAATTACGAGTTTGGCATAGCTGCGATCGCCAAGGAAAGCTCTGGTGGAGTGCTTACGATCCAAATACTAGGCAATTTATCTCTCAAGTGTCAGAAGAACAAATCCGCATTTGGATTGAGCGCCGTTATTAATCAACAAACATGAAACCTGTGTCTAATAATATCAACGAATATCTTGCAGTTACTCCAGTTATCAACTGGAATGCCTCAATAGTGACAAACAAAGCAACAGAACTAACTGCCGATCTTCAAGATGATGTTACAAAAGCCCAACATCTATTTGAATGGGTTAGAGACAATATTCCTCACTCCAAAGATATTGATGTAGATGTAGTCACCTGTTCGGCTAGTGAAGTGCTTGAAAAAGGAACAGGAATCTGCTTTGCCAAAAGTCATTTATTAGCAGCAATGTTGCGTGCTGTTGGTATTCCTACAGGCTTTTGTTACCAAGTATGCGTTGCTGATGACAGCAAGATATTACATGGATTTAATGGCATTTACTTAGCCAGCCTCAATCGGTGGATACGCACTGATCCGCGTGGAAACACTGGCGAAATCAATGCACAGTTCGATCTTCAACAAGAACGCCTTGCCTTTCCTCCTAATTCTACGCTAGGCGAATTTGTATTTGAGCAAATTTGGTCAAATCCCATTCCTGAAGTTGTTGAGGTGCTAACTAAATTCAAAAGTCGCAGGCAAATGTGGAAACACTTACCAACATCAATTTCTTGAGCCATCTTGCCAGTATTTAATCCTAAATCAACCTATCATCATCTAGGTCTGTAAATATTGATGAATGATCGCAACAGCTTGCTCTACACCGTTCTCACCGCTAATTTTCAGACCGAGTTGAGTAGCTTTTTGCTGCATCACTAGATCGCTTGTCGTGATCGCAATTGCAGCAGCAAGTGATTCCCCTGTCAATTGCTGCCTGGGGATCGGTTGTGGGCTGACCCCCAACTGATACAACCGTTCGCCCCATCCAAGCTGATCTGCAAAATAAGGAACAACTACCGAAGGAAGTCCAGCACGGCAGACAGCCGCAGTTGTGCCTGAACCCCCATGATACACAACCGCTTTTACTCTGGAAAATAACCAACTATGGGGAACTGAGTCAATGACAAAGATTTGCTCTACTAAATTATCTGCAATTTCTATCTTGCCAAGTCCACCCCAGCCCGAAAGAATAACTGCGCGTTGCTTTGATGCTGCAATCGCTTCAAGCACAATGTTGGTTAATGCCTCCGAACTCGAATCAGTCATACTGCCAAAGCCAACACAAATAGGTGTTTCTCCAGCCTCTAGAAATTGAGTTAGGGCGGCGGGAGGTTCGTAGAGATCTAAGCGATCGAGAAACCACACCCCAGTCACATAAATTGAACTACCCCAGTCTTTAGGTCTGCTGAAAAGCGACGGGCTGACTCCATAGAGGATGGGTAAAGGAGAGAGATAGCGAGGGCGATCGCTTCTAAAGCGCGCGCCAAGTGCTGGCAGCGATGACAAGCCCCATTCCTTTCTCACACTGTTAGTAACTGCGCGCCTTTGCCATGTACTCATAAATTCGATCAAAAGATAGCTGCTATAGTTGAGCCAACCTTTAAGCGGGTTCGCGTTTGGGTTTTCCCTAAAACTGAGAAAGGGAAAGCGTTGGGTAGCGCTGAGGGGAATCGTGGAAGCAAGAAAGCTGGGAACCTCTAGTCGTTCTGCGACATGGTATGCCCAGATTGCCAGATGATTAAAAATTAATACCTCTGTCCCTCTAGCCGCATCTAGCGCATCTTGCATCTGCTGTTTCAACAAGTCATCTTCAATCAGTTTGACCGTTTTGCCTTGGAGCAGTTTTTGTCCTGATTCTGAGTTGAGCAAGATGCGAAAATCTCCAGCGATCGCAGCAAAATCTAGACCTAAACCGCGCACAAAAGTTTCAAAATTAGAATTTGTCGCAACTTTGACTTGATGCCCAGCTTGCTGCAATCCTAAAGCCAACGCACAGTACGGATAGATATCTCCGGTTGAACCAATTGCTACAACTGTAATCTTATGAGATTGAATCATTCGATCTATCTATTAGTTCAATAAATTTCTGCGGAATTCAATAAACTCTAAATAGGAAAATTTGAACAGTTTTTGGGCAGTATCTTAACTGCTTATTAAGCATACACTAGACATCTGGCGCGAATACTTCAACAGTCAGTGATCGCGCGACCAGTTATCAGTTTTTCAGTTGTTCCGTTGGAATCCCCGCGAAAGCTTTTGGGAAAGAATCCTCTTTCCCAAAACGTTTCGCCACGTCTAATAGTGGTAGGTTTCACTTGGGGCGCGAGCTTTTGGCAGATAGTAATCTCTCTGCCAAAACGTCGCTTGGCTTGCATCTCCATGTGAGACCTGATAACTGGTCACTGCTAACTGGTCACTGTTTGAATATAGCCTTTTAGCCAAACGGACACCTTGAGCGAATCGAGTAGATTCATCAAGCAGCAAGATAAAGTTAGAGAAGGCAGCTTATAGTTAATTTCCTAACTTCCATGCAGCAGGTTAACGATCCAATTATCAAAGATTTAGTGCTAATTGGTGGCGGTCACAGCCATGCCATAGTATTGAGAATGTGGGGGATGAAACCCATAGCTGGAGTGCGCTTAACGCTGATTACAAGTGCCTCAGACACGCCTTATTCGGGCATGTTGCCAGGTCATATCGCCGGATTTTATACTCACCAAGAATGCCATATCAACTTGCGCGCTCTTGCCCAATTTGCCCAAGCGCAATTGTATGTAGATACAGTAATTGGGCTAGATTTGGTCAATAAAAAAGTATTGTGTGCCAACCGTCCGCCAGTAGCCTTTGAGCTGTTATCTATAGATATTGGCAGCACTCCAGCTAGTGTCAATGTACCAGGTGCGGCACAGTATGCGATCGCAGCTAAACCAGTGTCTGGGCTACTAACTCACTGGAATCCAATAGTTGAAAATGTAGCTAAAAATCCGCAAAAACCTATTAGCCTAGGAATTGTCGGCGGTGGTGCTGGGGGGGTAGAGTTAGCACTAGCAATGCAAGGCAATTTGCAGCAAAAGCAAGCAAAAAACATAGAAATGCACTTATTTCACCGCGAAGCAGAAATAATGCCGCATTATGGCGGGTGGGTGCGCCGCCGCTTTCAAGAGATTTTAACTAAGCGTGGGATTAAACTACATCTGCAAGAAACAGTTAGCGAAATTCAACCAAATAAAATTAGTTGCACATCTGGACTTAAAGTAGAATGCGATCGCATTTTTTGGGTAACTCAAGCTTCTGCGCCTAGTTGGATTCAAGCTAGCGGTATAACTTGCGACTCCCAAGGCTTCGTTCAAGTAGACGACAACTTACAATCTATTTCTCATCACGATATTTTTGCCTCTGGCGATATTGCCACAATACTTAACCATCCACGTCCAAAAGCCGGAGTATTCGCCGTAAGACAAGGAAAACCATTATTTACCAACTTGCAGGGGACATTATTAGAGCAAAAGTTGCAACCATACAAACCACAGAAACAATATTTAAGTCTAATTGGTACAGGCGACAAAAAAGCGATCGCAGCATGGGGCAATTTTGGCATAGGTGCATCATCTTTACTCTGGCGCTGGAAAGACAAAATCGACCGCCAATTCATGCAGCGCTTCAGTCAACTACCTCAAATGCAAAAATCATCTACCTCCCCATCTTCTCATCTGGTCACTGGTCACTGGTCACTGGTCACTGATTCCCCAATGCCATGCGCTGGCTGCGGTTCCAAAGTAGGTAGTACAGTATTAGAGCGCGTATTGCAACGCTTAGAAAGAGTTGAAACTAACCCAGATATAGTTATCGGTTTAGATGCACCAGATGATGCCGCAGTAGTACAAGTACCGCCAGGTAAGCTAATGGTACATACAATTGATTATTTTCGCGCTTTAGTCAACGATCCATTTATTTTTGGACAAATTAGCGCCAATCATTGCTTGAGCGATATTTATGCAATGGGTGCAACAGCGCAAAGCGTACTTGCGATCGCATCTATCCCCTATGCCGTAGAATCAAAAATTGAAGAAACACTCTATCAACTATTATCCGGCGCTCTGGAGGTACTAAACCAGGCGCAAATACCCCTAATCGGCGGACACACAACTCAAGGCTCAGAACTAGGATTTGGTCTATCTTGCAATGGATTAGCTAGCCCCAACCAATTGCTCAGAAAAGCAGGTATGCAACCAGAGCAAGTATTAATATTGACCAAACCATTAGGTACGGGAACGCTATTTGCTGCGGATATGCGTTTTTTAGCTAAAAATTGCTGGATTGACAGCGCCATTGAATCTATGCTGCTTTCCAATCAAGCTGCGGCTGCTTGCTTGATGCGACATGGAACTACAGCTTGCACAGATATAACCGGATTTGGACTATTAGGACATTTGCTAGAAATGGTTAAAGCTTCAGGCGTTAATGTAGAGTTATGCCTTGAAGCTGTGCCAATACTAGAGGGAGCTATAGAAGTAACTCAAAAAAGAATTTTTAGTTCTTTATATCCAGAGAATAGTCATTTTTCTCGTTATATCGCTAATTTGGAGCAAGGAAACAACCAAGCAATCTATCCAATACTTTTCGACCCTCAGACTGCTGGAGGCTTGCTAGCAGCGATTCCTAGCGCCCAAGCTACAGCTTGCATTAGCGAACTTCAAGCTTTGGGTTATTCACACGCGAGAATTATTGGTCGCGTTGCAGCGCCATTAGACAACAACAAACCAATCTACCTAAAGTTATAACCATAATTTTCTTAGGTTGATGCGCGATCGCCTACACTATCTTTAACGATTGGGATCGTAGAGAAATAATTGAAAACGACTTGTTAGCAACGTAAACGGACAAATTTACTTGTAAGCTGAATTGTATGCGCGGTTTTGTAGACCCACTAGTATTCAAGGGGAACAATGTCTACCACTCGACAGACAAGTTCACCAACCCAAAATAGATTGCTAGCTAGCTTACCGAGAGAGGAGCTAGAACTTTTATCTCCTTATATGGAGCAAGTTTTGCTTTCTCACGGACAAATAATTATTCTACCTGACGAGCCAATTGAATTTGTCTATTTTCCGCTT
>QQTW01000243.1_pt1 | contig 33119 bp, 21 predicted proteins | sample 1904831 | NCBI WGS metagenome assembly QQTW01 (sample SAMN09435610, study PRJNA476489) | Subsurface metagenome, whole genome shotgun sequencing project.
GGTTGTCTTCTCTTCTGATGTTTCATGTATCTGCATTGCGGTTGGTTCGAGTCAAGGGAGCTGGACCCATTGTCCCCCGTTGGAGGATCATCACACATTGCGTACGTGGAATGGGTACAGAGTATGCTTTCATGTGCTGCAGAATTCTTTTGTCTTTGCACTTGCAGTAGTCTTGCGCGCGGTATTGCTGTGAAGATTGATTTGAACTCCGAAAAGGCTGTGTGCTCTGCTCATGGGTAATCTTAAAGCCAGGAAATGTAGAGCGCAGGTTAGATGTAATAAGGTAGTAAAATGTTAAAGAGTGCACAATGAGGGGAAAACAAATGACTTCCCTCAGCGCAATGATCCCGGGGCTTCGAAATTGACATAATCATGGGGATTTAGCAATATACGCAATTTTTGGCCCCTCACCGCATACTTTTGTTTCCGCATTATCTCTGCATGTGTCTCGCATGACCCCAATCCAATGAGCTCTCTTGAAGAGGGTCGATGTCCTTCTATGGCGATGCCAGCTTAACGGTGAAGGTAGGTTCTCAGACAACTGTCTGATAGTCTAATAGAATTGAAATGATCAGTTACCATATGAAATAAGCGGTCCCGGTATGAATGGACTGAAAGTGCTGAAGGAGTTGATAACAGGTCACGATATGCTGATGTTGATTATCGTGGAGCCAAGGCCCAAAAGACTTTGCAAGGGACTTCCCCGCCATCGGTATCCGGGCCCGGTAATTGGTGCCTCGCTGCCTCACCCCGGAAGTGGCGCAAAGCTAAAAGCGGCCGACGCGTCTGGAACCTGCACAACGGCGCAACAGTCTGCCTCGTATGAGGCGCAGGAAACGGCAGGGAGGAGAGGAAGGGAGCGAGATTGGGTGGAGGAAGAGGAGAAAAACGGATGAGCGAATGGAAGAGGAGGGTGAGAATCGTGAAGCCACTCCATCAAGCCAACAGACGACTGGACTCACACGCCGACATGCCTCGGTATGCGCGCCCTGCAAAGAACCCTGTAAGAAGACAAGAGATAGCGAGAGGCTTGGTGGAGGTTCAGCTCTAGGGCTGGGATTCTCACTCATCTCATCTCTTCCCGTTGCGCCTCTTCTTCGTCTTCGTCTTCATCTTCATCCTATCTGTCTCCCGTCGTCTCTCTTGTAGCGTCTATTGCTATTTGGCCCCTCCCAGCTGTGGGATTTGGCTCAGCTGCTGGCGGAATCCTTTGATCTATCCGGGCGCTCCGCTCCTTCTGCCAAGGCCCGAGCTGATCACTGCCTGACCCCTCGTTGCCAGTCATGGCTTTCTCTCGTTTCGCATTGACACTCTACCTCTGCTCCGGCCTCGTCCCCTTCCTCGGGCCTCAATCCGTCCTCGCGGCACCCTGGGATGGACCTGAACCCACGCCGGCGGGCGACGCGCCCCTTGCAGGCGTTGTTGGAATGAGTCCGCGGCCGACTCAGAAGCCTCTTCAACGTCGCGCCGGGTTTGGTCTGTTCGAGCGACAGCTCGACATCTTCCGAACCTGCGGCTTCATCGATGGCGATATTTGTGCGTGTTGGCTTCCTTTCTTCGAGTGCAATATCTCTTCTCTTATATTTCTCGTACTAAACATTATCTCATTACAGCTTTGTCGTTGACATGTGGCCCCGGTCTGGTATGCGCGACATACAGCAGTCTGCCCATCGCCGGCTGCTGTGAGCCACTGTCGCTCGGACAGTGCACGCTGGCCACGGGCTGCGTTCCTGCTGCTCAGATGAGCCAGTGTAACTCGGCTTGCATGTCCGATGCGTATATCGCAAAATGGTATTGACCACATCCCTCCGCTCTTTGCCGCGACAGACTTGTCTTGCGCTCTTCGCTGACCAGTTTCTTCTCATCGCCTCTCAGTACCGATTCGGCTTCCCCATACTGCCTGAACTGGATCTATGACTATATGACTGAGACCTATACCGAATACGGCTGCTACATCGAAGCAACCACTGCAACCGTGCTACTCACCTACTCCGGCCAGATCGGCTCCCCCTCCTTCAGCTTCCAGGAGATCACGCGGCCCTCCAGCAGCGCGACCGAAAGCAGCACCCCGTCCGCCACCGACCCTCCGAACGAGGATGGCGGCGGCACTCCCGTGGGCGGCATCGTCGGCGGCGTCGTCGGCGGCCTCGCTGTGCTAGGCGCTCTCGCATTCGGCATCGTCTTCCTCGTCCTGCGCAGCAGACGCAAGGCGCGGGCCAACGCCGCCGCCGCCGACCCCGCAGCCGCGGCCATGATGCCGCCCCAGCCGTCACCCAACGACTACAAGCAGCCGGGCATGATGGTGCAGCAGGATCCAAACCCGTACTTCCCGGACCCGCGCCAGTCCGGGTATATGGGCGCGTACGGCGGCGACCCGAACAACCTGCAGCCGCAGCAGCAGTACCCCGGCCAGCCCATCGCGCAGGGGATGCCGTATTCTCCGTCTACGAGCCCGGCGCCGCAGTATTCGCCTGGCCAGACCCACCCGGCGCCGGTGATCAACCAGCTTGACAGCCATGAGATTCCGCAGCATCAGCAGCCGCCAAGCGGAGCGAATGGGCAGCGTCTACATGAGGCGCCGTAGTCTGGTATCCGAGTGTGGTGAACTATTTCTTCATGTCTGGTGCGGCTGGTTGCGGTCACGGAGTTGCGTTCTTACGGAATTTTGGACAAGTCGATGCAGGTTTTTGCGATACTTTTGCCACTTCGAAGCCAATATCATTTACCCTGTTAATTGAATTATAAGTTGCTCAATGCTATTCTTATCCATATTCAAACCTCAAAAATGACATGCGAGCCTTGCTTGTACGTTTGTAACTACAAAATGGCTATATTCATGTTCCCAGTAAATAGTATCGTCTACCTACTTCGTTGGACATATTACGCGCGGGATAGTTGCGGTCTCTCGCGGACAGATTCGAAATCATGGCACATGTGGTTTAATTGGCGCCAGATAGTTTCTCTTTGAATCGGGTTCAGTATTGCTTCAACTCCCACGTAACAATCGGACGTGTGAATAGGGGTTGCAAGGGCGTTTGTCTCCATCCCGCGTATATGTCAGATGCTCCATTTCATGCTCTCACTGGTGTAGACCTCACGTCTGACGATGCTTTCCAAGGTTCTCACTTGGGATTGCCCAACGCGTTGCAGTACGATGTTACCGCTTGTGCGTGCGTGCCGCACATACCGAAGTGGACATTCCTTTCATATTTACAATGTATACAGGTGGTCATCATACAAAGAGCTGCTGGCTGATCTTGTACATATTCACAAGGTGAGTGAGCAAAGTTGCGCCGCGAGAGCCTATTTGCCGTTCGAAGTGTTGCCGCCCGACGCCAATTGGACGCTGAATGTTGCAAGATCAAGACCAAAGTCCTCTGTGGTCACAATCTCGCCATGGTGTTGAGTGTTGCGCGCCGATGCCAGCCTACCCGACACGAATTGCGAAACTTCATGATGCCGTTCCAATGGCTGAGTTTTGTATCCGGCCGTAGCTAGACCAGTCCCTCTAGTCCTCCTTCCACACACTGCTGCTTCCCATCACCGTTCGGCCGAAGATAATAGCCAGTTGAAAAGGATGTAGACTGCAGTCGACAAGTATCATTTTCCAGTTCCTCTCTTCTTCTTCCGCGGCCCTATTATTTGCGGATAGAACCGTGTCAGATGGAAGTTGATTATATCCTTTGGCGGGTTTGGTGGCCGCTGTGTGGTGGGAGAAAAGCTGGTTAGTTTGATTGCTAGATATCCCTGATTTACCAGGAGAATGAAGAGCACTTACTGGTGCGTCCATGCATGCTCGCAGCTGCTGCTCGAGCGCGGCGCAACCAGCTGCAGCATGTCCCGATGATGCCCAGCATCCTGTTCGGAGAAGGCGAACAATCAGCACATGCATCAATGAGCTTTGGACATGTCTGCAATACCCAGCACCGAACTCATGATCCCTATGCAAGGATTCGGCTGCTGCGAGTTTGGCTGTCGTATGTGCAGCTTGGGGACCATCGCTGGCAGACGCGGAGTGCTCACGACCTTTTTCGCGCCTACGGTCGGCGCTCTTGGAGGCATTGTGGATAGTTTCTGGAGCAGAAGTGAATTCAGAACGGACAGACTCGGTGGTTGAGGAACAAAAGATTTCTGAGGCTCGGGTCTAGAGGTTTAGTGCGCACATGGTGCGCGGAGGTCGCCGTAGCAAGCTACGCCTTTTGTTTACACCCTCAGTCTTCATCTGATCCCCACAAGACGCATACTTCCGGAAGAATAAACTGCACTTTACTTGTCTATACACGTGTAATTCTTCTTTCGAGAATAGAATTAGGGTATAGGCTCCTGCTTCTTCAGAACAGCTCTTTCCACCATTCCTCTTTGCGCCGTTACATCCACATCAACACTCATCTCAGGCGCCGCTTCCTATGGAGGACGCGGCCAACTCCGCAGAGGCGAGCGCGACAATCACGAAAGAAACCCTCACCTGGACCGTCGCGGACACGATAACGCTCCAGCCCAGCCTACCTCCAGCCGTGCATCACGCCTGGGAGCGCCAGCCGCTGTCGCCGTTCGACCCAGACTTTCGCGCGCGGAAAGTATGGAAGCGATACGACAGCTGCATCAAGACGGCGCCGGCCCAGCAGCCACGTCCGTCTGACCAGCAAGCGAGAGCTACCCCTGCAGAGAATGTGCAGGATGGTTCTGTCACAGGCGGGGAAGGGTCTTTCGAGGAATTGAATAGTCCTGCGCGGGTGGTCAAGAGGCTCTGTTTGGGGTATCAGGAGAGGATATGCGGCGGTGTTGATGGAGGCGAGGGGGAGTCGAGGTGGGCTTCTGCGCCGATGCGGTGGGAGAGGAGGGATAGTCCAGTGTTGAGTAAGCTTCTATGGGTAGAGAGTGTGTGGAGGGTGCAACGGCTAACGCATCTCTAGGGAAACAACTGCTGCAACCTCGCGACGACAGCATCGAAGACGACAGAATTGCCGAGAAAGCACCAAAAGAATCTCGCAGTGTTTTGGATGCAGATATACTTCCAGGAAGCACCGAGAATGAGATCTGCGCCGATCAGAGAGCTGCGGATGCCAACGAACAGAGCTCAGAAACCTCCCCGCCAACAGGAGAACCCGAGGTGCTTATTTCTTTCGACACGGAAGACTTCCCGTTATCATTGAATGATGAGGTTGCGGCACAATCTTCTGATGTCGAAATGGAGGAGTCTGGTAATGCTCGACCGTCATCAGTGTCTGGAGACTTCCAGGATCAACCGGAGCGTGCTGTGCCGCGACCGGATTCAGACAGTATGGCTCGTATTTATGGGGTAACCCACAAGGAGCGTCGTGAAATTCTCTCCGATTTCATGCGCAGCCGCTTGCCTGATCTGCAGCCAATCACCACCCCAGCGGTTTACGAGCACGATGGCACCATCTTCAGGGATTTTGCATACATAAGCAAATCCTTGAAGAGTCAAGATGCTTCAGCTGTCTCTGCTAAGACTGAACCTTCAACATCACATCTCATCACCCCTCCTCGAGCAACCGAAGTCGCCGACCTCTCTCCCTCCGAAGTGGAATCTCCCCAGAAATCCTCAAAGTCTTCTCCCATCACCCCTGAAACGATACCAGCAACCTCTAAAGCATCGTATGAGGAATCCATCAAGACGCACCTTGATTCTGACACGGCTGTTCTGCGAGAGTTCTTGAGCCGTGCGGCAGCGAGCAAAGCCAGTAAGGGAAGCATCGCAAAGCGCACCTCCCTCTCCCATCGCCGAGACTCGGGCGCCGTCAGACAGGCTCTGGCCTCACCGCGTCCGGCTCTGGAAGATAAGGACCCGAACGCAGTCGTTTGTGACTCCACATTGAATGCAGCCAACAAGGAGATCCCGACTCCTACGGCTGAGGCGGAAGTGCTTGCTGCCAACGACAAGAAGTCCAAGCCGTATAAAACGTCAAAGAAGGCGAATGACCCGGCCAAAGAGAACATTGAGCATCTTACCAAGTCGCGGAGGAGTACACGTACTCGCAACAAACTCCCTCCTCCGACTCCTCATCCAGCGTCAACCACTGCACCACCGCCTTACAAGATCCCAGTTCGTCGGACAGACGGTGCCGAGCCGGTCGTTCTGAAAAAGACAGAGGCGCAAGAGATTGCTCAGCTGACGCGCACCAATACGCGCAAGAACAAGTCCGGTGCGGTTGTCGTCCCTGCGCGTCTGCTGAAGCTCAGCGTTGAGGCAGCGAAGAACCCGCAAGTGGACGGGATTGTCGAAAAAGTTATTCAGGATGGCGAAAAGGGTGTCCGGTGGGACACGCAGCTCGTCTACTTCTTCCGCACTTCTGATACCATCACTACCGTTCCTGCACCTGAGCCTGTTATCCCTCTGTCCATCGCAACACCGTCTTGCAGTGCACAATTGACCACAGCTCGAGCCAAGCGTCTTTCGGCTCTTAACGCGCAGCCTTTCGTCTCGGATAAAGTTCCATCAACTGATCCAGAACGTGAGGGATCCAATGCCACTCCTCCGGCCAGCAAAATCCCTCAAACGCCACGTCTTCGTCGTCTACAGGGTCTCGGAGCTGTCAACGGAACTCCCGCCAACGGCTTGCTTGCCTCCACGCTACATACGGATCTGCCTCCGGTCAAGGACCTTCCAAGGAAGAAGTCAAAGCTCGCTGCGCCACGAAAGCTTAAGTTGCAGCCGAATGGAGAAGCTCAAGATGAAGGCAAGGTTGATGGCATGAAAAAGAAAGCAGAATCCGGCGATGTCCGGCGTGCAACGATCGGTGCAGGGGAGGGGTTAGCTCCGGGATTGGTTCGTCGTGGCGCAAGGAGAAGGGCGACTGTTAAAAGCTGAGTGATGGTATCCAAACTTGTCCTTGCTCCTATGATTGCTGGCGTTGTTGGCTGTTCAAAAACTCCGAGCTTGGATATTGGCTCTACGGTGGTTGCGAGGAAGACGATGGCATGGTTCGGCGTTCTTTGTGGCTGCATAGCATTGATGGAGCTCCTTGATCAGTTCATATTACAGATGAGTGCACGCTCAAAGTTGTGCTCAGTCGATAGACAAACATCAAAAAATCAAAATTGAAAATCATGCCTGGTTGGAAGGTCAAGTAATTCCGCCCCGGTCCGCCCCAAAGCGGTCGATCCCGCCCCGCCGTGAGATTCCAAGGTTGTTTTCCTGTGCCCCAAGCTTTTTCGCTTTCGCAAATAATGACGCCCGCATCCCCCATCTTCAACCGACCTGTCCAACGAGTCAATCACCACGACCTGCATGCCAATCGCCTTCCGCCGGTTTCCATACTTCTCTCCCCTCTCGCAAGGTGCAAGACACTCACTGCGCTGTTCCTTTTCACCACATGTCCAGCGGCTGTCTCGATCCACGAGGTTGCCACCCGACCATTCCAATGGCGAAGATGCAAGGACAGCCACGGATGCGGACAAGGCGGAAGGAGACGGCGCTATGTCGCGGCGGCTGGCCCAGATGACAGAAGAGACTCTTGAAGAAGCCGGTTCAAGCGCCCGGAAGGCGGTTGATGAAGCCGGATTCGACGAAAAACTCCGACTACAGTTGGAGGAGCGGATCGCAGGGACAAACTTCAAAAACGAGTACGCAAGCGCTATAGCTCAGGCAGCATTGCCGGCCAGTGTTGGCAAAGGCACAAGGGACATTGTGGGTGCGAAGCCATGGACAGGCACCGAAGCAGTCGAGGACACCGCGCTTCGGATGCTGACGGACACCTACAAGCCTTTGCGCGGCAGCTCTGCACGCAGCTCTGCTCCACCACCACCAAGACTGGATGGCAGTCGATCCAGCAAGAAAGCCTCGTCCGGGGTGCGCCTCGCCAACGCGCGGGACCGCTCCTCCATCTACTCCGTCCTCAAAAGCTCGGCCTCGACAATGTCGGAGCAGGAGCGAGAGAAGTACCACGCAGAGCTGAAAGCACGCTTCCAACCGGAGGCGCGAGCTGTCCCCGCAACCATCCAAGGCCTGGCGTCGCTCGCCAACGAGCGCATCGAGGACGCGATTGCGCGGGGCCAGTTCAAGAACCTGCCGCGCGGTGGGCGCATCGAGCGCGACCATAACGCCAGCAGCCCGTTCATCGACACGACGGAGTATCTCATGAACAAGATGATCCAGAAACAGGCGATTGTGCCGCCGTGGATCGAGAAGCAGCAAGAGCTCGTGGCGGCTGCGGCCCGGTTCCGCGGCAGGTTGCGCAACGACTGGAAGAGGCATGCGGCCCGGTCGATTGCTAGTAGGGGCGGCACGCTCGCGGACCAGGTTGGACGGGCGGAGGCGTATGCGGCTGCTGAGGAGGTTGTCAATACACGGAAGAGGAGAATAAAGGAGTCACGTCCCGTTACAACAGATGAACACCTTTCGCAAATCAGTTTGTCGGGTGAGCTTACGCCTCGCAATACTGGCTTGCCGTCATCTACCTCGCCTGGCGAGTCTCTAGATATGATCCCGGGGTTGAGTTCAATCTTTGAAGAAAACACCGGATCGAAATCTACGAACACGGTCACTCCCCGTTCAGATTGTGTTGCACCATCTGACAATGCTTCTCCTGCCACGTTTGCCCCCGCCAACACTTCTTCTGACGATGTTACAACCGAGCAAAGCCCGATCAACACACCATCCGTTGCTTTCCGCGATCCGACTTGGGAATCAACAGAGCGCTCCTACCACACTCTTGCCATCACCAACCTCAACGCCCTCACCCGCTCCTACAACCTCATGGCTCCCGATCTGGCCAAAAAGCCCTACTTCTCGCTCGACCGCGAGCTGCGCGCCTGCTACGCGGACGTGGCGCCGCAGCTGGCGGGGGCAATTCGTGACCGTGCGGCTTCACCATCGCGTCATCTTGATCCGCGTTCCGATCATCAAGCGGCTTCTGGCGTGATGGCGAAGCTCGCTGGACCTAGCGCTAGAGTTTTCGATGAGAAGCGGCCCAGGTACGGACTACGGGAGTTTTGGAGAGACTTGTTTGCCAAGGATACCAAGGCTTGATAAGCTTCCCAAGTTTCTTCTGGCTTATGTGTTGAAGATGGTGCTGGCCTGTAGGTTGCATTTTATGGCCATCATATTGAGCAGCCCAGCACACATTTGGCATGAAGGCGTTAATGTCCTCGAGACGAATGCGTTTCGTGCGATGGATGTCGCTATACAAAACTTTGCAATGGAAAACCCTCAGTGAAGGACGGCTCCAGCCAGGAGCATTTATTCGCACGTCGTGGCCATACAGACTCCAAAGACGCCCTTTCATTGACGCAAACCCCGTCACCAGCTCCTCAGCTACCAACAAGAGCATGCATCATCATAGACACCCTTCACGACCAAAGAACATTTCGTATTATCTCCCAGACCATACACGCTTTGGTCCAAGTCGACAAGAGTTCCCACTCTAGCTCGCTCGAGGCCGTTGACGATACTGACTCTTCCGAGGGCGCATAGCTCCCCGAGCTTTCCGAGCTTTCCGGACTTTCCGAACCTTCCGACCCTGTATGACAACGTACATGTACGTCATGCTGTTCTACCGTGGCAGACGCGTGAGGAATTCGCATACCTTGCGGCGGCCTATAACCGCTCGCAGTTCTGGCGTGTTGTGTGCCGGAGGAAGAACCCTGTTGTTGCGGCACACTGGCATCCTGGCTGGATTGAGGGTTTGTCCCTGAACGATCGTGATCGATAATGAAGCTCAAGTATCCGGCAGGTAGGGGCACGCGGCCAGATGACGGACGCGACTCCAGCGAAGGCCGAGCACGGTCCTGAAGGCTCGAATCTTCCGATGATTCCGTCGAAACTTCGTCTGACGAGCCTCGTCCTCTGGTACGCAAGGGGATTGACTTGACACCGCAGAAAGCCGTGCGGAGATTGTGGGGCCCATCTGTCGTTTGACCATTTTGTGGGAGAGGACCATCGGAAGGCTGAGCGCAATCCAAGTCGTGGACTTGAGAGTCCAGAGACGAGCGAATGCCTAACGAAGAACGGGATCGTTCAATGATGGTTGGGAGCTGAGGCCTGCTGGCCACTCGAAATTGTCTGCCTCTTTGCCCCGGGTTGGCGGCTTGTCGGAACCCAGCGTAGGCATAGGGGTCGCCCCGAAGCTGGTCTACCGGGAATACAAGTGGGGTGTTCTCGTCCGGGACCGATCCAGTGCTATGTCGACGGACGTGACGAGTGGATTTCTTGCTTGACCCGGATTTTGAAACTTGAGCGCTCGCAACATCCTCGAAACTATCGAAATCGGAAGAAAGCGAGTGTCTGGATTTCACTCGACGAAGATGCCCTGGCTCCTTATCTTTCAAAGTGGAAGACGTATCATGTTCAGAGCGTGAATTGGTCGTATTCAATAAGGGATGTCCTCTCGACTGGATTGAAAACATGAGGCCTGCCTGCCAATACTTGGAAACAATATCATTAACAATTTAACGACGAAGAAGCCAGATGACGGTGTTCTTTGAGCATTGAGTATTCCCCGTCAAGCTCAAAATGTTACAAGAAAAGGAAGACATCACTGCCCTGCGCTTTCCACGAGTGCCACGGCCGCACCTGCCGGGAACTGTTCGTCACGGAGGTTACGACCTCGAGACGTCGAGTTGAGTGTTTCATGGCATCCTTGCCAGTCTATCGCGTATGATCTTCTGCCAACCCTAAGGGCGAAATGCCTTCAGGGAAGCCTCGGTCTCCTCACATCTTGATCTGTCTGGCACAATTCACCGATTTTGTTGGCGGCGCCGCCACGTATGTGCCCGTTTCCATTCACCGGAGTTTGCGTGGAAAACAACGTGAGGGGGTATATAAAGTTCTTTTACTTATAGATTTGCAGACTGCCCTCGCCGACCTGTTGCTCAAACCACATTTCTAATTCTAAAGACCATCTACCTTCTGGAACAGAAGGCAGTGCGTATTGCTCATCTTGCAACAGTCTTCCCCAAAAGCAACATGTCAGTGGTGTTTAGTCCTTTTTATATTCTGTGCACTAATGTTCATCTAGGTGCAGCTTCGGGGTAACGATACTTGTTACTACTGGGCCTGATGGCCTTCCTCGAAGAGAAGTCGAAGCCGTTGTGGTTGATTGCGGTGCAATCAACTGTCCGTCTTCTGCGCGGTATCAGCGACCGTCCACCAATTCATCATCCAACACTTTGTCCTCCAATAATCCACCCTCCAACAATCCGCCCTCCAACAGCTCTTAGGCGGAGACTTTATGTGGATTAGTTGGACCACTACGTACAAAGGAGGGCGACTAGTTGGGTGTGCAAGAATTGCCGGCAGTCCTGGTTTTTGGTTCGAAATTCCAGCCCCATTTGTTTATCTTTGAGCATATGTGGCTCTGTCTGCTTGGAGCAGCTTCTTCTGCCTAAAGCAGCGAGTCCGCCATTTGTCTCATGAATCCATGCGAAGAACTTCATTCCTCATTTAGCTGGGGGTAGTAAACAAGCAGCTACTTTTGTCAGACCTCATATCATTGTCTGCGCTAAAGCTCTAGAAGTCAGAAAATAGCATTTCAAGAAGCCTATTAATGTCCACTGCTTTAAGTTTGGCTGGCCTAGTTGGGGCCTAGTGTCATCCATCCGTGGATGGATGCAATGGACTATTCCAGCACAAATGGTGGTAGTGGGATACGCTGACAGATAAGAGCGAGTGCAATGTTAGAGCTAACATACTTTCTTGCTCATTAATCAAAAGCTCCCAGAGAAATGCCCGTAGGGCCGCCTCTACCTTCGAGGCCTTGCTCCGAATATCGAGCGCTAACCTCCGCAATTACCTATGGGACTGGGGATGGGGGATTAAGTGCCAGTGTCGTTGTCCACCACCTGAATATAGAAGCCCCCAAAGAAACGGGAGTTTAATAAGTGTAGATGGTGTTCCACCTTTTCCTTTATCGACACCGACGATACGGTCTACTATAGTGAAGCGCCTGTCAAAAAAATCCGTTGAGCGTCGAATTTGCGAACAGCATCTGATATCCAGGATTAATATTTATTTACCCCTCTACAGAGCATTCCACGAAGATCCTGGCTACAAACGACCTTTCTCTCTCTCTCTATGACAGCATATTCGTCTCACCGGCGCAGAGCATGCTTCCCCTCGTTTTGAGGAGTGATGCCGGAGGTTTTTATCCCGTGTCTTTTAATAGATTGGGTTTCCTCCCACAAGAATGTATATAGCATCCCGGCATGGACGGAAGTCCGAAACGGTGTAGGAATAAATAAATAATATTTATTTACGTCGAGCGCCCGAAGTTGATAAATTCCAAGCCTGCAGATGCATGCATATTGCATAAGATACTGTTCGGGAAAGGTGAGATATTCGAGTCCTTTCGCGAGGACCCGCACCACACTGTTTTAGATACCGCTACTATTCGACCGATTTTCTACTACGCCTGAACAGAGGAGGCAACTCAGTTCGACAAGATCCTTTTGATGAAGATAATGATACCGCTAAACAAACGGCCTCATCGAATACGGATGCCAATATGCATATTCGCCACACCTCCTGCTCCTAGTAGTAAATTGAGGTTCTGCCTGTGCAGGGAGTTCAATCTCTTGAATGGAGTCCTTTCCTGTAGGTCGATAGTGGTATAGGTTCGGAGTGGGTACTCTCTTAGTGGAAGGGTCTGCGGTATTCGCCTCTGTGATTGCCTGCGGCTCTGCCTAGTTCGTGGGATGATTATGCGCTGTTCGCAGTGATGAGAGCCAACCGTGGCAGAATAGCCGCCTAATCCTGTACAGGAAGCGATCTTCGACCGCTCTGCCCGCCATGCCGAAGCGGCGGCTACGGCATGCGGCGCATTGAAAACAACGGTGCTTACCAAGAGACAGTATTCCAATGAGATTCCAGGGAACTGATGGTTGCAGGTCATATGTGCCATGTCTGGATCGCGAGGGATATGCACATCGTGCAAGAACACGCACATCGTGCAAGATTGTCTTTCCAAAACGCCGCACTGGGCGGAATCTCGATGGCCATCGGTGTTAGCGTGATCTGCCGCCGCTCTAGCTTGCAGGGACGCCCGATTTGCCAGGATAATAGCCGCTATCTGCACGCGTGTGCGCGTGCATGCCTTATGGTCCTCTTCTTAGGGCCGCTGAGGCATGAAGTATCGACCTGCGAGCTGTCAGCTCGGGTTCCCTTTCCTTTATCTTTAATCATCTCCATGACTGGAGTAGATGGGAGTTGGTGGATATGAATAGGTAGAAGTGGAACGAGCTTTCGGTGCCATTTGATTTACCAATAGTCTTCGTAAACTTTCATTCCGAAAGTGCTGAAGTCGCACGTTGCAGCGCCGAGGAAGCAACGGAGAGATTTCCACTGCCATTCATCCCGCATAATCTCAAGTACGCTTCATTGATACAGCTTGGACCTTTACTCTTTTCGCTCTACCACTGACTGGCGAATTGACTGTTTCGGGGATGCAAGATAAGAGGAAGGACAACAGCTCCAGTCAAGGAGGTTGTAGAACCCGTTTGAGCGGCATGATTTTAGCTGCCGTATGGGACGGTTGGTCGTATAGATCTCGATGGTCGATTTCAGCGCGGCAGTTGCGATAGGCCGCTATCCGTCCCGCTCCTCCAATTCTGCTATGCCCTGTTTGAATCATTCTTGAACCAAATGTCGCGGCAACTTACTCGATAAGTGCATAACGTGAAAACTTGCTGGCAGCACAGGTATTCCGTTCCTTGATTTGCAATGCGAATCCAAGATGGTTCCGTTAAGGAAAGCCGTCCGGATATATCTCCGCAGCGATGATGCGACACTTGTGCCCTTTTGGCTGTTGCAAGCCGCTACGACCTCGACCAGGACAAGGAACCCACCACTCCGACTGGCCCTGGTTCTTTAACGTCATCCGGATGGAGCATAAGCTATGGAGTCCTTAGCTGTTATCAACCGCGCATCAATCGGATCATCCGATCTGCAGTCTGTAATCTGCCGAGTTCGAGCAGCCGCTCGAGTCGCTCCCTTTCGATGCAGGCGCAGGAGCGTCACCAAACGACATTGGATCCAGACGATCAGAGCTTCCAATGGGAATATTCTATCCGGCCTGCCCGGGTTCTGGCGACTTGGCCATCTTCATGCCTGTTTCCGCTCAAGTTCTCCGGCTGCTAGTGCCGTCCATCCGTAGCTGCTTGTTGATGCATGCTTTCATTCCAGGCAGCCAATGACTTGGTAGGAAGCTGCGGTTGACACAAGAAGTCTAGCCACGGTATCACTGCCGCGTCTACCCAAGCCTCAAGCGCGCTACAGCTCGCATGGCGTTGTCACTTGCTCATGGTATGCCCCACGTAAGCCTGGAGGTTCCTCAGCTTCTCATCGACCTCTTGTCGGCTGGATGTAACCATTCAATCTTTCTGCCGGGTCTCACTCTCCACCAGGTGCACCTCGTATGGACAGGCCTCAGAGAAGCGTTCTAGCTCCAAGCAGGTCCAAGAAGGAGTTTTTTGAGAGACTGGGGCTTTCAGAGGACAATGCTTGGCACCGACACCTGTACAACCAGATGAAGGCATATATTCCCTGGTTCAAAATGCGCAGAGCTGACTCGTTGACCATAGGAGGAGGCTATCGAAGGCCGACACCGAATAACTCAGACGCGAAGGGATACTGACCCTTATGATAGCAACGCAGCATCGCAGGCGCCGTTCTCAGCAAGTCAAATTACCGAGACCGAGATCCACGAACAAATCCTCGTGATTTATCGTAACGCTTCGGCAGACACAAAGAGTATATATGACCTCGGTCATTATATGAAAGGGCCCAACGTTGAGAATTGGATCATACGATGGACACTTTGGCAGTACGTTGAATGCCTGACTTGTCGACGTGCGATCTGTGGAGATTCACCGCGGCCCCAGTGTGTTCCGGTATCGGGATAACAGGAACCGAAACCGTCGGAACGAATCCTTGAGCATGTCGGACAGTGACCTGGATAGAGAGGAAGACCAGGGTGCAAGCATGGTTGGACAAGCCACGAATGGTATGTGTCGGAACGCTTTCTGAATGAGGCAACTACCTCTTGAATCCAGCTCAAGGTTTCTCTGTGTGGTGCAATATGCTGAGGACCGGTTCAGAGACTGGGCAATCATCGGCCACATTCTACGACCCCGTCAGAGATCTGTGACCACCGCGTTGTGACACAAGGTCTCGAGTGTATGTTGGCCTGGATGTGTGCTCTTCGAAAGCGTGCGAGGTGCATGACACTGTCAGCGCAGCACAGCGCGGATAGGTCTGTTCTGTCGGAGCCGGCTCAGCTTGCGTCGAAGCTGAAATCCAAGTCGATAATGTCGAGCAACGCGGCTGATCCTGTACTAACACTCTTGTGTCTTCCATTGGCGGTTGGATTGCGCCACTTTCACACGGGCGATGCATCTTCAATGCGTCCCTTGACGATTGAACAAGTGAGGAACGCTCCTTGGCTTCTTCTCTTGCTATCTTTTGCAGAGCCTCTTTGCGTCTTTTCATGTTTGTCTTGTGATAAAGTTTTTGATGGACCGACAATGGATCTGACCCATATCAGTTTCTTGATCGTCTGAAATATTCTCGCCAGGGGTTCGCAGGTTGCCCGTCCTTAGTATCGGTCGTTGCATTGCCTTTGCCGTTCTTGATTTAACTTACGATTGAGGGCACATTATACTAACGGCTCCAACGCCGTGAGAAAAAGCGAGCAGCTCAAAGCTCTTTTCAAAAATTTCGTTCATCTTCTTGTCTTACCTACGGATACCAAGAGAGGTCTGAGACGTGCATTTGATAAGTGAACGTCGGTTTCGGCGGAAATGAGCTGCACATGAGGTCAGCTCTAATCGAAGAGCTCGCAACCATCCCGGTCTATTATCGTTACACCGATCATCGATTGATTACGCCACGAAAATCAGAGCTACATGTGTACATCAGCTTTGGCAAAGATCTGTCACAGAAGAGAAATCCGTGTCGCTGCAGCCGAACGCCCAGCAATGAGCGGGAAGCTGCAAGTATATCGGCCAATTACGGCGCGCTCAATGTTGGATGATACAAGTATCTGCCGTACCTGAAGGGGCGCATAACTACTGCAGAACGCGCGTGGACCAAATGGCATACATCAGCGAATATTCAACGCACCGGTCTCATCAGGTGCTAATAGGCCGGCAAGATATCACCGGATGGCGGGCTGGGAAACACGGTTGACAGTTAACTGTTAACCGAGCCGGGTGTGTATAGTATATTTGAGTGGCTCGCGCTTCAGCAGAACCTCGATGGTGAGATGATGGTCTTCTACTAAGTAATCTCCGCCTGAGCGCTTTGCTGATCGTACGCTTTGCGGTATTGCGCGACAGCAGTACTGATTGCCTTGACGATCGGCGCAGTAAGCTGCTCAACTGCCATCTGGCCTCCTTTGACACTTGCTTTGTCCAGTTTCCGCCTTTTACCTGTTCTTTGCTCGTACTCTTCTAGCTGTTTCTTCATCCTCTCTAGCTGCTTTGATCTCTCCGCCTCTGCGGTGCTCGAGACGGCCTTCATCCGATCGAGTGACTTGTCCAACGTCTCAACCAATTTCTGAAGCTCGCTCGCTCGCTCAGGATCGCCCGAGTGAAAAACTGCCCAGAAGTAATGCAGAAACTCGACAGTGGTGCTGTGAGTCATGATGAGCGAGTCGAAGAGTGTTTGCGACAGTCCCAACACTGGCCCCTGGTTGACGGAGCCCCCGCCAGACACCATCTCATCACTGTACACCCGATGCTCCTTGATGGCACCGAGAACATCCTCGGTCGCCGCTTTGAGACTAGATCTGCTTCCAACTCGAAGCTTGGCTTGGTCCTGTTCTTCTTCGCTGTCAGAATCTTCCTGGATACTGATTACGCCGTCGAGATTGAACCCGCCGCCATCAGTTCGGTGCATGTTTGCACTAAGTTGCTGTTGCAGACCGGCAAGAACGCTCTCCGGAGACTCGAGCGAGTAACTGCCTCGATCAGTAGACTGTTTCGAAGCAGCCTCGCTCGAGAAGAAGCGCTGCTGGTCTTGCACTTTGAGTTTGATGCGGTTGTCTCTTGTCTCGTGTCGCAGATCTCGCAATTGTACCTCATTGTAAGTCTCCTCATCCATGCCAATCGGATCGTGCAGGTTGCCATCAATGGAAGCTGCATGGGCCAGCATCTTCTCACTCATGCTGTTCAGTACCCTCAGAATGGGTACTTTGTCGTAGGTGTTGGGCCGCATGGTCCAATCGGGCCTGTTGCCTTGGCGCTGACTGTGGTTCTGCTCGTTACCTTCCAAATCTATGAAGTGAGGAACGTGTGCTCCTTGAGGATCTATATTATTTTCCGCACTTTCGTCATAATTGAGATACTTGTCCAGCACGGGATCGACGGAGTCGACTTCTGTAATCTTTTCGCCTTTCAACTTCTTGAAGAGCTTGCTCACGAAGAACCTAGCCCAGAATTCCATCTCACTTAGCTTTGGAACGCTCTCATCATAGACACGTTTGACAAGAGGATGTTGCTTGAAGATTAGTTGGATCTGTTCCTTGCTGAGGTTCAGGCGAGTAGTGCCATCCACATTCTTCGGTTTCACCTCCGAGAGAACATTGTAGGCGCCTTGACTCTGAGTCTTTTCCACAGCGTGGGCGCGTAGTAGATGAAGCCTTGTTGACCAGAATTGAGCGGAAAACTGTGATATGGAGATCGACTCGGGCTTTTCCACTAGAGCCTGCTCAAAGATCTTCCGCAAGGCAGGGCTGGCATTCAGGAGGGACCGTTGAAGCTCTACATCCGATTTGAGGCGTGAGTCGTCAAGCCAAGCATCCGTCGCTCTTGCACCGGCCGAAACAGCCTGAGCGATCGCCATCGCTTCAGACTGCGCCGCGCCATTACTTGCACCAGTCGCCACTTGAGGAGCGTTGCGAATTGTCTTGACCGCTTCTATAGCTTGCCGAAGTGCGTCGGTAATCGCAGCCTGTTCCGAGCGGGCCGCACTAGGCGATGTAAAGTTGAAGACATGGTTGTCTGCAGCTGGAGCACCAGCACGTTGCACCACGATTTTTATGGACACTTTGGCGCTGGAAGCTGGCGTCTGTTGTAAGTCTGGTGTTAGAATGTGTCAGCAGCCCTTCGCCATAGAGAAGCTCGTCATAATATGGGATAAATAGCTCACTGGTGATATCTGAGATTGGGATGGTGAGATACGGAGGAGCTCTAGGCGGCGCAAGAGGCGTCCAGGACACGTATCGAGAGTCTTTGGAAACCGCGAGAGTCCCATCTTGCTTCTTGTAGGCGGTTGAAGCTTTGGAAGGTGTTGACATGCTTTGTTACGACCGTGTGTAAGTCCATCTTCTCAATCGCGGAGAGCTCAAATAATATAGTGGAGCTGTCGAGCAAGAAGCATTCGAACTAACCTAAGCCGGTTTGGGAATCGGTCCCGAGACATCGCCAGACGCTCCGCTCCGCTCCGCTTCAAACCCTTAAATTAACCACGGCATTACGGAGTAGTTTCATCTTGTTTTCACTCAACTACAATTTCAGCTCGGCAGTCAATGCCTGTCGCCTCAACAAGAATAGACTCACACTTCAAGACGTTTTAGGGCGGAAGCGTACCTGAGAAGTTCGGACGGCGAGTTTGCAAGCCTGGATCATGAGCTTATTGGAGATAACTCAAAGCCTGTGATCACCCCGATATTGTGTCGGACGCTTTCAGGACTTCAGAGAGTGGGCTCGTCGGCCATGGTGAAGTGATACCTGCTACGCTCGCTAACGTGCTTCCCTACTTGTCAAGACCGTCCGATAATAATGAAACTTGCCAATGGCACATCTTTACAACGATTTTGCATTTCATCTGCTCTTGTTCAACACTACTCGTTGGTTTTCTTACGCTTCGTCAATGCAGGTCAGATCACTAGTGACTTGCGGGCTGGCGTCGATCGGGCCACAGGGTATCAAGAAATAGCACCAGTTAGCGTTATCACGTATCCACCACTGGGTATGGCAGGACGCTCTGAAATGACCCAATAAAGCGAGAACTAGGGCGCTAAATCAGCATCGTTCCCTTGGTCGTAGCTTGTCCCGTCTTTCGAGCGTCAACAGTATCGGTTTCTCCGCTTCTTTTATCTGTGTTGTGACCACCCGAAGTTAAGCTTGGACGGACATCTGCTCTAGAAGGCAGGTGTGAGACTGGTGTCGGATTCCTCGGTCTCTATGCTTGTCATCTCGATCAAGCAAAGTAAGATACTCTGTAGTGTGATTGAGCTCCTTACTTTCGGTAGTGCAATCTAATACTCAGTTCTTCTATGAGCTAGCCCATGGCTTCTACATAATCGTGTTATCTCTATATTTGAGTTACAAATCAGTATGCGGCAGATTCTTGGGTGATCTGTAGCTATATTTTCCGACATCCGTTCCCGTCAAGTCAAGGGTGTAAGCATTTCCCCTTTTGCAATAATGATTTCAGTTTGTTTCAAAGAGCATATATATTCAGATTCACCTATGAGTTTCCACGACAATGGTGGAGTGGGGTGGAGGGGGAGGTAATTTAACTCAAGTTCGCGCAACCTTCGTGGATTCGTAGGGGAACTGAGCGGAGTTGGCCGATAGCTTCATCAGCACCAGCATCATCCAGGTTTCGATGGTAGGTTCTTTGCCGTCGGGGAGCTTCTGTGGTCAGGAATCTTGATGGGTTTGGTGCTCGAATCAGTGAATCCGGATCGAGGTTGTTCAGTGGTCTCTCGAACTTCGCTGGACTGGCGGGCTGGACGGGTGAGGTCCTCGATGAGCTTGTGAGCTACGGATAGCTCATGTGCCATCGAGCTACCGTCTGTCTCTAGCTCACGACAACGTTGGTAGTAGTACTGCACATCCTCGTCGAGGATAGTGAGCACCTCGCGAATGTGTTCGGGGTCTTTCGAGTTTTCTGCGAAAAGCTCTTCGTCTCGAAGCCAGGCCAAGCCTCCTCTATGCAGCATCGTCCTTTGAGGCTGCGGCTGCCCGCGGCTGGGTCTTCGCCAGCTCTGGCGAAGCTTGTCGGCCACGTGCCATCGAAAGTTTAGGTTCCCTTGTTGATCACTTCAAGCTAGGATCTAGGCCAACTCAAAAGACAGTCGATCAAGGCCTAATAAGCCTTTACATGAAAGTCAAGCTCATTCGATAACAAGCGGTAAAATGAGGCTTTATTTGTATTTGGGAAATTACTGGTCCAACGCAGAATGTGGCGTATCACACTGATTTTGCCCATTTCCAGACAGCACACAGGCTGGAAGGATTGCTCGCTAGACGCCGAACTGTGATATATGTGACCTGGGTATGTGACCTGAGTTCATGATCCACACCAAAAAGGCTCTTGAGCGATCACGACTCACTCTACTTGACAATAGTCGATACCATGAAACCCGTTTGTTACGGCCCAGGCCGTACGCCAAGGGAAGCACACACAGTCGAGCGAGCCGGAGCCCCAGGGCTCACTGGAGCATACGTATTTAGTCAGGACGAATCTCCTCCTAGATTCCTTCCCTTGTATTCAATCTATCCCCTAACCCTAGAGAAGGGTTGCCAGTAGATTATTGTCTGATCACTTCCAACACTGTTTCCACCTGTGCCAAGCCTACTCCTCTCCAGAGAAGCCAAGCCCCGATGCCAAGCTGACCACTTGAAGACTCGAGATCTTAATACAGTTATGTCGTGGTTGCGGTTCGAATGCAGCCCACGATTCCTGACGCGAATGATAACCGCGTCCACTCCTCTCAACCCATCAGGCCCTGTCGTCTCAGCCAAAACCAAGGCTTTGGTCACGGAGATCAGCGTCTTGAATCGTCTAAGTTATTGGGGGCATGCTGTTTAGTACTCACAGAATGACACTTCCTTACTCCGTTGTCGTACCAAACGCCCGGCGCCCCCTCATCATCCTCGAATAAGACGCCGGGGTCAATGCACTCGAGTGCATCAAAAAGCCAGTGAATATCCCGAGCCTCATATGGTATACGACAACTAGTGGCTCCGGTCCACGAATCATGGTCATAGCTAGGTGGATCTGCCCAAGCGAGCAAGTGTAGACGCGTCATACGATAGAGAACCAGCTTCTGCCACAGACGAGAGCAACGTGCAGGTGAGATAGGCTTGTCTGAGTAGACCCACAGGTTGACTTCATGACGCTCCCCCTCCAGCACTGGGAATGACCCATAACTTGAGTAACGGCAGAAAATCTTAAGCGGTGCCTCATCTTCATGTCGACCACGTGGCTGAAGGCTGTGTATGCTGGCATCGTCATCAGCTAATGGTTTGGTGGACAGTTCGCCTTGCTGGGTAATATAACAGAGAATAGGATGAAAAGTAAGAGCGATGATTATGAAAGATAACGGGTTCAGTCTTCCAGCCATCTGAAATAGAAAATGCTGGAATTATAAAACGTCTTTTGGGAGATAATTCGGCTATCGCACTTTGATGTGACGTGTCAGTCAGATTCTAATGACGATAGCTTCACTACTTGAGAATAAGGAACCACCGGAAGATATATTATTAATATGCGAGCGCTCTATGCTAAGGAGTGGGTCTATTTACGAAGCACGCTCCTCCTTTAGTAAGGTCTACTAACCTATTAAGAGCAATACATAAAGATGTTAAAAACACGGCAACAGATAGGGAAGGAGACTGATAAAGGACCACGTGAGGACTTGCGTATTTTTGAATAACGAGGTACCACCTCGTGAAGGAAATGGCCCATGTGAGCCCTAAGTTCTATAGCCGCTTTGGACGGGTGCTGACCGTGCTATTGATGGCTCATAGCTTGAGCTGGATCCTTATCTTTATCTTCTTCATTATACTGAAATTTTTTCCGAAACCGAGCCAATAATATTGCAACGACTCACGACCACGTGACCCCGTTTACGGCCCGTGCATACCCCATTAAAATATTCTCCCCAGCATTCGATATCCCCAGCATTTGAATATCCCCAGCATTCGAATATCCCCAGTATTCGATAAATTCGAACCCTAATAGATTCAAATACCGCAGGTTGATTCGCAGGTTGATTCGAACGAAACGCTGATAGATTTGAATGCTCGCAGGTTCGATTGACAGCCTCTATACGCAGGCTCGATACACAGGCTTGATACGCAGGCTCAATTCCCCCAGTTGATTCGCAGGTTGATTTGAACAATATGCTGATAGATTCGAATGCTCACAGGCCCGATACGCAGGCTGGATACGCAGGCTGGATACGCAGGCTAGATACGTAGGCTGGATACGCAGGCTGGATACGTAGGTTGATTTGCAGGTTGTTTCGAATGAATGCTAATCGATTCGAATGCACGTAGGCTCGAACGTGGGCTCGAATCGTAGGCTAGATACGCAGGCTAGATACGCAGGCTGGATATGTAGGCTGGGTACGAATGGTAGAGCTTTCGCATGTATATCGTAGCGATTTAGGAGCGACCGACGAATGCTTTAAAGCACACCACACCACATGGGAAAAACCTCGCGACGGCGGCGACCTAGGGGGTTTCAGTACATCACCTACTGTTTTGATGATTTAAAATCCTGGCCTCTGTTTTTCAACTCTCTTCTTTTATGTAATTTTCCACGGAAGGAGAGCGTATACTAGTCATCACTAGTGTTGAGGGACTAAAGAACTACTCTCACTGAGGATATCTCGACGCTTCTTTTGCGACTGACGAGTTCTCCATGCGCGTTATGTCTCTCTTTAGAATGCTGGGCTACGGGGTGGAAGTGCGATACCGCACTGCTTTTCCGTAACTTCCCTAAAATTCAATATTGTAACTCTATCTCAAGAAGATCACCTAGGTACTTGCATTGCGGCAGATATGGGAATGACTAGAGCTATCATTTCAGTGCATCGAATGGAGCAAGCATGGCGGTTCCTGAGACTCGTGCTCAAGTCGACCCAGGGAAGAGATCGAGTCTGACTAGAAATCTATCTAACCTCATAGCAGCATTATTTACCTTGTAAGCAGCACAGCGAATGAAGCAGAGCATATCATGGAACAACTTGCGGACAATAGTTGGCAGCGGAGCGGATGGCGTGAATGATTATATTTCTAGTGCTGAAGACTCTAGGTATATACTTCACCCAGCGAGACTGCAAGTTTGATGAGTTTTCACACGATTATACATTAATGATTCGAGAGATACTTCCTACCGCCGACCGCATGTCCTGCCCCATGAGTAAGAATAGGAGTTGTCGCCTCCACCCTCACTAAGCAAACCTCAAATTTGTCCGCACTTTGCACGGCTTGTCATCGTTCGGACATACGTTCTTTCTGTTGAGCCGCTTGTCTTTCGGCCCTGTAGGACCTCCACCGTACTTTCTGAAGCTCAGGAATTTCTTCTGCCTTCTGTCATTGTCAGGGTACTGCTGGTCACCCCACTTGCCCACAAAGTCGAGCCAATCGGTAGGTGCAGAGTCACCGTAGGCTCTGAACTTGCCATCGGCAGCGGAGTAGCTGTAATAGAAGGCGTTCAAGGTCGGATCCCAGAGAACGCCGGCGTCGGTTCTGTCGTAGATGAGAACGGGAAATGGTAGGTTAAAGACTTGGAATGTGTAGTCATGCGTCCCGACGGTAGCATAGTTGGCGTGGGATCCGTGAGCACTGTATACCAGAGGCTGTTTTTTGCATCGTAAGACGGGTTCGCAGAATTGTTTTGAGCTTGTTGATATTGAGCTTACTCTTCGGCCTGCCTGGTCCTTTTGCAACACCCGATATTCAAAGGCTTGTCCGTTAGAGTGCTGGGAGTACCAGACAGCCTGTGGTATACCGTCTTTGAAACGAATCATGTTGTGCTCCCTGGCAACGTTAGTACAAGATGAGACAGCTAGCTCGAGTGGCGTACCAGTCGCCGACATGGTGGCCTGTTTTATGTACAGTATTAGTATGGTGAACCTCCGAGTAGATAACAGTAATCACCTAGCTGATGGCGACCAAGGACCAAGGGACCTGAGTTGAAGACATAGAAGTACATGTAGAAGGCATCTACATTGCCGGCGCCACGGTCGTTAAGAATGATCGCGGCCGTGATGGCGTCGTTGATCTTGCCGCTTTGGTCAGGAGTTGCGCCCTTCAACCATGCCGGATCGGTGGTGACATCGTCCTTGGATGTCAAGTGAACGGCCGATCCACCAAGAGAGTTGAGGCTACTCAAGTTGTCCAGGGTGAGTGGAGACGGCACATTGGCGATGGCTGCGAAGTTGACCTGGGGAGTGGTGTGGACCAGCGTGGCGGCTATGTCGGAGGGTCTATATGGGTCTTTGGAATGGAGATAGACAAGTGGTGCTGTTTCTCCAGTTAAGCAAGACGTTCTGATACGTTGACACTTTCATACACTGATAATTCTCACACAACATGTATTCTGGGGGCTAAAACACAGTAAGAGAATGCATATGACAAAATCGTAAAGTGAGTGAGGTGGGGACCACTTCTCAGCACACGCAGAGTGATACATGTACCGTAGAAAATGATCATGGTGAGAATTTAGAGTTAAGAGGAAGCCAGGAAGAAAACAGACAGCATAAACGGAATCGCCACCAACCATAATCAAGGACATACTGGGGGACGCCCTCAGGGGCTCGTCCTTGCTGAGCGGGCGAAGGGGCAGCCATGTTATGTTAAGGATAAAAGCTATAGACAAGGAATAGAGACGATAAAGGAATTAACAGGGAGTCATTGTATGTACAAAAGGGTGGATATGAGGGACATGATTTCGTCGTCCTTGCGGTGTCGAGCCCTGGAGCTGTTCGTATTGAGTAGTCACGATCCGATGGCCGTGTGACTGCTTCACGTTGGCAGTGGCACGACAGCCACCAACTGAAATGGCGATGATAGGCTGCCTCCTCGCTTAACCGATCTCTTAGGAAATTGTTTCCCACTGATGACCTATCAGCACTAGACACGGGCTGTGGTCTGCGGAAAGCATAGGGTAAGTTGGAGACTTTGAAACTATGCGAAGAGGTTAAGGTTGTGCTTGGTGCACATGGGTGATTTGGCCAAAGCGCCGCTGAGTTGCTGGATACCTAGGTAGCATTGTATGAAGCTAGCGGCAGACTCCTCTTCAATTAGGTAGTGCTTGTCAGTAGACTGGGAGCAGAATATCTAGAAGCACGTCATGAATGTCTCGCCGATCTTTGATAGGTTGTTGCGTCTAGCCCCGAACGTTTGTGGATACATTATTCGAGGAGATGTGAAGTTCTAACCACGCCCAGTAGAAGAGGTCATTGAAGCGAAGTACGGCGAGCTTCATTTTGTTACGCTCAATAGACGAACAGCCACCCCCCTGTTATAGCGCTGTGGTTGGTCGATACGTATCGTCGCCGTCTGATTAGTGCGATACGAACGGTAGCTAATACGCTTTTTAGAAGGAGCGGCCCATCAATTCATCCTATATATATACTATCGCGACTTCAATTACAAAGCTTTAAAATGCCGAGCGCAGCGGAATGGAGTCCCGCGGGGGTCTTCCCCGCGAGTGGAAAGCTCCACTCAACGGAGTTGCCCTCCACAGGGAGCGGAAACGTCCAATATCACTGCTAAGGCTCGTCAAAATCACGTACGCGTAGGCTCACAGGCTCGAGATGTAGGCTTGAAACAGGCTCGTGAATAAAATGCTAATAGGTTTAATCAGCAGCCGCAACGCGGCTGCTTTATCCGCTGCGCTAGAGGGATACAGCGCTCCCTTCGCTGAACGCCTTGGCCAGACTTTACGTGTGGCCACCTATTGACCGGGTATTATAGCCCCTTTCTAGCCAGACTCTCACAGCAGAGCAACAGACAGCGGACCCTGCCATGTGATAGTCATCCACTCACGCTTCTTTGGCTCAGTTGGTAGAGCGTCGCACTAGTACAAATGTGCATGCGAAGGTCGCTATGAACGTAATAGACCAACCTTGGAGGTAGATTTGTGTGAGAGGGTGCACGCGATACCTAGTGCAACCTAAAGTTCCTGGCCCCAGGTGGAAGGTCTAGAATGACACGGGTTCATAGATGGTCCGCTGCCGGCCGTGCACTGGCGCGCAGAGGTCTGTGCTCCCTCCAACATTTTGAAGTTTTGAACTCTAAAACCTAAAATAAAATAAAGTTTTATACAAGATATTTTGAAAAACTGACAAAAAGTTGACAAAAAGTGAAAATAGAGCTGCTTCTTGCCTGATTCGAACAGGCGACCTTCGCATTGCACATTTGTACTAGTGCGACGCTCTACCAACTGAGCCAAAGAAGCGTGAGTGGATGACTATCACATGGCAGGGTCCGCTGTCTGTTGCTCTGCTGTGAGAGTCTGGCTAGAAAGGGGCTATATAACCCCCAAATGCGACTTCCTAGCTCAGTTGGGGGGGCAAGTTAACACATATTGTGATGGGGCCAGTGGTGCCAGCTCATGTTTGCCTTAGGTTTGGGGAATACCATCTCGGCCTTGGAAGAACTTTAATCCTTTAGTACTAGTGTTATGCGCACGTGCTGCAGTCTCGGCGCCGGAGCCTCGCGACCGGGGACTCGTGCGGATTAGATAGACGCACAGCTCAGGATCCAGCATTAACTATCCTACAGAGCTCAGCAATACAACCACGCATTCACGCGTACAGTCGTTTCCTGCTTTCTTATCGTTTAATTGATTGAAGTCCACGCTTTCCGTCTTCGCTACCATTTTACTAGGCCATCTAGAATCGCCGTACTCCTCTGCGTTCTCCCCAAAAGAATCCCGGAACCCGCAGACTCAATCGCATCAGCACCCCCAACGTGCATCCTGCATTGACCCCTCCACATGCACAATATGGATACCTACAGGCGGGATATCCGCCAGACCCCTAGCTCTCAGGGTCCTTATATAGAGGAACTTTGACCCTACGTTGTGGATTCTTCTCGTCGTCGGTTGATCCTTCAGATAATGTCTGAGCTCGCATTCCGAGGCGTGGCCGGGTCTGAGTGGTTACTGTGGGCGGATTCCTTACGCTTGTGGGCGTTCGACGTACCCGCCGCACGATGCCATCTGGGGCCGGTGTTGCTGTGAAGCAAAGCCAGGCTTGGTGCTTACATCCCTCTTGACCGATAGCTTGCTCAGCCCTGCTCCAAGGCCTGTTTCGAGGCCATCTGAGGCCGGTGTTGCTATGAAGCAAAGCCAGGTTTTGCAACTACGCCATGCCCGCGCGGAGTGAGTAGTTGACGCGCGGTAGGAGCTGAGGCGTTCATGGACCTATGGCCCTTGTCTCAACGCTCATGCAGCTGCCGGCTATATACAGCCGCAGAGAGCTTAGACGGGTATCGCTTAGTTACACGGAGATGGTAGTGGATCTTTGACAGTCACTTTCAACATGGTGGACGTGATCCTAAAGCACGATGTGGGGAAAGCTTGTCCATCATTTCATAGACACACTCTCGGAGTATCTCCGTAGACATGAATCAAAAATGTAATGTAAGCTCGTCAGTGTATTCAGTGACCTAACATGCTCAGATTGTCTACTACTGCGATATGTTACACTTCTCAGTTCAAGATACCAGACTTCCGGCGGTTAGAACCGTTTTAACCCGAAAATCCATACTCCGAAGTCCCTTGCACATGGTCACCAGCCTTCTCTCTTAGGCCTCCTATCTAGGACCTCCTGATACCGTGGGAACGTATTGGGATTAAATGGGTTCTATAGGAGTCAGCCATTACCGGCTAGAAGGATCAACAAGTGGGCCAAAATCGAAGCACTCACCCACCACACGATATTTCGCATCATTTTCCTCCCAGGCTCAAGACAGCCCAACGTCTTGCTAATACAATCTGGCTCAATCATAACGGCAACTAATAAATCGTCTTCCAGCCTGTAAAGAATCTCGACCTGGCATTCATCGTCATCGACCATGCCGCTGTACTCTGCCCTGCTTCGAGCAATCCTGCTGGGAAGGCAATTGGCTATAAAGAGGGTGGCCAGATGGCCGCAGTAACTGGCTACATCACCACCGTGCAGCGTCCAGGTGTATGTCGCTTCCCTCGGATTATACGCGTTGTCGGATTTCCAGCTACCGTCGGACCAATAGAAGGTGTCCTTTGACTGGCAAAGGCTCAGTGGGACGAATAGACCGAGGAGGACCAGAAGAGTCGATGAGCCTTTAAGCATAGTGGGAATAAATGATAACCACTATACGAAAGAAAGCGAAGAGAGATAAGGTGAATGTATTAGAGGTTTGTAAGACATGCCCATGTCTTTATACTAGAAGTGTAGGTCTCCTGGTCAGGACATTCACCTGCCGTATTAGATGAATATACACCTTCCGAATGAATACCTATGTAGGGACGACTCTTTATTTGATATTCACTTCAGATTGTCCGTATACCGGCTGGAAGTATACGAGGATTACTCTTGAAGGTTATCATGTTGGGCAGGTAACCAAGTGGCGGCTGATATTAGTATACCCCCCAATTTACTATCCCATAAACCGGCAGGTACCTCGTTTGTGCACGTACCAGTAGTTTAATATGGGGGGTGTAGCCAGTCGGAGAGCTAGGATAATAGGTACGTAACTGCAAAGACGACGAAGCGGTCCATGCACCCATAAAACGAGGCACCTGCCGGTTTATGGGATAGGAACCTCCATCACCTTGTCCAGTCAATTTTTAGTCTCTAACAGGCGGATCAAGAATCAACTATGCCGACAGTAACCCCAGTCTCGCCGCCTCTCATGTATAGGGCGAAAGCTTCGGCAAAACCGCCGCTATTACATCCATGTCAAGGAACTTCTCGAACATCTCACTGGGGAATTGAGATAGGGAGAGGTACTTGGTTGACAAGCAAAAATATAAAACTTTCCCCACTCCCCGTATCGATCGGGGACCTTTCGGTGAAAGTTCCTTTACAGTCGAACAGGATGAACCAATTACCCCAAGTGGGGATGAAAAGATTTCTATTCAAGTTGTAAAATCACTCTGATATCCAAAGGCGGCTGATATTAGCACACCCCCCCTCCCCCCTCAAGTATAGATACGAACAGAGTCCTGGCCATCATAGGGAGATAAGTACATGGTACTTTAGCAGTACTTAGTGGTCTTCTAAAATTCCGTAACTTGCCAACCTTAACCACCCAACTAAATATATTCTATAGAATATATGTCAAGAGGGGAGAGGACTTCGAGTGCCATTTCCCTTGTGTAACGTTAGAACCAAGCCCGACGTTTCAAGATTTATTGAACTTAAGAATCCTCTGAAGCCACAGAAATGTCCGAAGGTCAGGGCGAATGCATTACTGCCCACGGGCGGCACCTGATAAGCATCTAGCGACTTGACATCTGGAGAAAGCGATGTGAACCCCCTTTGTCCACAACACCAATAAAGGCACCAGGCCCGACATACTTCTTACACAACGCTATAATGCCGAGCGTGACGAGCATGCCCGGCATATCAAATTCAGATCTGGGATAGCTTTTAGCTTTACCGTACCTTCCTCTCACTAGTACCAGTTACGTATCGTACTTCTGATGACAGATATCCGGATGATTTAGCAAGATTCCCAAATGTTACATATTCTTTACGGTCGTTACGGCATTAACGTCTCTAGGTTGTGAAATCGAGCATGCGCATAGAAAGAGCATATGGCTTCCACCATAGTATTCTGTTAATGTGACGATAGACGCTTAAGGTAACATAACTTCCAAGGTTTCTAGCTACCAATGCGCCAGCTCGGTGAGCCCGCCACCACCGAAGAAAAAACACATCAATTATACAAAGTGACGTACAACCCCTCATATTTCCCCCTATACCCTGAAACCAAGAATCCCCAGCGCGAATATTCATGCTCAAAGTATCCCGAAGACAACGATAAAAGCGACACCAAGGCCCGCCGTAGGCGCGATTGAACCTGCAGCATTTGTGGTCTGGGCTGGAAAAGGCGCGGCTGCAGTTGTAGACGACGGGCCTGAATCCGCGCTCGACGCAGCCGATGCTGTAGAACCGAGCGGCGAGTCTGAGGTTACAGTCTGCACAACCGATGCTGTGGAAGCAGCATTTGGACTCATCAAGCTGCTGGTTTGACTGTCGCTGCTCGAAACTTGTTAGTCGTGAACTTCGTTTCCTCTAGCAAGCTATCGGCAAACTTACGAGGGGCCGGAAGGGCACAGTGTGCTGAGCATTGACTCATAAGTGTCCTTGTAGTTCTCCTGAGGACAGGTGTCGTAGCATCTGCAGGTGCAAGGGACGGTCAGTACTTGTGTTGGGGAGTAGTCAGATGACGCTTCTTCTAGCAGAGGCAGGGCTTGAATGGCGTACTTCAGATTGTCCCAGTAACCCTCACATTGGCATGAAGCGTCATCAAGTGGACATTCACTTTGTTTGGTATAACCTTCGAGCTCACAGTCCGAAAAGTCTATTTGGCTGGACACAGCTCATCAGCAAGGAGGCCTCATCCAGGAGGTATGGGACACGTACGCTTGAAGGCTTCCGCACGAAGCCGGGTCTTCTTGTGCAAAACCCAGGCTAGCAAGCCCAAGAATGGCAAAGAATATGAGGCGCATTTCCAGGGGACACTTGGACAGTGGATTGAGCGAATGTAATATCGTAAGAGAGTCCGCTGAGGGAAATAGATTTTAGGGCTCAGAGGAAATCTGGCTGATAGAGTATCGAAAGATTTCGGCACTGCAGACATGTTGGACATCAAATACTCCCTCGCATTAAGATTAAAGGAACAACCAGAGGCTTGCTTTCCATCTGCGTCTTGCCCGCATGTTGATGATCCTGAGAAGATGCTCCATCATATGCGTGGCGTTTCCTAATCGGTTCTGAAGGTTGCGGGAAGGACGGCAGATCCCGACGGGTAGCGGGCACACGCGCGCCCTAGTCTAGTGACTGTGCTTGCAGCCGTGCGGTTCCCGGACCCCTGACATGTGCATGGAGACGCACGTTGCTGTTTAGGTCATCATCTCTGTGGTCGGTGACCGAGAAGTCATAACCCTAGTGGTCCTTTCAGGCGCCTTCGCTGGGTGAGTACCTATCGTAGTGGTGGGTAAGGCTGAATCTGGCTTTTATTGCGGGGTTGTAAAAAGTAAAAATCGATAAACATCATGCGCTTTTGAAACCATAATATCTCACCCAGGGCATAGTCAAGGGGAGAAGGATATCCTACATAGAGGTTTTCATGTCACATGCGTGCGGGATAAAACCGAGCCTCCTCAAGAGCACAGCGAGGACGTCTGTTGGCCGAAGACACTATGGCGTCACTGCGTAGTTTAATGAGTTTCTCGAGTTTATGCGGTATTCAATTGTTGCGGGATAGTGCTGATAGCCTGCTGCCCCCTCGCTATACTGTGCGCACAACCTCAGTATTGTCCCTTTAGTTGAAGTCTTTGATAGCATCACTTAATCTCTTCCTTTCTTCGCCACCTACGGCGCCCATTAGCAAGGTTTTCTTCTGCACAAGTATCCAATGGCATCTGAAATCTGGCATCAGCAATCAAGAGGATGCGGTTCAGTACGTCGACTCCAAAGAAGTTCCTTGTGGCCGAACCCTGAGGAATCAATGAATTACGCCAGCTTTGTCAGACTATCTGTCTATAAGTTATCCATTAAGCTGAGATTTTCACACCTCTGACTGGTAAGCTATGATTGAACGAGACGCTGGAAATGCAAGTGTTCCAAGGAAATCCTCAAGAAGAAACTTAGACAGGTCTTTCGGCATTACTTCCGTCATGATGCTGGGCCAGCATCCCCTCGCATGAGGATTGTGTTTTTCTTCCAACAGCCGGTTCACCTCAGGCTTGTAATTTAAGCAATACGCAAGATGAAGCCTCGAGATCCCTCGGAACAAAAAGTCTCCCCTTGCGTGGTGCGAACGCAATATTTCAGTCGCTACTGACATACCTTGCGAGACCCGTTTCGAAAGCCGCAACTTTTCTGCACCTTCGTTGCGAGTCAATGAATCTTCAAACATCAGCCGCGCGCCATTACAGCAAATCTGTAAGGGATAGACACGAGCCGTGCACCCATCTGATATAGAGGGGAAGCATGGGCCGTCCCGGATATTGACAAGAACCCTGATTTCGTGTAGATTCAAGTTCGAGGACTCCAGGATTCGGCTTTCATCGAACACAAAAGGAATGCAAGGATCTGCTCCGCTCTCGAGCAAGACCCGAATACTGTCAAGATCCAACAGCTTTGCAGATTTTTGTAACATGGTGCAACCATCTCTGTCTGGATTATCCAAATGCTTTGCAGCGAGCTCGTGGGTGACCAAGATTCGGAACATGTCAACGTAAGATCTACGGCTAGCTCCAGTGTTGTAGATGATCAACTGGTGTAAGCTATGTAGAAACACGTCGGCCGTCTTGTCGTTGAGCGTATGATCGAGGAAGATCCTGAAGACTGCCTTGTTTTTCGCATTATAGCATATTGCTACGAATGGGCTCGCCTGGAGTGGGTTCAAGCTTGAACTATCCAGTCGGCACCCTGTATCGGCACCATATTCCATCATCAGCGAAAACATCTCTGGGGAGCCTTTTTCCATCCAGTTGTGAATGGCCGTTCCTTGTAAGTGGTGGTTACGGGGCAAGAAGTTGACATCTACGCCTCTCTCAAGAAGAACTCGAGCGCCCACGATCAGATCGTACTCTGTAGCTAAAGTTAGGAAGTTGCGACCATGCCAGTCGTATTCCTGCAGCTCCTCAGTGGTGTAGAAGTTGGCTAGAGCCTGCAACACTTTACGCCAAGAGGTATTACGCTTGCTTCGTCTGAGAGCCATTTGCAAAGGAGGAATCTCGGCATGGATCTTAACATCAGCGACCGGAGAGACAGACAACATTGATTCGATTAGACGAAGGTCATCATCGTATAAAGCAAGGGCGAGATGAATCCAAAGGTGAGAGCTCCCATCAACACACCCGTTAGCCAAGAGCTTGTAGTCGTGGCAAAGTTGGACAGTTCTTTCGATCGCTCTGACGTGATCTTTTCCATGTGCGATCCAATGCAAGAAAGGTCTCTGGATAGGCCTTAAATAAGGAAACCCTTTGTCAGTCAGACTTGAGATATCGGTATAGTGCAACAATTCTGCGGCTATTTCCCAAAAAAAGAGCTCAATTGCAAGTCCTATAGCTGCGTTGATGTAAATTGCGTGTTGTGGCAGAAGACTCTTCACCAGAGGCAGGTTGCGAGTACATACTGCCCATTCAATTGCTGTACCAGACAGGACCATGTCGTGTACATCCCAACGAA